>JAEEGG010012094.1_pt1 | contig 18691 bp, 10 predicted proteins | sample 9134161 | NCBI WGS metagenome assembly JAEEGG01 (sample SAMN16246543, study PRJNA631951) | gut metagenome | biome: gut microbiome; feature: rumen; material: CR-attached | host: Bos | place: Iran: Karaj | collected 2018-10 | reverse complement strand
TTCCGGGCGTGGAGGATCCTCACAACTTGCGGACCCGCCGCATCGGCAACCGGATCGCCGCCGAGGTCCACATCCGTCTGGACGGCAGCCTGTCCCTTTCCGAGGCCCATGAGAAGGCGTCCGAAGTCGAGCGCCGCTTCAAAGACCGTTTCGGCGCCCAGTCACATATCATCGTCCATATGGAGCCGCTCTAAGGCTGTTTTTTGAGTTCATCCATTGTGCTCCTTGAATAAGTCGGAAGGCGTGGCGTCGAATTCCTTGGTAAAGCAGCGGGTGAAATACTTCGGATCGTTGAAACCGACCTCGTAGGCGATTTCGGAGATGTTCATGTCCTTGTTCGTGCCGTTGCAGATCATTTCTTTCGCGACGTTCAGGCGATAGGTCCGGATGAATTGCGCCGTGGTCATTCCCAGTGCGTTCTGGATCTTTTCGTTCAACGTACTGCGGTTCGTGTCCATCGCATCCGCGAGCGCATGGACATCGAGGTCCGGATTCTTGTACAGTTTCTGGATGGCGTCCAGAAGCATCGCGGAGAAATCGGTGTCCTTATTGGATAACGTACTGGACAGCAGTGTATTGTGACTGGCAATCATCTCGTTCTGTTTTTGCAGCAGCGCATTCTGCTCCGAGAGTTCATCCGCCTTTCTCTCCAGTTCCTCTTTCTTTTCCTTCAGCTCTTTGGTCTGCCGGTCCACTTCCTGTTGCAACAGGTCTCTTTTCCGCTTGAGGGAGCGCGTGTACCAGCGCACGAACAGATAAGCGAGGAGGGCGAGGAACAGCAGGACAAGCAGCCGGAACCACCACCGGTTGTACAGGACGGGGATGACTTCCAATGTCTTCTCATCCTGGGACAGGACATTCCCGTTCTTGTCCACGGCCCGGATCTGGATCTTGTATTTCCCGCCCGGGATGTGCCCGTATTTGATGTGGGTGTCGTTTTCAAAGACAGGCGTCCAGTCTTTGCCCAGCGGCAGGATCCGGGTTTCGTAGTGCTTGTCCGCATCCAGGGAGTAGGACAGGTCTGAGAATTTCAGCGTGAAATCGAGATTCATCTCGTCCTTGCTGACGACGTCCGTAAACGAAAGGTTGTGGAAATTCCCTTTCGTCCAATACCCGGAAATGACAACATCGGGCTTGTTTCCGGATTCATGCCGGATATGACCGGACCGGAGGATGCTGAGCCCTTCCTTCTGGCCGAAATAGATGGTCCCGTTCTCTCCTTTCACGCAGCTGTTTTCACAGAAGGCCATGGATTTGAGTCCGTCCTGCAAGCCGTAACTGGTTACCTCCCCGGCCTGCGTGTCGAGGCGGGAGAGACCGTTTTCGGTGGTGATCCAAAGATACGTTCCGTCTAACAGGAGACCGGTGATCTGATTGTCCGCCAGCCCGTCCGTCTCCGAATATACCGTGATGTCCGGTTTTTCCGACAGGCAGTCATCCAGTTTGTAGAGCCCTTTTCCATAGGTCCCTGCCCAAAGAGTGCTTCCGTCCGGAACAAGCGACATGCTGACAGGGAAAGCCTCCGTTGTTTTGGATTCCAACGTCTCCAGGTCTATGACGCTCAGCCCTTCGATACTGCTTACCCATAATTTGCCCGACGTAAGGCATGTTCCGAAACAGGATGAAATCTTTCCGGGGTATCGGGTATAGGAGGATTTACCCAGGTCATAGATGTATAACCCGTTGTGGGCGGTGATCCAGATATAGTCGTTGATATTGTCATAAGTCATTCCGAAAATGACGTCGATGCTTCTTGCCGTTTCCGATGTATGTCCATCCGGGTTGTGGATGGAATCGGTACCGGACATGCTGGTATAGTTCAGGTGTCCGTCTACGGTGCCCATCCAGATCCGCCCACGTCCATCTTCGCAAAACGCCGTGATCGAATTGTCGGCGAGTGCGGAATTGTTCCTGTTATAGTTCCGGAATACCAGGTCGTTGACCTGCCGGCACAGGCCGTATCCGGTAGTAGACAGCCACAAGACGCCCCTGCTGTCAATGAGCATCGCTCGGACCGGCGTCGATGGAATGGAGGAGGTGGTGCTCTCTATATGTGAAAGATTGGTGATCTGGATCGGTTTTCTTTGGATGACGGCCAGTCCTTCCGCTTCAAGTCCGACCCAAATCTGCCTGTCCCGGGTTACGATGCTCCGCACCATTTCTCCCGGAAGGAGGGCGTTCCCATAAGCATTGGGATGGGAGCTGTATGTGTCGAAGGAGTGATCGGCGGCGTTGTATATGCTGATTCCACCCAGTGTACCGACCATGACATCTCCCTCCGGAGAGAGGCACAGTCCGGTGATTTCGTCATTCGGGAGGGAGTGACGGTCCGATTCGGAATGGAAATAGCAGGCCTGTTTGCCGGAAGCGATGTTAACCCTGTAGAGTCCCTTCAGCGTCCCGATCCATACATCATTCCCGGCGCGTAAATACGCGGTGGCCTTGTTGTCTTCTCCGATATCAACGCCCGGCAGGATTGCGGACATGGACAAGCCCTTGTCTGCGAGATGCCTGACCTTGTAGAAGTGACCGCCCAGGGATATCCACGCGGATCCGTCTTCCTCGACATCGTCGATCCTGGACATGAGGCTGGCGTTGGACACGTTGCAGTGCAGGGAGTCGACCAGGAATCGGTTCCCCTCGTCGGCGAAGGCCACCCTGAACAGATAGTCGTCTGAGACAAACCACATGCATCCGTTGGCGTCCCTGTTCACATCTCCTGGAGAATGGGAGAGCCGCCACTCCCTGGACATTCCGGGAAACGCATCGACCAGGGCAAGCGATTTCAGGTCCAGGATGTTCATGCCACCCGCCGTGGGGACCCACAATCTTCCGAAGCCATCTTCACTGCACTGGTTGACAAAGTCATTGATAAATGCCGGGTCCGTCTTAGCCGTGAACTTGATGAAGGAATCGCCGTCGTATCGGACCAGGCCCCCGCCGAAGGTGCTGATCCAGGCGTATCCCTTGCTGTCGAAATAAATCCGGTTGACATCCTGGTCCGGAAGTCCGCTCTGCCTGGTCAATCTATTGATGACCAGGTAGTCTTCCGCGTCCGTTTCGGCATGAAGCTCTCCGGGGAGAAGCACCAGGCAGAAAAAAAACGCCAACAAAAAATCCACCCGCTTTGATAAAATATCTACCATATCTTTTTTTTTATCCGCAATGCCCACGGCAAAGATGAGTATTTTTGCAAAAACGGACAACACCAACCGCAAAAAATCAACACCATCAATTCTAATAACTTCTCTTTTATGAAAGTCTTCAACACCATTCGCTGCCTTTTCCTCGCAGGACTGTTGATGGTTTCCGGGGCGGAAGCCTTCGCCCAGAACGTCGCGGTCAGGGGAAAAGTTACCGATTCGCGTGGCGAACCCGTCATCGGAGCCACGGTCATGCTCAGCAGTAACCAGACTGTTGGAACACAAACCGACTTGGACGGTTACTATTCGATTACCGTTCCGTCCAATTCTTCCCTCATTTTCTCCTGTGTCGGCTATGCGACCCAGACGATCGCGCTGGCCGGGCGTTCTGTCATCGACATCGTATTGGCAGAGGACACGGAATTCCTGGAGGAGACCGTGGTCATCGGTTACGGTGTCCAGCGCAAGAGCGACGTCACGGGCGCCATTGCTTCCGTGAAGGAATCCGACCTGGAGAACCGCACGGCGACCGATGTCGCCCAGGCCCTTCAGGGCAAGGCGGCCGGCGTCCAGATCGTGAACTCGTCCGGTGCTCCGGGTGCCGCGTCCTCCATCCAGATCCGCGGTTATTCCTCGAACTCCAAGACCTCTCCGCTCATGATTGTGGACGGTCTCAAGGTCAATGACATCAGCTACCTGGATCCGGAATCCATTGCCTCCATCGAAATCCTGAAGGACGCCGCCTCCGCCGCCATCTATGGTGTCGAAGCCGGTAACGGCGTCGTGCTCGTCACGACGAAGTCGGGCCAGAAGGGTTCCGGCCGCGTCTTCTACAACTTCCAGCACTCCATCCAGAATGTCGCGCACCTGCCCGAGATGATGAACGCGAAGGAGTACATGGACTACATGATACTCGCCGGCGCTGCGACCCAGGACGGTTTCGGCTACGACGGCAAGACCGACACCAAGTGGACGGACTACATGCTTGAGACCGGTCACCAGAATCGCCACACCGTCGGCGTGGAAGGCGGCAACGACCGGGCCAAGTTCTACACGTCCCTGTCCTATACCGATAATAATGGTATCGTCAAGGGCGACAAGGATATCTTCAAGCGCCTGGTCGGCCAGATCAACGCCGAGTACAAAGTCAAGGACTGGCTGACCGTCGGTGTCAACACCACCATCGACCGGAGCGTGCGTCGGGCTGTTTCCGAAAGCTCTTCCATTTCCGAGTCCGTCATGGGCGCCATGTTCGTCCATGATCCTACCACTCCGTACATCTATGACGACAATGCCATCCCCGCCCGCGTCCAGGCCATGATCAACGACAGGATCCCCCGCGATCCCAACGGCCATGTCTATGGCATTTCCGCTTTCAACGAGACGAGCTACATGTGGCACCCGCAGGCCATCCTGGACCGCCAGGACACCGAGACGCAGAGCTTCCGCACGCGTGGTACCGCCTATGCGAACCTGTCGCCGATTCCGGGACTGGTCATCACCTCCCGCTTCGGCTTCCAGGGAGGTTACAGCCACACCAATACCTACAACCACGAGGTCTACATCAGCTCGAAGACCAACCAGGCCATGTCCATTTCGGGCTCGACAAACGACCGCCTGTACTATCAGTGGGAGAATTTCGCCAACTACAACAAGTCGTTCGGCAAGCACGATTTCACCGTGATGGCGGGTATGTCCTACCAGCAGACCAACACGGACAATCTCCGCGGCACCGCCTACGTCCTCTCCAGCGACGACCCTAATTTCCGCTACCTCGACAACGCCGTGAACAACGCGAACATGTCGATCGGCGGACAGCCGGAGGTCCGGGCCAACATGTCCTACTTCGGCCGTCTCGGCTGGTCCTATGCGAACCGGTACTTCGTTCAGGCCAACTTCCGCGCCGATGCCTACGACAGTTCCAAGCTGGACAAGAACCACCGCTGGGGCTACTTCCCGTCCGTCTCCGCCGGTTGGACCGTCAGCAACGAACCCTTCATGCAGGGTGTCAAGGATGCGATGAACCTTTCCTTCCTGAAGCTGCGCGCTTCCTGGGGTGTGAACGGTAATGTCAATGCCCTGGGCGCGTATCAGTACGCTTCCTCCTTGGAAACCAACAAGAACTATGGTTACAACCTGAACGGCACGTTCCTGGTGGGTGTCCGTCCTTCCAAGGTCCTGCCGAACCCGAACATCAAATGGGAAACTTCCCGCCAGGTGGATGTGGGTATGGACCTGCGCATGTTCAGCGAGCGGCTCACCTTCTCCGTGGACTGGTATAACAAGGATACGCATGACTTGCTCACCAGCACGACGGCTCCGGCCAACACGGGAGCGGAGACGGTCTATGTCAACGCCGGTCTCGTGAACAACCACGGTACGGAGTTCGAACTGGGCTGGAAAGACACTATCGGTGAATTCAGCTACGGCATCAGCGGAAACCTCTCTACGGTCCACAACAAGGTCGTGAAGGGCACTTCCAAAGACCGGGTCCCGGGCCAGAAGATCTGGAGTTCCTACGACGTGACTTACTTTGAGGAAGGTTATCCGCTCTGGTATCTGCGCACCTTCATGGTGGACCATGTCGATCAGACTACCGGTGCGGCCGTGTACAAGGATTTCAATAATGATGGCGCGATTACTCCGGACGACCGTGACTTCGCCGGCAGCGGCATTCCCGATTTCACCTACGGTGTCACGCTCAATGCGGCTTTCAAGGGCTTTGACTTGCTGGTGCTGGGCGCCGGTTCCCAGGGTGCCGAACTGCTCTACGCCGTGACCCGTGCCGACGCGCTGCAGCAGAACACGCTCAAGATTTTCTATAAGGATGCCTGGCAGAATGCCTCCTCCTCCGGTTACAAGTATCCGAAGCCGGACAGCAGCGACAAATTCTACCGTTGTTCCAACATGCGAGTCTACGACGCCTCTTTCTTCAAGATCAAGCAGATCCAGCTGGGGTACACCCTGCCGCGCAGACTCGTCAAGAAGATTGCGATGAGTTCCCTCCGTGCCTATGTTTCCCTGGATGACTGGTTCACGTTCACGAAGTATCCGGGCCTCGATCCGGAGACCAGCCATGCCGGCTCCTCCGCATCCGGTCTGGGTGTCGACTACGGTTCATACCCGATTTCCAAGAAACTGGTCTTTGGTGTCAATGTTTCCTTCTAAAACTGCTTCCTCATGAAAAGAATATATACAGTCCTGTCGATTGCCGCACTTGTCCTGGCGGCCGGCTCCTGTGAGAAGAACCTCGATATTCCTCAAAAGAGTGTTCTGTCCACCGAGGATTACTACACGAACGCAACCGCGGAAGATGCGGAGGCCCTGATCGGCAGCGTTTACCATCTGTATTGGGGCGGCCGTGACGTGACCTGCGTCAACGGCATCGAAAAGATCCTCTTCCTGAATTGTCTCGACGACGACCATTATCCGGGCGGCGGCTCCTTCTCGGATGCTACGAACCAGTACCAAGAGGCCGGCAGCTACAATGTCACCTCAGCCGATTTCGCGCCGAAGATTGTCTATAAGGGCGTTTACAGCGTCATGTACCATTGCAACCTGATCCTGGAGAAGATTCCTGAGACGAATGACGCCCGCATCAACCGTGTCAAGGCGGAGGCCAACTTCCTCCGTGCGCTGGCGATGTTCGACGCCGTCCGCTGGTGGGGCACCCCGCCGCTTCCCGACCACCTGCTCTCGCAGGATGAATACAACCAGTCCAACAACCCGACCGAGGACTCCATCAAGTGGATTCTCGCCCAGATGAAGGATGCCGCGGAAAAACTTCCCGCCATCTCCGGAAAGGGCCAGCAGGAAGCCTTCGGCGCCCGTATCTCCAAGCATGCGGCGCTCGCATATCGTGGCAAGGTGGGTCTCTGGTACGGACAGAAGTTCAACGATAAGGAAGTGCTGGCCGAGGCGGTCAAGGATCTCAAGACCGTGATCGACTCCGGACTCTACGGCCTTGTCTCCGACATGTTCCTCATCGAGCGTCAGGCTGGCGACTTCTGCGAGGAATATGTCTTCGAGCACAACTCCGGTGACAATGACGGTTTCCCCGGCGATCCGTCGAATGACCTTCGCCACACGTGGACCGGCTGGCCGAGCGGTATCAATCTCCCGAAAGATTTCTTCGGCGGCTGGGGCTGGAACGCCGTGTCCAAGGAGTTCGGTGAATTCCTTGCGGCCCATGAAGGCAGTGTCGAGAAGCCGCGCTTCAAGTCCACGATCCACACCTACGAGCAGGTGCTGGCCATGGATTATGCCGATGGCGTGACTCCCGGCATGAAGGATAACGCTGTCATTTACCACAATGCAGGTTATTTCACCTTCCGGGGTCTTGGATGGCTCAGCGAGGCTTACGAGGGGACAAGCCCGCCCTTCTGGAAATGGTATAAGGCCAATACCCCCATGCTCCGCTACGCGGAAGTGCTTCTCATGTACGCCGAGGCCAAGTTCCTCGTGGACAATGATGCTGACAAGAGCGGTTTGAAGGCCCTGAACGAGGTCCGCCGCCGCGCCCAGATCCCCGAACTTGCCTCCATGACCTATCAGGACATCAAGGATGAACGCCGCGCCGAACTCTTCTGTGAGCAGGAGCGTTACTTCGACCTGGTCCGCTGGGGTGACGCACCTACGATGCTTGCGAACAAGGGTAAGAAGCTTTACAAGTTCCTCGGCTACAAGCCCGGGACCACGGAATGGAACGTTGTCGTGGAAGATGGCCCCGGTAAGGGCTGGCAGGACAAGTACAATCTTCTCCCGTTCCCGTTCGAGCAGACTTCCGCCAACCCGAACCTGCAGCAGAATCCCGGCTGGTAATATCGAACTAAACAAATAGAGACATGAAAATCAAGAACTTATCCCTTGTCGCCCTCGCAGCGCTTGCGCTCGCGTCATGTGGCAACAACAACGCACCTGCTCCTGTCGAGGCTGAACCGGTCAAGATCGAACCCGGTGAGCAGGCTCCGCTCGCGGATCCCGGACAGAAGAATTTCGGCGGCATGGCCACCGCCGGGGACACTACCGGCATGGCCGCCCGCATGCGGGCGCGGATGGCCGAGATGAACAAGATCCGCACCGTCCATTTCAACGACCTGTCCATGAGCGACCCGTTCATCTATCCGGATCCGGTCTCCAAGACGTACTACCTCACGAGCTCCGGCGGACGCCAGTACCGCAGCAAGGACCTGGTGATGTGGGAGGGCCCCTACAACGTCATTGACCTGAGCGGCACCTGGTGCGAGAAGGCGGGATTCGCCGCCGCGGCGGAAATCCACAAGATCGGCGACTATTACTACTACGCCGGTACATGGAGCGACCACAGCGACCTCATCCAGCAGGTTCCCCGCCGCTACAACGTGCCCCACAACCAGACCTATCTGCTCCGTTCGGAAAGTCCGGAAGGCACGTTCGTGCCGTTCTCCGTCACGCCGGGTTATGACTACCAGCCGCATGACTGGGACTGCATCGACGGAACCCTTTACGAAGAGGATGGCCATATCTATATGATCTTTGTCCATGAGTGGACGCAGATCATCGACGGCACGATGGATTATATCGAGCTGTCCAAGGATCTGACCCGCACCATCTCCGAAAAGCCCGTCACGATGTTCCGCGCCAGCGAGCTGCCCTGCTGCGGCGAGATGAACGGCCTGGGCGAGGCCACCTTCGGCCTGAAGATGCCCGGCTGGGTGACCGATGGTCCGCAGATGTTCCGTACGCAGACGGGCAAGCTGGGCATGCTCTGGTCCACCTGGGGCAAGGAGCGCTACCTCCAGGCCGTGTGCTACTCCGAGTCCGGTAAGATTTCCGGCCCGTGGGTCCAGGAGCCCGAACCGTTCCTGGCCAACAACTCCGGCCACGGCATGCTGTTCCGCACCTTCGAAGGCGAACTCCGCTATGTGGTTCACCACGTAGAGGGCAACGGTCCCCGCAAGCCGCAGTACTGGACGGTCGACGACTCCGGCGACAAGCTGGTACTGGGCAAACAGATCATTGTTCCTTAAAATCGTTGGATTTGGTTATAATTGGTTGGTTTTAAGAAGGCGGGAGGCATCCAGACGGATGCCTCCCGTTGTATTATATGACAGCGGTGCGGTCAGAGGACCTTCCAGACGCGCAGGCAGATGCAGTCGGTGGCGGGGCCGGGCATACAGACAAAGATGGCGTTGTTGAGCCAGTCATAGGGGCTGTCCTGCGGCGCTTCGAACTTCGGTGCCGTGCGGAAATAGAAGCTTGGCGCGCCGTTTTCGCCGCGGTTCATCGTGATCAGTCCGCAGTTGCGGATATGGATGAAGACGCCGTCATCGGTCTTGATGGAGTAGATGGCCTCGATTTCATTGCGGCCGCGTTCCTGGTCCACCAGCTGGTAGTCCGCGCCGCCCCCGATGATCTCCCCTTTCATGGCGGGGCCGGAGAAGGTGCCGCCCAGGATGGGAATCACCATCCGGGTGCCGTGGGCGGTTTTCCCGACGGTGTAGGCGGGGCCGCAGTTGACCCGCAGTTCACAGACGAATTCCAGGCCCGGACCTTCGGGATACGGGGGTTCGATGGATTGGGCGCGCACCACGGCCGTGGCGGCGGACAGGATGAGCAGGAACAGAATCTTTTTCATACGGAAACCGTTTTCGTTTTTCTTCGGAAAGATAGCACTTTTTCCAAAAGAATCCCAACCGGACTCCTGAATTCCAGCTTCCAGGGTGCCAAGAATCAGGTGGTTACAAATCCTTTTTCATGCGTGACAATTCTATGACAAATGGATTTTTTTTTTTTGAGAGAATCGCCCTCCGTTCGTATATTTGCAGTATATTTTGTCCATATGCTTATTGCTTTGAAGCTCCTGGGCGCCATCGCCCTCCTGATATTCGGCATGAAGATGATGAGCGAGGCCCTGCAGAAAATGGCCGGCCCGCAGCTGAGACATCTTCTGGGCGCCATGACTTCCAACCGCCTGTCCGGTGTCGCCACCGGTGCCCTGGTGACCGTCGCCGTCCAGTCTTCCGCCGCAACGACCGTGATGACGGTTTCTTTCGTGAATGCAGCGCTGTTGACTTTGACGCAGGCGATTTCCATCATCATGGGGGCCAATATCGGCACCACCATGAGCGCCTGGATCATGTCGGCGGGCTTTTCCTTCAACATCGTCAATGTGGTCTGGCCGGCCTTCCTCGTCGGCATCATCCTGATCCAGATCGGAAAACACCGCTATATCGGCGACTTCCTTTTCGGGCTCAGTTTCCTGCTCTTTGCGCTGGGGATACTCAGGGCCACGGGGGTGGAGATGGATTTGGCGAGCAAACCCGCCGTCGTTGAATTCTTCTCGAGTTTCAAGACGAATTACGGAACCATCCTGCTCTTCCTGCTGATCGAAACCATCCTGACGGCTCTCGTCCAGAGTTCCGCCGCGCTGATGGCCATTACGATGGTCCTTTGTGCGACCGGCGCCATTTCCATCTATCAGGGCATCGCCCTGGTCATGGGAGAGAACATCGGCACCACCGTCACGGCGAATCTGGCCGCCTTGAGTGCCAATACCCAGGCCCGGCGGACCGCCATGGCGCACCTGTTGTTCAATGTTTTCGGCGTCATCTGGGTGCTCATTTTCTTCTTCCCGTTCGTGCGGATGGTCTGCGGCATCGTCCGGCTCGATCCGATGGCGTCGGAGCAGAGTCCTACGCAGCTTTCCTTCGCCCTGGCGACCTTCCACACGTGCTTCAACGTAATCAACACCGCCATCCTGATCTGGTTCATCCCGCAGATCGAGCGGATCGTATGCTTCCTCATCAAGCCCCGGCCGACCGAAGATGAGGACGAATTCCGTCTGCAGTACATCCGCGTCGGTATCATGAACACGCCGGAAATCTCCGTCCTGCAGGCGCAGAAGGAAATCGCGGTCTTCGGAGAGAATACGCAGCGGATGTTCGAACAGGTGAAAGAAATGTATGCGACGGAGGACGAGCAGGCCTTCGGCAAGCTCTTCGAGCGCATCCGCAAGGGAGAAGAGGGCAGCGACCGGATGGAGAATGAGATCGGACGGTACCTGAGCGCCGTCGGCGAAGCCCATCTGTCCGACGAAACCAAGGAAAAGATCCGTGCGATGCTGCGCCAGATCGGCGAACTCGAGTCCGTGGGCGACAGCTGTTTCAACCTGGCCCGCATCCTGCGCCGCAAACGGGCGACTAAAATCACGTTTACGCCGGAAATGGACGAGGGCATCCGGAGGATGTTCACGCTCGTGGAGGAAGCGCTTACGCGGATGAACACCGTCCTGTCCGGGCATAAGGAAGACTTCGGAATTGCCGTCTCCGAGGACCTGGAGCACCGGATCAATGCCTGCCGCAACGAACTCAAGCGGCAGAATATCGAGAATCTGGACGCCCGCAAGTACGATTATGACAAGGGCACCGTGTTTGTCGACATCTTCAGCGAGTGCGAAAAGACCGGCGACTATATCATCAATGTCGTGGAAGCCCGTCTGGGCGCCGTCCGCAACGGGATCCGCTACCGCGGCATCCAGATGGACACCGATGCCAAGAAGGTCACTGTGGACGGAGAAGACGTCTCCCTTACCAAGACCGAATACGAGATCCTGAAGCTGTTCCTGGAAAACCGCGGCAAAGTCTTTTCCCGGGATGAGCTCCTTTCGGCCGTTTGGCCGGACGATGTCATCGTGACCGCGCGTACCGTGGACGTCAACATCACCCGGATCCGCAAGAAGATCGGCGCCTATGCGGACTGCATCGTGACCCGTGCCGGATTCGGCTATTCGTTCCAGGAATAAAGGAAGGGGTTGGTTTTTTCGGCCAATGTGCATATCTTTACAAGGACTTACTCGTTAACCACTTGAAAAGATGCGCATTGAATCACTGTTCTCGGCCGTCCTGCTGACCGTCGCACTGGCAGGATGCCGCCCCGCCAATCCCGTTCTCGAGATCGAAGGCGGAAAGATCCAGGGAGTCGAATCTTCCGTCAAAGGGGTCTATGTCTATAAGGGAATCCCTTTCGCCGCCCCGCCCGTAGGGGACCTGCGCTGGCAGGAGCCTCAGCCTGTTATTCCCTGGGAAGGCGTCAAGGTGGCCGATACCTTCGGTCCGGGCGCCGTGCAGGCCAAGCATGATTCCAGCAACCCTTGGACCAGTGAGTTCTATTGGGAAGACCCGGAATTCAGCGAGGACTGCCTGTACCTGAATGTCTGGACCCCGGCTGCGGGCAAGCCGGAAAAGAAGCTGCCGGTGGCCATGTGGATCCACGGCGGCGCCTACACCGGAGGCTGGGGGTATGAACCCGAATTCGACGGCAAGGTCTGGGCCGAAAAAGGCGTCGTCCTGGTCACGGTCAACTACCGCCTCGGCATCTTCGGCTTCCTGGTCCATCCGTTCCTGACGGAGGAGAGCCCGCACCATGTTTCCGGCAATTACGGCATCCTGGACCAGATTGCCGCGCTCAAATGGATCCATGCCAACATCGCCGCGTTCGGCGGAGATCCGGACAACATCACGATCCTGGGCCAGAGCGCCGGGGCCGGCAGCGTCAAGACGCTTGTTTCCTCGCCGCTGACCGGCGATTTGATCAAGAAGGCGATCATCCAGAGCGGTGGCGGTGTGAACGTGCCTCCGGCCGGAGCGCCCGCCCCCGCGCAATTCGCCGCCCCGTCACTGGATGCCGTCGGGCAAGTGACGAAGGAGCTTTTCGACTGGGCCGGCTATGATACCCTGGAGAAAATGCGCGCCGCTTCCACCGAAGATATTTTCACGCTGGTGGACCGTTATGTGGCCGGGACCGGCCAGCCTTTCCGTCTGGCCACAAGACCCATTGTGGACGGCTACGTATCCCGGGAAGGTTTCGATGCGGCGGCCCAGGAAGGGCGCATCAAGGATATTCCCTACATGATCGGCTACACGCGGGATGACATGGGCCGGCCGGAAGAGGGGATCCGCCGTTTCTGCGACCTTCGGAATGCCGCCGGCCAGCCGGTCTTCGCCTACCAGTTCGCCCACGCCCTGCCGGATGACGAGGCCGGTTCACACGACATGAAGGGCGCGTTCCATTCTTCCGAACTCTGGTTCATGTTCAAGTCGTTGGAACACAGCGACCGGCCCTTTACCCCGGCGGACTGGGACCTGGCCGAGCATATCGTCTCCTGTTGGACCAATTTCGCGAAGACGGGCGATCCTGGCTTGGGTTGGAAGGCCTATTCGCCGGAGGCGCCGGAGTTCATGGTATTCGACCTGAGCGCAGACGGCACCAAGGACGCATCGGCGATGGGGGCGCCGCTGTGATTCCCGTAGGAGAACCGGATTGTTACTTGTCTTGATAAATATCAGCGATATGAATGGAAGAGAACTTAGGTTTGTCATGGCGATGCTCCTGCTCACCGCGACCGTAGCGGCGCAGGAGACGAGATCATTCAGGACGGTGATGGAAATTCCGGTCACCAGCGTGAAAAACCAGTATCGCAGCGGAACGTGTTGGGACTATGCGACACTGGGCTATTTCGAGAGCGAGATCCTGCGCAAGACCGGAAAGACATACGACTTGTGCGAAATGTTCGTGGTCAACAAAGACTATATGGACTGCGCCACCCACTATGTCCGGATGCACGGGTACAGCCAGATTTCGGAAGGCGGATCCTGCGACGATGTCCTGGAGGTGATCCGCCGTCATGGGATCTGTCCCGAGGATGCCATGCCGGCGCCGGGGTCGCTGACCGGAGATCCCTATGCCAACTTCAAGGTGTTTTTCCCCGAGTTGGAACGTATGGTCAGCGGTATCGTCTGGCAGGAAGGCAAACCGGAGCTGAACCGATTTACGACCGAAGAGCAGGCGCCCTTGAGGAACCCGGAGCCGAAACCCCACTGGAAGGACAGCGTCCAGGTGCTGATCGACCGCTATGTGGGCCGATGCCCGGAGTCATTTGTCTATGAGGGGAAGACCTACACGCCCAAAACCTTTGCCGAAAGCCTGGGATTGGACCTGGACGATTATGTGAGCCTCACCAGCTATACGCACCATCCGTTCTACCAGTGGTTTGTCATTGAAGCGCCTTATAAGTGGCGTTTGAAGCCCAGTTACAACATCCCCATCGGAGAGTTGATGGAGGCGATCGACAAGGCTTTGGATGCGGGTTATACGGTCGCTTGGGGCGGAGATGTCTCCGGAGATTTCCTACGCAAGGAAGGGGTCGCCCTGTTGCCGGACGGAGTCGTGCCGACGCAGCAGATGCGGCAGGAGCAGTGGGATGACTGGCGGTTCACTTACGACCACGTGATGCTTATCTATGGCAAAGCCGTGGATGCGGAAGGAGCCCCCTACTATCTCGTGAAGAATTCCTGGGGAGACAGCGGACCTTATCATGGCATCTGGTATATGTCCCGGGACTATATGGCCCTGAACACGACCTATATTTTCCTCAACCGCCATGCGCTCGATTTCGCACTGTGACGACAAAAACACGCTACTATGAAAAAGATCTGTCTTCTGCCGCTTGTTATCTTGTTGACCGCGGCCTGTTCCACGAAGACCGCCCCGAATCCGGACAAGCAGTATGAGGCGCTGGTCAACGCCGTCTATGACCGCCTCTCCGTGGAAGACCGTGCCGCCCAGCTCTTTGGAATCTACCCCGGCGAGCTGATGGTGGACGGGGTTTTCTCCCTTGAAAAATGCAAGGAATTGATTCCTTACGGTGCGGGCCATATCTGCCAGCTGTCCAGTTCCCAAAGCCTGAACGCGGACGAACTGCGCCAGTTGATCGCCGACATCCAGGATTATATGGTCAACCATACTCCTGCCGGCATCCCGGCCGTGATTCACGACGAGTGCATCACCGGCGTGACGGCCAAGGGCGCCACGGCCTATCCCCAGCAGATGGCCGTCGCCTGCACCTGGGATCCCGCGCTGCTGTCCGTGAAGATGCGGCAGACCGCCCGCTCGATGCGCGACCTGGGCGAGCAGTTCGCCTTGTCGCCCATGGTGGACATCATCCGCAGCGCCCACTGGTCCCGCGTGGAGGAATCATACGGCGAGGACGGATACCTGACCGCCACCATGGGCACCGCCTTTGTCAAAGGTCTTCAGGCCGATGGTTTCCGGGAGGGCGTTACCGCCACCACCAAACATTTCCTGGGTTACGGCGGCGGCTCATCCCTAACGGAGAAGGAAATCTATGAGGAAGTCCTTTTTCCGCACGAGGCCATCATCCGCGAGGCGGGCAGCCGCAGCATCATGACCTGCTACGACAAGTTCCGCACCCAGTACGCCGTTTGCAGCGACACCCTGCTCAACGTAATCCTTAGGGATTATCTGGGCTACAATGGCATCGTCGTCAGCGATTACGGCGCCGTGCAGCAGGGGAGCCGGGACCGCAGCCCTGAGTTCCTGAAGCAGTGCGCCGTGGATGCCATCAACACCGGCAACGACCTGGAATTCAACTCCAATACATCCTATCGCTATCTTCCCGAGCTGCTGGCGGAAGGCCGCGTAAGCGAGGCCGCATTCGAGCGCGCGGTCAAGCGCGCCCTCATGGTCAAGGCCCGCTGCGGCCTCCTCGACCCCAATCCTGTTTACTTCCAGGAAGGTCCGTTGGACATGGATTCCGCCGAGAGCCGTCAGACCGCCTACGACCTGGCGGCGGAGTCCGTGGTGATGCTCAAGAACGATGGCGTGCTCCCGCTGGCTTCCGGAAAGAATATAGCCCTGGTCGGCCCGAATGCCAATTCTGTCTGGAGCATGCTGGGAGACTACACATTTCCTTCCATGCAGCTTTTCTTCTTCCGCAAGGACGTGAACCCCGGCGACCTGTATATCCCTACCTTGTTGGAGTGTTTCCAGAAGAAATACGACGGCAAAGTGGAGTACTCCCGTGGCGTCGACTGGAGCACCCTGGCCGACATGGGCCTCACGACCGGTGGCGACCAGCGCGTTCGTGCGCTTAACGTAAGGAAAATAGAATCAGACGATTACACTGACTGGGATGACGCTGTCAAGGTAGCCGCCCGCAATGATGTGATCGTGGCCGCCATGGGCGAGAACATCTACCTGTGCGGAGAGAACCGCCGCCGCGCCGGCATCCGTCTTCCCGGCGACCAGGAGGCCTTTGTCAAGGCCCTCATCGCAACAGGCAAGCCAGTCGTGCTCGTCATGTTCAGCGGACGCCCGGAAATGATTGCCGACATCGCCGACGGTTGCGCCGCCATCTTGCAGGCCTTCTATCCGGGCGAGGAAGGCGGCAACGCCGTGAGCGACATCCTCACGGGCCAGGTCAATCCGTCCGGCAAGCTCTGTATGACCATGCCCGCCAGCGATACCGCGGAGCAGTATTGCTACAACACCGGCGCCGATGCGAGCCGGGAACTGTATCCTTTCGGATTCGGTCTTTCCTACACCACCTTCGCTTACAGCGACCTCAGCGTCCAACCTGCGGCCAAGACCAAGGACGGCCTCATCCAGGTGAGCTGCCAAGTGACCAATACCGGAAGCGTGAAGGGCGACGAGGTTGTCCAGCTCTATGCCTCCCCGAAATCCGGCCAGCCGCTCAAGCCTATCCAACTCAAGGGCTTCCAGCGCGTGTCGCTGGAGCCGGGGGAGAGCCGCACCGTCACCTTCTCCGTGGGCGCAGACCAGCTGGCCTGGCATTCCGACGCCGGCTGGACCGTCTCCCCGGGGGAATACGCCTTCTGCATCGGCTCATCCTGCCGCGACCTTCCGCTTGCAGGCACCTGTACGCTCAAGGGCAAACCCGTCGTGAAAGCCCTGCGCGATGTCTATTTCGCCAAGGCGGACGTCCGGTAACTATCGGCCGGCGCGCCGGTTGAACTCGTCGAGCTGCCGGAAGCAGCAGTCGTTCAGGATGTTTTGCAGCGGCCGGTCGAAGTTGTTCCGAACGCGGCATTCGTAGTCGAAAATGAAACACTCGCCGTTGTCGGGTGTGTAAGGCTGCCAGGCCGGAAGGCCTTCGACGTTGGGGTTGCCGGTCGCGGCGAAATTCGCCCAGCTGCGGCTCATGTTTTCCGCCAGCTTCCAGTCGTCCTCGGATGGCTCGGGGAGGACGCGGCCGTGGAGGTTGGGCGTGTTGAAACAGAAGTTCAGTTCATAGCCGTGCACTGAACCCTGGTCTGCGGGGGATTTCCAGGTGAACATGTACAGGTAGGTGGGGGCCTTGCGTGTCGTCGCGACAGCATCGACGGTGATCAGGGTCTTGGGCCGGAACATCATGTCGATGGACAGGAGGTCCTGCGGGGTATAGTCCGGCCACGCTTCGGCGAAGGCCGCCACATACTCTTCCACCCGGTCGCCGAAGGTGGGCACCAGCCGCTCCTTGGCCTCTTCCAGCGTCATTTCTGTGCCGTAGGCCCGGCGCTGAAGCTCATTGAAGGTCGTGCCGATCATCAGCGGGATATCCGAAGAAATCTCGGCGAAACCGGGCTGGAAAGGCTGTTGCAGCAGCACTTCTCCATCGGGCGCGGGGCCGAAGCCCCACATCATCGGCGTCCCGGGCGACCGGGTGCCGATGCTCGCGGCCATAGCCCGCTGGCCGGCCGCCACCAGCTCGCCGTATGGCACGTCGGCCAGCTTGTCCAGCTCGTCCGGGCCGATGCCCAGCTGCTCCACGACAGCGCGGCCGAGTTCCTCGGTCATCGCCTTGGTATTGACGTTGAGGATGGTGCCGCTCATGATGATGGCCTTGTGAAAGAGCCCCCGGGCGGCCGGCATGCACATCAGGGTGCCCACCTTGCCGCCACCGCCGGATTCGCCGAAGATGGTGACATTGTCCGGATCACCGCCGAAAGCTTTGATATTGTCCCGGATCCACTCCAGCGCCTGCACGATATCCAGCATCCCCACCATCCCGGAATGCTTGTACTTCGCGCCGAAGGTGGAAAGGTCCAGGAAGCCGAGGATGTTCAGCCGATGGTTGAGGCTCACGACCACCACGTCCTGCTTGGCCAGCCCCATGCCGGGATTCCCGGCGGCCGAGCCCGAATCGAACCCGCCTCCGTGGATCCACAGCATCACGGGCTTGGAGGCTTTGGTATCCGTTGTCCATACGTTCAGCACGCAGGAGTTCTTCTCCGACATCACGCTTTCCGGCATCTCGCGCCGGCCGTTGCCCTGCATTACCTGCGGCCCGAAATGGTCACAGATCATGACGGTGTCCCATTGGGCGACGGGTTTCGGCGGCATGAAGCGCTCCACCGTGGCATAGGGAATCCCTTTGAAGGCCAGCGTGCCTTCCTCTTCAACGCCCTTGACCAGTCCGGCTTTCGTCCGGACAATCAGCGGATCTGACGGCGTACAGGCGCAGGCGGCCAGCAAGGCGGCCAAGGTGCAGAGAATCGTTTTCCGAAGTTTCATGGAGATGATATGGTTGATGCAAATTCTACTTGGAAGGTCAAGGGGTGATCTCATCCAGGGCGGCTGTGATTTCTATCCGGGAGTCCTGCCGGGCGGCTTTATGGACATTCCTGCGCCCTCCCCGAAGCCGTGAGCTTTTCTCTTCTGCCCATCCGAACCGATCCCTGGGGAAAGATACGGCGGCTGTCTTCATTCTT
>JAEEGG010012090.1_pt1 | contig 18694 bp, 13 predicted proteins | sample 9134161 | NCBI WGS metagenome assembly JAEEGG01 (sample SAMN16246543, study PRJNA631951) | gut metagenome | biome: gut microbiome; feature: rumen; material: CR-attached | host: Bos | place: Iran: Karaj | collected 2018-10 | reverse complement strand
GCGCTGCTTGTTCGCTTTAGCACGCGCAATAATACTTTCAATTAAAGCCATTCTGATGATTGATTATAAGTTATGGTGCAAAGGTAAGCATTTCTCCGCAAAAGAAAAAAAATTTCACCTACATAATCATTATTATTCGTGTTTATTCGTCTGATTCGTGTTCGTAAGTAACATGAAAGAAAACATTGGAAACATAAAGAAAAGTGGAGGTAAGGATTTCAGCGTAACTTTGCACGCAAAACCAGCGTATGCGTTGGGCAAGCATCGTTTCTAAAAACCAAAACTTAAAAATATGAAGAGATTTTTTACGAAAGTAATGATGACGGTGATGCTGCTGGTGGCATCACAGACGATGTCGGCACAGGAGCGCCGACCCATTGATTCGCAACATCCTTTGTGGATGATTCACATTGACGTGTGGAACAGTGCCGACCCGCAGAAAATCATTGACTTGGTTCCTGACGACATCAAGCCGTATGTATGCATGAACCTGTCGCTGTCGTGTCAGTTTGACAAGGACACAGAGATGTACCGCATGCCACGTAATGCTGTCCGCACCTACAAGTCATGGGCTACTGTATGTCAAGCCAACGGCATGTGGTTCAGCTGCCAGCCAGCATCTGGAGGTCATACTCACATCCAGGATACTGACCTTGACACTTTCGAGTATTTCTTCAAGACCTTCCCTAACTTCCTTGGCTGGAACTATGCTGAGCAGTTCTGGGGCTTTGGCGAGGCTGGCGACAAGAGTTCCATGACGGAGTCGAGCCGATGGGCTTTGTTTGCAAAACTGGTGGAGATGTCGCACAAGTATGGCGGTTTTCTCACGGTCAGCTGGTGTGGTGGTGTTTACCATTTCAACACCGACCCTCTTGCCGAACTGAAGTTGAACAAGGACTTTATGGCTGCCTGCAAAAAGTATCCTGAAGCCATCCTCTTTCTCTACAAATATACTCACGGCAGCAGTTTCCTCAACAACGAGAGTGTATGCTGGGGACCGTTCATCTCAGGTCTGACCAAGAACTATGGTGTGCGTTACGACAACTGCGGATGGAATGACATGACATCCAAACTCGTTGGTGAAAAAAAGTGTAAATATCCTGGTGCGGCTGGTATCGGCACCGTGATGGAGCAGACATGTGTGAATGGCGGAGCTGTGTGGGATGGCCCTGAACTTATTTGGGATGGAGCATGTTTCAGGAATGAATGGGATGCCACTGTGGATGGCTATTCATGCCGCAGATGGTCACAGTTTGATGATTTCAAGGGCATCTGGCTGGACATGTGGCGCAAGGTCATTGATGGCACCATGTACATCCCCACCCGTGAGGAAGTGCTGGCAAAGACCAAGGCAGTCATTGTGCATGACACCAACGACGACTTTAAGGTGCCAGACAATCTCTTCAACGGGCTTTATCTGCAAACCGACCCTGCCAACCAGAAGAAGGAAGGTGCATGGGCTTATGGACAATTGCAGAATAACCTCTGCTACTTCAAGAAGACAGGACGCTACGGTGCCATTCCTATGGTTCCAGGACTCTACGATGATGCTGCCAAAGCCATTCAGGTTCAGGTGAAGAAGACTGCTTACAACTCTCGTTGGGGTAACGAAACCAACAAGGTGAAGGAGTTCAACAATCTCTATCCCGAGGTGTCGAAGGGCGACCTCTATGTGAACCGCTACAAGAACCAGCTCGTCACCTACACACCTTACACCTACTTGAACAAGAAGAAGGGCGCACGTGCTGAACTTCCTTTACAGTACAACACCTGCGATTCGCTCAAACTCAACTACTACCGCCTCTCCAGCGGTGTCGTTCGTGAGTATGCTGACCATATCGACTTCTATCTGAACAACTACCGCAACGACACCACCACTGTGCGTGCCGACACACTCATTGTCACAGGCGTGACAAACGTGCCTTCCTACACATTGAAAAAGCACAGCACAGGTGCCAATGGACAGTCAGCCTCCGCTGCTGCCAGTTATGATGCAGACAAAAAGACTTACACCGTCATTGTCCGTCATCTTGGTGCCGCAGATGTCACCATCAATTGTACTGGCGAACAAGATCGCTCAGGTGCTGATGAAGGTCTGCCATCCGCAGCTCTTCCCAAGCCCAAGCAGCCAGAACCTTACCATGGTCCCATCATCATCGAAGCTGAGAATATGGACACCAAGAGCGCTGACCGCAAACTGACCAACTCGGGTTGGTGGGCACAGCACACCAAGAACTTTGCGGGCATGGGATATGTGGAGATGAAGGCAAACTCGGGCAGTGCTTTGCGTCATCAGCAGAAAATGGCTGAAGGAGGTAAGTATAATGTCCGTATCCGCTATGCCAACAGCAGCAAGGCAGGTAACGTGAGAGTGAGTGTCAACGGAGTAGGCCAAAACGCTGCTATTCAGAAGACAGGCGCGAGCGATTGGCTGGAAACTGTCGTTTCTGTTACCATGAAGGCAGGCAGCAACACACTCATCATCACAAATCCAAGCGCCATCAGCATGTATATCGACCAAGTGACTTACGAACCAGAAGGCACACCTGCCGAGAAGTTCGATGTGAACATCCTCGATGCTGATTTCGGAGAAGTGACAGCAGATGTGGACGCTGCTGCAGCAGGTCAAGAGGTGACCCTCTCCATCAATCCTGAAGAAGGCTATGCCATCAAGGCACTGAAGGTCACCAACTCTGTTTTCTTCACGCAAGGACTGACCATCCCTGTTAAGGAAGGTGCCAAAGAGGTAACCTTCGCCATGGCAGATGAAAACATGACCATCCAGCCCATTTTCACCGACACACAGGCTATCTACAACCTCGACTTTACGAATGTGGCTGCTGGAGCATTCCCTGAAGGTTGGCGCACCACAGATGGTACCAGCGTGCGTAACTATCCAACGTCAAACGGCTCAGGCCCTCGCACCTTCACGGGTTTGACTGGCTATCAGGGAAAGACGCTCTATTGGCGTACAACCAGTGCAGAATATGGTCGTCTGAGCAATTACAAGTTGTCGCTTGAACCTGGCACGTACCAACTCATCTATGCGATGGCAGCATGGAAGGGTACGCCTACTTATCAGGCTAAGATTCTCAACAGCAGTGGCACCACCGTAAAGGCTTCGACCACACAGACGGCAAAGCCCAATGTCAATGGAAACTCTGCAGGTGACATCACTTCTGCCACACGTAATACGCTGGAATTCGAAATTAAGACCAAGGGCAATTATATCATCCAGTTTGCCGAAATAGGCAGTGGTATGCAAGAATTCATGTTGGCTGAATGCCGAGTGAGAAAACTGCACGACACCACCGACATCATGGCCATAGAAGCCAAAGATGGCGAAGCATCTGAATCTGTTGAAATCTACAACACCGCAGGTGTACGCATACCAGCATTGCAACCCGGTGTGAACATCATCAGAACTGCTGACGGCAAGACACGAAAAGTATTTGTGAAGTAGGTTTTGGCTCGGTGAGCCAAAAGAGAAAAACGGAAAGTGAAAAATCTAAGTTACCTGCCATGCGGGGTGTCAAACCCCTATTGGAAAAAGTAACGTAGATTTTTCACTTTTCACTCTTTAGCTTTATTTCAGGAAGTTAAACGCTCCCATTTGGTCAAGGAATACAAGACCTATTGCCAAAGGTGTGATGTAGCGCAAGGAGAAGATGAGCATTTTGAAGTAAGGTGTCTTCAGGTCGCCTCCGTTGCTGATCTCATCACGATAGAGCTGGCGGTCAAGCACCCATCCTGCAAAGATGCTGATGAGCATTCCACTCAATGGCAGGAGAATGCGGCCAGAGAAGTCATCGAACATCTCAAAGAAATTACGATCGAAGAGTTTGACGCCACTCAATGGACCAAACGAAAGGGAGCACAAGGTACCCAACACAAGAATGGTGAGGGTGACCAACGTCGCTCCCTTTTTGCGCGACACATGAAACTCCTCCGTCACGTAAGCCGTTGCCACTTCATGCAGGGAAATAGCACTGGTCAATGCTGCCACAAACAGGAGGAAATAGAATAACGTTGAGAAGATGACAGCCAAGAGGCTACCATCGCCAAATGCCTGTTGGAACACGTTGGGAAGGGACACAAATGTCAAACCTGCACCTGCACCCACCTCGTCGGGATTCATGCCGATATTGAACACTGAGGGGAAGATGATGAAACCTGCCATGATGGCGATGAAGGTGTCGATGAAAGAGACATTCACAGCTGATTTCGCCAATGGTGTCTTTTTATCGAAATAGCTGGCATAAGTGCAGAGACACCCCATGCCAAGACTCAGCGAGAAGAAGGCCTGTCCCATCGCATCCAATACTGTTGTGCTATCCACCTTGCTCCAATCGGGCTTCAACAGGAACTCAATACCCTGCGATGCACCAGGAAGACACACAGAACAAACAGCCAAGAAGAGGGTAATGATAAACAGGGTGGGCATCATCAGTTTGGCAGATTTCTCGATGCCCGACTGCACCCCACGTGCGATGACATAATGAATCACCCCAATGAAGATGAAGAGCCAAAGCGTCGGCAACCAAGGACTCGCCACGAAGTTGTTGAAAATGTCCTCATATTGTGTGGCAGGTACATCATAGAAAGCATTGGTGACAGAGAGGAACGTGTAATGCATCGTCCATCCACCCACCACGACATAGTAGCAGAGGATGAACCAACCTGTGAACACACCCAGACGTCCGACCCATTTCCATAGAGAGCCATTAGACAAGATGCGATAGGCTCCTGCTGTGTTGGCATGGGTGTAACGTCCAATCATGAATTCGCTAATCATGATGGGCAAGCCCAACACAAGGATACACAACACATAAATGATGATGAACGCTGCACCACCGTTCTGACCTGTCTCGATGGGGAAGCGCCACACATTGCCCAGTCCCACAGCAGAACCTGCCGCTGCGAGGATGGCACCTAACTTCGTGCCGAAATTTTCTCTTTCCATTTCCAATTCAAACCTGCGCAAAGAAGTAAACCTAACAACGCACCCACCGCATCTGCCTCAAAGTCAATCCAATCACCCGAACGGCAAGTGGTCAGGTAGGCCTGCACCAATTCCATCGCACCCCCTAAGGCAATTGCATAGAGCACCATGATGATTCTGGCTGCCCAAGAGAACGTCCTTTTGTTCCTCACCGCATGATCAATCCACATCACGAACACCAATCCTCCGTACATCACCATATGCACCCACTTGTCGATGAGGGGCACATCTTCCAGCGGAGGGTTCTCAGGAATGGGGATGGTGCTCAGTACTACGATGCCCACTGTCACGAGCGTTGTCCAGATATATTCCTTGACTATCATAACCGTTCTGTCGAATCTTCTGACTGTTCAAATGTCACCTCATCCTTCCACAGCTTATAGGGTCGGCGAAGCATATACTTATTGTAATAGTGATAGTTGCCTGTCACCTCTCTACCCAGAAAATCAGGCTTCTCGTAGGGTTCATCCTCACTTTCAAGTTCAATTTCCGCCATCACCAATCCCTCGTTGTCGCCAAAGAATTCATCGACCTCGATGGTATGCTTTCCGCTCTTGATGAGGTAGCGGTCCTTGTTCACTCTTCCCGGCATACACAGCTCCATCATCTCGTGGGCATCCTCCAATGGGATCTCCACCTCGAACTCATATCTTGCAAAACCATCCTTGCGTGAAGGTCCCTTGATGGTCAGGTAGCCCTTGTCATCACGGATGCGCACTCTCACCGTACGTCCCGGCTCCGTGGCGAAATATCCTTGCTCAATATGCGTCTTACTGTATGCCAGCGACTTATACTCGCCCTTCACAAGGAACTTCCGTTCTATCTCCTGATGTACCATCCTTACTCTTCTGTTGCAAATTCCATGAGATATGCCTTGATGAAGCCATCCAGTTTGCCGTCCATCACCCCACCAACGTCGCTGGTCTGGTAATTGGTTCTGTGATCCTTCACACGGCGGTCGTCAAACACATAAGACCGAATCTGGCTGCCCCACTCAATCTTCTTTTTGCCTGCCTCCACCTTGGCCTGTTCCGCCATACGATGTTGCAGTTCCTTGTCGTAGAGCATAGAGCGGAGCAGTCGGAGAGCATTCTCCTTGTTCTTCGGCTGGTCACGGGTTTCCGTGTTCTCGATGAGAATTTCTTCCTCCTCGCCAGTATAGGGGTCTTTATACTGATACCTCAGTCTGACGCCCGACTCCACCTTGTTCACATTCTGTCCACCAGCACCGCTCGAACGGAAGGTGTCCCAAGAGATTCTTGCCTGCTCAATCTCCACATTGATGGTGTCGTCCACCAAAGGAGTCACGAACACGCTGGCGAAGGAAGTCATGCGCTTTCCCTGGGCATTGTAAGGACTGACCCTGACGAGTCTGTGCACCCCGCTCTCACCCTTCAGATAACCGTAAGCCATATCGCCCACAATCTCCATCGTCACGGTTTTGATGCCGGCATCCTCACCATCCTGGAAGTTGCTGATAGTCACCTTATAGCCGTGCTGCTCGGCATATCTCTGATACATTCTCATGAGCATCTGTGCCCAGTCCTGTGCCTCAGTACCACCTGCACCGGCATTGATCTTGAGTACGGCATCCATATTGTCCGCTTCGCCCTGCAGCATGTTTTTCAGCTCCAGATCCTCGATGAGCTTGAGCGCCTTTCCGTAGTATTCGTCCACTTCCTGCTCAGTCGTCATCTCCTCCTTATAGAAGTCGAACGCCACCTCCGTATCTTCCGTTGCCGCCTTCACCTCGTTATAACCGTCAATCCACTTCTTGAGGGTTTTCACCTTCTTCATCTGCGCCTCGGCAGCCTTCTGATCATCCCAAAATCCAGGAGCCTGAGTACGGAGTTCCTCCTCCTCCACCTCGATGAGTTTACGATCAATCTGCAGGTAGCGGCACAGCGCTTCCGTCCTGTCCTTAATGTCCTTCAGTTGTTCTGCTGTAATCATAAGTCTTTGAAATTTGGTGCAAAGTTACGAAAAAAAAACCAAAAACCGAAAAACTTAAAACTGAAAGTATCAACCTGTTGCAAAAGGTTTAAATCCGTATCCCTATATCTGTTATAGGAAATCCCCTACTGTTTGGGGATTTTCAGTTTGAAACGCCTGTCAAAAGTCCGTAACTTTGCATCGTCAACCAACAGAAAAGGTTATTGGTTAAAGGTTAAAGGTTATAGAAGCCAAGCCCAAAACTCAAAACTTGACAAGACAAATAAAACAATAATTAATAACAATAAAAAACTATTACGAAATAGAATGAAGCAACAAATCCTCGCAAGCCATATATACTTCCTCAAAGATTTCACGGCACCTTTTTTCCGTCATCTTGATTTTTGTGCCGATAGCTATCATATCTAAGAGTGTTGGATTTCCCGTGCCATTGACAGAAGTGGCATGTTCACCGTTATATCCCTCGGTACAGAGTGTTAAATCATAAGCTGGGGCAAGATGCCATGCATAATGTCCTGTAGGGTCTTGGCTGATGTAGAAACTGAAGTTTTTACAGTGGTCATCCTTGTTGTCTGTCAAATAGTTGAAAACCATACGACGGAACATTTCCTCCACATCCTGGCGGTCTTGGGTGAGAAAACCTGTCAAAGCCAACAAATTGCTGTAATCAAGGACAGGATTGGCAAGTGAAAGGCAAAGTAATCCACCGGCTGTAGCAGTGTGTATCCGTTGTTCATCTGCGCTGATGTCAAAACGTCGTGTGGCAAAATAGCGTCCGTTCATCAGCTTGAAATCTGGCACATGGATGCCACATTTCTTCGCCACCTCATTATAATGGAACTCCTGAAGCCCAATATCCTTCGGATCAAAAGTGTGACGGAACTTCACCAACCAATGTCCTTCCTCATCATTGAATATTGCCTTTGGGCGTGCGCCGCCACTATTGCCGCTATTATACAACAAGAGTCCTGCATCCGTATCCTGCTGCTCTTTCAGCACTTCGAGTGCTTTCTGTTGAAGCAAGTCAAGGTCACGCATGTCAGTTCCTTGCTGGATATGTGTCTCAGGGTGATAGGTGAGGGCACCCATACCACTGCTTCCAACGAGACTTAGCCTGTCAAGTGAAGAAAGGTTGTAATCATTTATTCCTTCACGCAACAAGGCCTTATGGAGAAGATATCTTCCATACCCATCGGGAAGACTATCTTCGAATATTCCGAAATTGCCATGAAAAGGTTGGGGCTTAGCAATGAACAATCCCTGCCGCAGTGGTAATTCAAGAGGAGATATGCTAAATCCATCCAACAGCCAACCCTTGTCATATTCAAATGCGCAAAGTTTGTCATCTGGAGTCAGCGATAGCGTGCCAACAATCCTGTTGCGGTATTTTACGGTCAAGTGATCAGTCTTCATCATGGTTTCCTATAAGCCTTCTTTTTGCCAGTATTCTTTCGGATCTGTGTCAGTTCCTCCATCGTTGAATATTTGGGACTCTTGAATACGTTCTTTATTTCAGACGTGTAACCCAAAGCAACAGCGATGGCAATCAGATTCTTCAATGAGATCAGCCCCTTCTGCTCAAACCTAACGATGTTGCTGACAGCAACACCTGCACGCTCAGCAATCACTTCTCTTGTCAGATTTTTCTCGATTCGTCTGTGTCGGAAGTCATCTGCCAACCCGAGTGCAATATCATCAGTCGTTTCAAGTACATACCCGTCAAGAACTGATAACATATTGTTCATATCCATTTCGTTTGCCATAGAATCTGGTTAAATATTATCAGTTGCAAAGGTACTGTATTTTTTTGCACCTTCCAAATTATTCTCCCTCTTTTTTCATCTTATCCTCATCAATCACTCATTTTTCTTTCACTCACAACACTTTACCAAACGTTGATGTCATCCATGTCATACACCAGATTCATGATGGAATCATTCAGGTTGGGGAAGAACTTGTAGCCAGTGATTCGTTCTACCTGTCGGATGGAGTTCACATAGAAATCCTTTGTCCTGTTCCCATCCGTGTTCCTGCAGATGAAACCGATTCCCTTGGGAGCAGATTCATCCACACATAACACAACCTTGAAGAATGCTTCAGGTATGGGAATCTGATTCGGTCCAATTCTCTCGTGCTCCTGACTCTTGAAGAACATCGGCCCACAGACAATATAGATACTACCATACTTCTGAGCCCATTTCCTGCATGCATTCTCAATCTCTTTCCAGTCCCCACGATTCAGATTCGGATTCTGAGGGCACATATTCGATAGCACATAAGTTTCATCTCTGCCCTTATCATCCCAATTGCAATCGCCTCCAGGACACATGTGTCCTCGATCGTAACCAGATGATGCATAATCCGCTAACGTGGCACGTTCATCAGCAGGCAAATCCGCATCTTCCCTATACTCATTCCATATCCCCTCTTTATGCTGCATCACATGATCGCCTGTCAGTTGCCACATCACCCAATTGGGCTGACGAGTTTTCTTGTTATGAGATGCCGTATAGCAATACCTTTCCAACACCCTGCTTGCAAGAGAATCTGGAATAACAGGGTATCCAACCTCAGCAAGGGAACTCCACACCTCACGCCCATGATTCACTTGATGAGCCTCAACCCCACCAGAGTTCACATGATGTTGTGAACAAGTACCGCATGACTGGAAAGTGATAATGACCAGCAGCACATAAACATGTCGAAGTCTGAATAATCTCATTATTTATTCCCGATCAAATCTTTAGTTTTATACCATTAGTTTTCAGCACCTCATAAGGAATGATGGCGATGAACTCCCCATCAGCGCCAGAACCGATGGTGTATGGATAATAATAGATGATCAGACCTTCTTTTAGCAAAGCACAGCCATCCATCTGAGAAAGGAGAGACTTCTTTGAATACATGGTAACACGTACATTATCGTCTGCCCATCTTCCGTTTTCATTCCGGAGATACTTCAACAAGAGATTCTCCAGCTTTTTCTCATCAGATTGATTGACGAAATCATCATAGACGAGCCCATTCCCTGTGGATGAATCGACTGTGACATAAGAAAACGCCGTATTGTCACCACATGAACTCCAGTCGTACCAACTTGACACCAAGAAAGTATGGTAATTCTCTTTATGCCACACATCCGCTATCATCCATCCATGTTGTTCCAAGGGCAAATTCGCTTCATGATCACAAACACTCACCTCTTTCTTAAAAGAACTTCTTGCCACCTCAATATAATAATCACAAATTTCTTTTGCCGAGTTCAAGGAATGGTTCGGGCTTATTCTATCCAGGCTGTCTGTCATACATGCGTTTATGAAATTGCAAGCCGTATTTGACACCCAGCGCAACAACTGACTATTCTTAGGGCAGCTGATTGCCAGCACTGCCCTCTTCGACTTACAATAATCCCTAGGGCATGATTCCATGCAAGACTTGAAATACAAATCAGGTATTGGTGGAAAATACGATTTGTCAAGATAATCCTTCCTGTCGTGTTGTTCGATCATTCCATACATACAGGGGATATATGAAGCTGTGCTGTCATAATAATATGGCGGTTTCACCCAAGGTTCAACTTCATCAATCACACTTTGAAGATCGAGAATAGTATCGACCTCATTAGTCACATTTGTTTGAATAGAATCAAGGTTGTTTCCATTAGATGTGGTTCTTCTACATGACACGAAATTAATGACAGAAATAATAAATATAATAGAAATAGAGTTCGTGAAATTTCTGAAAGTTATCATATCAGCGAGTATTTTTACAATTACGATTGCAAACTTACGAATAATTCTAAGAACGGAGCAACAAAAAGAAGATTTTAACTCAATTATGTTTCTCAAACTCCTCTCTCCTCAAATCTTCCATCATACGGAAGAAGAAATGATGACTTCTTAGCTACAATGAATGTTGACAGCCCAAAACTCAATAAAAGAGTTCAAATATTTGTCTTTTTCATTGCAATATTTGTTATATTTTAATCAATTAAGAACACTTGAGTGTCACCATTCTCAATCCTCTCCATGATTTTCTCTGCCAGCTCTTTGTGAAAATCATCCTCCATCTCTGTTGATTCCAGAATGGACTTCGCCTTTTCCATCTCACCAATCTCACGATAGTACTCTGCCTTCAAAACAGGATCTTCTGCATAATTGTCTATTAGCCACAATCCACATTCTACAAACAGAGCATGGTCGTCAGCAGGAATTTCTTTGGGTTCATCTACATATCGCAGATATTCATCATTATATGTCTGGAAGAACAGCAGACGAATCATCGCCTCTTCTGTTGTGTTCTCAAAGCCATCCGCAGTCAGTTGCTCCAACGCTTCTTTCGCCTCTTGTACTGTGAGTTCACCACAATCAGAAGACATTGTCGTTTTCGACTGTACATATTCCTGTCTTGACAGAAAATAGTATTTGCCACATTGAGGGCATTTCTGCACCCACGACACTTCTGGACACATGGGGGCATCCTCCTTCTTGTCCGACCACAAACGTGCGCCGAATGTATTACCAGCCATCAAAGAAAGCACATCTTTCTTCATTCCACAAAACGGGCAAGTCAAAACCTGCGAATAACCTATCATCATAATAAATCCTCCTGTTTCATAGTCATGTGTTAATTATAACTTCCAACTAAACAGCCATCTACTATCCAAAGAGATCAAAATTACTCGTCTTATCGCCATAACACCAATCAAGTCTTCTTATAGCCTTTTTATAGCACTCCACTAATTGCAAGCTTGTTTCGTAGTTTTTTCCACTTGTATGAGAACGAACTTCCACTCGCACATCAGATTTTAGTCCTCCTCCCTCTTTCTGGAATCCGCCTGTACTATTTATACGATAATAGTTTGTAATCAATGCCCTATCATGAAATGCTGTGTTTTTGACAGAGACAATGGTTACGTCTGAATTTGCATTCCCACTTGAATCTCGAACCAACTCTTGGATCGTATCCAATTCTTCTTTCATATTTAAGTTACAATCCACATGTTTGCCATGAGTGATAATCACGACATTTATTGGGAATTTCTTGGGGATAGATGAGAGCACCTTCAATAATTCGTTTTTATTTTTCTGATATATAGTTTTGTCCTTAAAATAATAAGGGTCACATAAAACGATATCAGTCAAAGGCAAAGAAGGGCAAAAAGTTGACCACTGAACATCCTTTATGAAATTCTCACAGCTTTCATGAATATCCAGTAATTGCTTAAGAACATTGACTTCTTCACCTACATCCCCAATTAATACACAATGATGATTGTGTATTAATCGGCATCGTTCTGGTTGATTAACCAGAAATATTCCAAACACATCTTCCTCTCCTTCACAATCAAAATCACTAACAGAAAGAAGATGATTGGGTATTTTGTCTCCATCAGACAACGAGAATTCATCTTGATTCTTAACGCCTTGCCCCTTTACAGACAAGAACCATGCACGTATATCTGAATCCTTTTCCGCTTCTTCTTTTGAGAAATTATAGTGAACATCTATATTTTTCTTAATTAAACGGAAACAGTCGAGAACTGTATCCTTATCCGCCGAACGCATCAAAGAGTGTATGTTTTCTTTGTCTATATATAACCAAATTTTTCTTTCCATCTCCTATAGTATTTCAAACAACAAATTAGATGCTTCATCATAAAATCCCTTTCCGAATTCATTGATAAAATTACCATCAATTCGATATTTCATTTCATATGGAGGCTTATCTGTGGGGAAATAATACACCTTAAACACATTCTTCTTGTTAAGATCTTCTTCTGTGTCATACCGCTCAGCACCAACTATTACTTGAGTTCGACGCACCAAATATTCAGAATGGGTCTCAACAATGAATTTGATTCCATACGTTTTGTGCATCTCATAAAATAACATTGCAAGTTTCGACTGAAATGCTGGATGCATATTTTGTTCTGGTTCTTCAACAATTACGGTTGGCTTATATGGTACATTTCCTCTCATACGCTGCCGATGGATAATGATAGCCAAGCGGAAAATCAGAATAAGAACTTGGTTGGTCCCCATACCCATATCTGCCAAATGAACCATATTGCCATTTATATTCTTTATTTGAATAGAATATGCTTCTCCGCCAATAGAACTTATGTCATAATCCGTTCCTATACCAAAATTTCCCATCCATTCCTGAATGAAGCTCTTTTCAAAATTACTAAGTTTTTCGTTCTTCAAATCACGCAGAGTTATGGCCATATAATCATTATGGTCATTATAATTATACAATATTTTTTGATTAATACCATGAGCATAGATGTATTCCACTTGGGTGTTCGTAATAATATAATCCAATTCTTTGGCTATTTCTATGAGAGAGCCTATTTTCCCTTTCAGACTTTGTGAATCTCCAGATTCATCACTTGTGTCATTTTTAATGTCATCTGCAATACCACGAACTAAAGACGATATTACATTCATGTTGTGCTTGAAAATGACCTCTGGATTCAATTTATAATTACGACAAATACTTTCTGACGCTGTTGAGAAATTCACAGATGTGGTTCCATGAGCATAGTCAAAAGAGAAACTTATTCCTCTTTTCTTATCATCTAACGTAATACTTATTATAGGGACGTTTGTGTTGTCATCTTTTTCTTTAGGGCTAATCATCAAACCTATCAAAAAATGAGACAACTTAACAGAGAAGAACATTTCCCTTTTTCCATTTTCCGAGTTTTGCGAATTATGGGAATACACTCTATTAAAGGTGCCTATATGCGTGTCATGGATGTTATTGGCATCTAATTGAAAATACAATTGGCGTCCTCCATCTAACATCCTTACATCTTGTGGTACAAGAGATTTTATGTTATCAATCGCAAGCAAAAGTCCTTTAACAATTGTTGATTTCCCTGAATTATTACCTCCCACTAGTATTGTAATTCCTCCTAATTGCAACAAGTTCAAGTTCGAGAATTTTCGGAAGTTCTTCAGCCCGATTTCCGATATATTAGAATCAGAAGTGGCAATAGTATTCAAAACCTCATCCTCCATCTCATCTATAGCAGGCTGAAATTGAGCAACATATTCCAATCTTTTATTTATATAGTAAGTATGTTGTTCCTCCTTGGTTGGTGCTACAAGAATATGACCTTTATGGTCATTGCCCTTTATTAATTGATAGATGATAAAATTCTCATCATAGTCGGGGCTAATCTCTATAACATCCACAGCACTTCTACATTCCCATCCCCATTCTTCACAATGAAAATTATATTTCTGAATACATACGGGATGTGCCTTAGAGGCCGAAACACGTAATAACTGATTAAAATTATTATATAGTATAGATGGTTTTGTCACTAATCTACATGTCAGCATTTTATCAAACGTTCGAGTCTTTTCTGTGGAAAGGAATTTACGATAAGTATCAACAAAAACCGTTTTATATTTAGATGGAATGGAAAAATTATAAAAGTTACTGCCAGACCTCGTAATTCGGCACTCTTCAACCACTTTATTTTGAATATCTTCTTTGTCTTCTTTAATAATGCTCAGATATTTCCAGTCATCTACTTTGATTTTGAAAGGATTATTAGACAAATCCCCGAATCGTATTATCTTTTGGTCATCGAAATAGGGATTACTAACGAGTTGTTCAGAATTGGGTTTTGTAATAATATCTGCGACATTCCTCCAAACAAAATCCATCTGATCTAAAGCACGCCTAATATAATCGAAGCCAACTTCTTTTGTTGCATATCTAAAATCATCCTTTTTCATAATCAGAAATGATTCATAGTCGCTTCCATTATTTTTAATAAGAGTGCTCAATTTTTCTTCCCAATAATCAGCTTCTTCGGCAGTATAGTCATTTAGCCCAAATCTGGCATATCTTACATTCTCGTCTTTGTCCTCCACCTTTTTACAAACAACAACAAGCTTTTCCAAGGTGTCAATCATCAATGGAATTTCATTCTCAAAAAAAACCTCATCAACCCTATCACGAGATTGATTAAACGCTACACAGAAACCATTATTCATCACATAAGGTAGAAGTTTTGAGAGAGAGAGAACTGAAGTATCTCTCGCTCTCATATAATAAAGCCCATCAAATCTAGCTTCTTCAAATGGGAAAAGTTCATCGGTTTCATTTTCCACAAATTGACAATCGTGATAGCAATCCAAAAACAAAATAGCTATTCTTATTTCAAGAGAGAATTTTTCACATTTGCAAAAAATCATCTTTTGGTCAGATTTCACATGGTTGAGAAGATTTTCAAGAATTGTACAATGCTCCACACTAACTAATAATTTCCCAACCATATCAATTCCAATATGTTGTTTGCATGAATCAATGATATGATAAGCTATTTTTTCGTAATCATCATCATCCTCAAACTCGAGATGACGCGAATAATCATAACCGAATAGATATTTATGATTAATGAATTCTGCAATAATCATATCATTTTTCTCATTCTGAAAAGAATGCAAATCATATTTCCTCAGCAACTCCATCAAAAGCATAGAATGATGGCTTAATTCTTTCAACTCATTCCAAACTTTCAAAATACCATCCACATTTGAATGCGTAGCCTGGCTAATTGATATGGCAATATCCGCTTCGTCTTCAATTAATTCAAAATTGAACAAATCCACATAGCGCGAATATATTAAAAAGGCCACTGTTGGATAATGAAGCTTTCCTGATGCAGCAACCAACTTTTCCAGGCTTTCATATGTTCCATCCATGGTTTTCTCGAAAGAACGCACCTTTGAATAAATCTCTTCTAATATTGTTATCAAACCATTTTCCATATCCTTTTTATTTTATTTTTTATACCACAAGTATGAATCAAGTTTTTTCCTGCAATTCACATCTTTCCTTGGCGAATTATCATCCTATTATACTTTCACTCTCATCATTATGTTTGTCTTTATTTCTTGATACAGCCTCTTTGCTGGTATTGGCATAACAATACACACAGAAGTGGCGACAAGTATTATACATACCGATGTCTTTGCTGACCATGCAACCACAAATCTTTCTTTGTCCTGTGTCTTTGACTTTCTTTGGCTTTTGTGGGATGGGAGGAATTTCACCAAACATATCCTTTTCAGGCCATCTCAAGGTGTGAAGGTAGTAAACCAATTCCTTGTCATCTGCAAATATGCGTTTCATCAACTCACCATCAATGCAACAATTGTGTTTAATGCCATATGCTTCAAGGTCAATATCCTCTGCACACGTAGCCATCTCAATATCCCATCCGTCTTTATGCCACGCTTCTCGAATTTTCTTTAGGCCTTCAACTATTTCTATTCGCTGTGCATAGTTTGCCTCAGCGTTTTCGACATCGTCCTTTGTAAAGAGCATCGTCTCCTTTACAAGGTTATTCTGTACTTTACGATAAGCCCTTACATCCACAAAGCTAAAGACTAATTTATCTGTATATCCCTTCAGTTTGTTACCAACATTCCAGACTCTTGTCAGCAATTCCCTCGGCCCTATGTTTGGTGTGATAATCAGAGGGTCGAAACGCCAAATGACTCTATCCTTACCAACCATTTCCGACAACTGCTTGAATGTCTCCACGCGTTCATCTACTGAAGGAACATTCGGTTCAAATTCCTCTTTTACATAGTCATTCAACGTTACCTGAAAGTAATAATGAATCCCTCTTTTGTCTAATTCTGGCAGATAGGGAATGATGGGTGCGGGATTTTTTGTCCAAAACACAACTACGCGACACCTTTCAAAAGATATATACATCTTCTGTTGATTGAATGGATTATACCATGCACAATAGCCTTTAGCCAAGCGGTTAAAGAACCAGTTGGCATAAAAGGCTGGTATGTCTGTAGAGCGGCTGGCGGAGATAATAACAGGTGCTGTTGCCTCAACCTGCTGACCATTGTCAGTTTTAATATACATTTTATCTGGTGACATATGTTCTTTGTAAATAACTAACAATTCTCTCAATAGGTATGTTCCTATAAATATCAGTGAGCCACAACATTTTATCGTTTGTGGAATGCAGCTTGTTCTCCAAGTATTTTTTCAGTCTTTCGATGACTTTCTCATTGGATTTGTCAGATCCCGCATAAAATCCTTTTTGTTTTCCTTTCTTTTGATCCTCATACCAATCATTATGGTTGTCAACAAACCATTCCATATCTATTATGAAACGCTTCTTGGCTTTAGAATCATTTATCATCTCGACACATGCGGGAATCCATCTGTCATCAGCTAATATAGATCTTGAAGTTGGTTGCAATGCAGAACTCTTCGAGGGAAGTGATACGTTTAAACTCTCATCTGACTTCCTGCCCAAAAACGAGCCAATAGTCCCTATTATATTGTCTGCGAAATCAGGAAATAAATAAGGTTGCCTGCTTCTTAAGTTCCCTTCTCGCTTTCCTATCGGCTTATAGTTTGGATGAAGTATTTTCTGTAAATGAGGGAAGATGCCCTTTGTTAAACTTTCCATCTCATTGTCAATCATATTTATAAACGCAATACCATCATTCTGAGCCTTGCTAATAGCCAAATCGATAGTTTGTTTATCTTTAGCAGAAATCTTGATGCGTGGATGTGAAGAAATTATGGTATCCACTCTTTTTCTTAAATCTATCGCATCATTTCCCGATGTTGTTTGGGGTACTTCGTTCCTACATGCATTAGGTGTATTATTAGCGACAGAATTTGGATCACTCACTATAATATTTACATTATCACACGTTGGGTCTATTCCATGCAACTGCCCATAGATTTCTTTATACACTTCAGCTATATATTTACGATTGTCATGTATGCCAAACAAGTTATCCGTAAAATCCCTTGTCAAATTAGCAAAACCATTCAACTCTCCATATAAAGCGAAAGCCATTCGATAATCTGACATCATCTTGCTCTGCATAAAGCTACGTAATTGTTCCCAATCACTGCCTTTTGCCAGAACTGCCGCAATAGCAGAAAAAATATCATCTTTCCATGTTATTGAAGACTCCTGTGCTCGGATATACCGGCGCATCTGATTCAGTTCTACTTTTGCTCGGCTTTCATCCCAATTATCTGCATACACTTCTTTGGCTTTTTGGGTAACAACATCCGACAATGCTTCTGCAAAGGTGGTAATCTTCCCGCTATATTCTGAAGATAAAAGAACGTCATTTACCCATGCCTTCATCAATTTCTGCTCCGTATCATCAGTTAGATGAGTGTTTGCAATCTTAGATAAAGCATTATCTGCCAATACGATTTCTTCTGATGAAGTTGCCAGAAATTTCCGTTCTGAAATCTCCTCTTTTCTAAGCTTGTCTTTCTCTCTCTTCAGCCAATCGTAAGCAGGATTGTAATCTTCTGTGGCGTACAGTAATGAATTAGTTATTCGCTCCCCATCGAAAGTCGAGGGGAACACAACTCCATATTTAGACAGACCGGCAATGATGTCTTCTGCCCTAAAATTCTCTTTTGCAACCTTTTGAAGATAGCTGACAATGGGGTCGAATTTGTTCAGATTGGCAAAACAAACATTCAATTTTTCATGCTGAAGGATTGTTGGCGAATGCGACTCAGAAGACAATATTGAAGAGAATATATTCTGAATCTCCTGGAGCGTGTTTGCCTTGTCTGTTAGTTCAGGTGTACTTGAAAGTAATGCGCCTATATAGTAGCCATACAGCAATCCCTTCATTTTGTTTACCCGTACATCAAAATCAACCGCCTCCTTATTCAAAGGGATGGTAGTTGCGTTCGCAG
>JAEEGG010012085.1_pt1 | contig 18697 bp, 11 predicted proteins | sample 9134161 | NCBI WGS metagenome assembly JAEEGG01 (sample SAMN16246543, study PRJNA631951) | gut metagenome | biome: gut microbiome; feature: rumen; material: CR-attached | host: Bos | place: Iran: Karaj | collected 2018-10 | reverse complement strand
GGTCAGACGCGTCTCGTAGAAAACTATCTCATATCTGTCATCGCCGTTCGCCCTGATAAACGAATTCTTGTCGTAATCCTTGGCATCGAAAAAAGCTATCTTCATGCTATTAATCCTCCCCTTTTTGCTTAAACCTCGAAAATGACTTATTGGGGTAAATAATTAGATAAACAAACTTTCTATTTGCAAATATCTACTTCAAATACTATTGCCTAATTAAGCGATCAACCCTTGAGATCATTCCACATTTATAATGGTGAATCGTGTTTCCTTCTATGATTTCCGTATACTTTTGCTGCGCATTAATCTCATTTAATATAGGCAAGTTAGTTAAGTATTATTTAATTTCATCAGAAATCTAATAAACCTCTTCTCACCCATATAAGAATGCTCTTCCCCATTTCCGTCTGCAATTCATAGTCGATATAATGAGACCAGTTTTTCATATTGATTTTCTTGCCACAACCCTTATACATATTTGCTGTTATGTACATTTCAATAGAATTGATATCCTTGGCAATCATCGAATTCAAGCTGCGGCCATTGTAATACTCAGTCCAATCACTACACCAAGTATCAAAACCATATATTCCGCGAGCACTTCGTGTGTATTTATAGTGTAAGACAGCATCATCTTGCTTTTTGTTATAGTCTACAGTTTGATCTTTATGTATTTGGTCTCCAGTTTTACACTTTCCAAAATCATGAATCAATAGCATTCGCAAGATGGACTCTTTATCATATCCACTACTAGAATAGTCTTCGATAAGCTTCTTGTCATGAGTCCAATTATATAAACTATTTGGCAAAAACAACCTTCCTAAAATAAAGGAGCCGTAGATATGATCGTTAACCGATTCAGAACGAATTAGCGGTGCTTCATAAGAGCCAACAACGTCTAAATCGACTTCATTTCCATTGGCATTCCAACCCTTCATTCGTTCCATCTTAAGATTAAAAATATCGGCTAAAACTTCATAGTATAAACGATCACATTTTTGCTTATCAAAATTGTTGCTATCATCTAAAAAGAAGTCTTTTGCATATTGCTTAACAGATTCTACTACTGGAATCCAACCCAAAACAATGTGTTTCAATATATTGCTTATTTCTGTCTCATATTTGTCCATAATTCCGGTTTCACTTCGTGACTGACAAATAGTCAAAACAGTTAATATATTCAAACTTAATAGCGGGTTTATGCAATCTTCAGCGTAACGATTATGATGAGGCAAATGCCGGTCCATTTCTTCATAGATAGACTGAATTAAAAATGCCATAGTTGAATCCACTCTCAAGGGAGAATTCCTAGTATCGTCTAAATAGCGATTGTTATCCTTATCGGCAAACTGTTCATCAAAGTATGCAATATGAAAACCTCTATTAATGCTGTTAAACAAGTCGTTCTGGAGAATGCAGTCAAGAAATTGCCGCTCATGGTTCCTATATCCATTTATCAAAAGAGAAACCGATAAAGTCCGGAATAGAATAAGCTCATTAAAAATTGTATTATACATTTCTGGATCATTAATTACTAAAATGTCATTTTCAAAATACTTCTTATGTAGCGTATTCCATCTAATAAGCAATGTTTCCTGAACTTCTTTTTCTTTCGCAAAAGCAAAGCCATAACTGTTAATTCTAGCTAACATATGCGCCGCTTGAGCAACAACTAGTGGATGATTATCTTCTTTTTCTATGATTTTTCTTAATGTATTGTTAATCTTCTCTCTGTCTACTTTACCCATTAACGATTTATACAAATTGTCAAATAAATCGTTGGTTATGGCATTCAATACCGGTTGGCTTTCAATCTGTTCTATAAAAGCTTTTTCGTTGGAAGTTTTTAGTAGATTGCACAAATGAACTGCAATGAAAAACGATCTCGTTATAGAATTCTTTCTTATTACATTAGAGTATTTCTTTATAACTCTTGAATCCGTATCAGAATGAGATTCTTCCTTAACTAAAGCAGCAGTAGCATAAGCTATTTCAGACATTATTTCTTCTTTGTTGCCCTTAATAGGATTAGAATAATGCTCATAAAGGATTTGTCCTAAGTCTTTATCATTTAAATGATCTGCTTTTAGCACAATAAGAAGAGTCCTAAAATCTACTTTTCTCAAGGCATATTTTTTTAATAAACTAATTGCATCCTTTGCTTTATTGCTCTTTTCATCAGGTGCAAGATAACTATCTAATTTTGTTACAACACTATCTAGAATTACACTATCTCTAATTGGTACGCGATGCATTCCATATGTACATACTGCTGATGTGTAAGAATTACACAAAGCTGATTTCTTTCCATTTCTGTATGATTCATCATCTTTTACAACTTGAGTCGCACAAAAGACAATCGTCATTTTTTTGTGTGTATTAATGAAATTAACTAATTCGTTCTCTATAGCTCTCTTGCTTTCGAATTGTTTTTCATCAATTCCATCAATAAAAAATACAAACTTAAACTTATTGCTCTTTGATATATTTTTTATTGCTTGAAGATCTTTCTTCAATACACTGTTGCTAACTTTGGGGTTTGAATGCAAATCAATAATCAAAGGGAAAATGTGAGTTTCCTTATAATTATCCATTAACTTCTTATACAGTAATGCTATGAGAGTAGACTTTCCTGTGCCCTGTAATCCATTAATAACTATTCGCGACCCGGATTTCGAATTTGCGTATTCCACCATCGCATTATAAATGCCATAAAGATCAGCTGATTCAGAACTGTCCTTACCTTCTTGAAGGAAGAAGCCAACCAGTTCTTCCGCTATTTTCCTCTTATCTTCATTACTAAATTCAGAATAAAAAGCATCAAGATATTTATTCTGATTCTCATTGATAAATTTTTCTACAGATATTCCTGCAATTGTTTCTGTAAGATCTTTACCTTTATTTAGATTATAGCTTTGGGTCGTATTAGTTTTTTCCTCTATGAACATTTGAACAGACCTAATTGTATTCTCAAGTTCACTCTGGGCCTTCCTTATCTCGTCTATCTTTTCTTTTTTAAGTTTGAAATTAGCAATTCTGGTATTAGTCGAAGATGTATCATTTTTGTCATTATCACTCTTATTAACTCTATCAGAAATACTATCAATTCGATCATTTAAGTGCGCTTCTATGATAGATTCTGCTTTAGCGCGAGCATCATTTGGAACAACTGCTTTGTCATTCTTTTTTTTTGTGTTATTTTTTGCACTGTCATCAGCTACCAAATCACTAGATTCTTCAGTTAATCTCTTCAATTGTTCGTTTAGAAATAATGTATCTATAAAACTTGTTGCAGAGTTAGCAGCATATCTTTGGTTTTTTTCTTTATCTTCATCTTTTCCATGGCCCCAATCACATATGGATTTAATTACAATCCATTCGCTAATCCCATTTACTCTGCACGCACTGTATAGGCCTCGAGCCTCCATCTCGCCGCCCAAAACGTAATAATTGCCAGTGGGTAACGCATCTCTAAATTTCTGATCGTCAACTACTTTATCACCTGAAACAATAGTACCAAATAAAACTTTTGCTTTTTTTGTTCCAACTTTGTGATTCCACTTGCTTTTTATGTTTTTACATGCACTTAGCAACAAACGACCAGCATCGGGCACAGAATTATCACTTCTAAAACCGCTTCCTTTTACCTTGCCGGATTCATAATCTAGCATTCGTTCAGAAACAACCACATCACCTATTTTGTGCTCTTCTTCATGCCGGCCAAATGCTATTCCCAAAAGAATCACTGCACAAGGAGAGTGTTCATTAATTGCAAAATTAATAGACATTAATGAGGCATCAGATTTTACTGATCCTTGTGAATTCAATTGAAATTGAACTACATCATAATCATAATATTTGCATTTTCTGTAGTTGTTTGTGTCCTTATTATCTTTTCCAAGTAAATCTTCTTTTAATATTTTTAATCCTTTGCCCTTGAGGAACGCGTTAGTTTCATTATCATTAGCAGTTACAATTAATATTTTCTTACTCATCTTTCCTCCTCAAATTGCAAAACTATAATCAAATTAAATATATTGGAACAAAGGATTCGTCCTAAAAATCCACCATATAATAATGTAGCACTATACGCATCAAACTCAATTATATAAGTAAATAATCAAAATAATTTAACAGCTCGGATGGGGCAGTTTTGTTTTATAAGCATTCACAAGATGAAGTGCTCATTGATTACAGCATCTTAGGTTATTTAAGGAAACTCAAAGCAGGTCTAATCGCAACCGAAAATTGAATCGGCAAAAATCTTTAGCACTTTTTCAACTCGCTTCAACTCATCAGTGTCGTCAATTCTTTCTGCTTTTAAATTATTCGAATCTCTAACAATACGACTCGCGAATAGGTCTACATAACCATTTGAATCAGCTTTATTATCAGAAAAAACAGCATACTCTGTCCTATCTTCTATAAATCTGAATCCAAATACGAATTCCAATTCTCCTTCAAAAACCAAGCTATCAAAATTGAAATCAATAATCTCAATTCCGTTGGAAACTAATTGCTGTATAAGTAGATTGCTGTTGTAATCTACAAGCAGGCTCTTTTTCTCTTTCTCAAGAAATCTAATTTCTTCCGGATAATACGCATCTTTCGAGAAACATAATTTGAATATGATATTATATTCGTCTCTGTTGATATCATTCCAATTGCGTGTTATTAAAAATGTATGAAACAGTGGCAAATCGAATAAAAAGAAACGATAATCTTTCAATCGGGGGTTAGCTTTGCTAAATCGCTTTAGTCGTGCTTCTCTAGCGTTTTTCCAAGGGCCTAATGATTCATCTCGATAAGTATATGGGTTCTCGTTGCTATCACCAAAATAGACTACTGTCCAAGCTCTGTTAACCCGTGCATCATCGCCATTTCTTGATAATGATTCAGCATATTTCAGTGCATATCGCCTTAAGGTTTTATCTTCAGCTAATGAACAAGCATATGCTAATGACAAACGCATATGCGGATCAGAAGGTTTTTGATTGACTATAGGAAGAAGGAAATTTGAAGAATCTCCTTTGAATCTAGACATGTAATAAATTACTTTTTCACGTATATTCGTCAATCTATCGTCATTTGGAATCAAGTTATAATATTGAGAAAGATTCAGTCGCATCAAAGATATTTCTTCTTCAGACATCCATTCCGCTTTCCTTATTACAAAGTTTGTTACATCATCTTTGATAACTTGATTAAGAGCGTTATCCAATAATTCTTTATCTCCCTTTTTCATTGCATCCAACAATTGATGTGCAAGAATAAATGCCGCCAGACTGTTGTGCCGAAACATAGTTGCAACGCGCTTTCCTTCCATATCAGACTCTTCTTGCCAAATGAGAAGATCAGTCACCGCTGAATTATCAAGCGGATGTGTGTGAAAAAAAGCACCTCGGTAGGTTATTTGAGCAGCAGCTTCTAAAACTCTGATGTTTTCTAGCCAATCAGAACTTCCTGTGCTTCTGTTTTTCTCATTTTTGAACCACATTCGAAAAAAACGCTCATATAAATCATATGTCGTATTAATTGTATCATTATCATCTGAGAAGCCGGCTAAGTATGCAAGCAGCGTAAGCTGAAAAGGATTTCCGAGCATTTCTTTTGCAGCCACGGAATCTTTAGTCCAAGAGTCAACTATGTCTGGAACACGTTCTTGTTCAAAAATGTCCGCCCATGATTTTAAGAACTTTTTCGTATGTATATTCTCTTCCCATGGATCAATTTCTAAAATATATTCCGTAAATCTGGTTCCTTCAGAATATGTCCTTTGATAGAACTCTTTTCTGCTGGCCAACCAACAATGAACATTATCATTCAAATCTAAAAGCTTAACTATTAGTTCATGGTATGATTCCATGTCATTCCAATAGACTTCATCAAGACCATCTATAAGTAAAAACAAATCGGTAGATGGTTCAGCTTTACAAAGAATTTGTATGTTTTTTAGAATGTCTTCGTGTTCTTTTATGTCCTGTGTGGTGAAATACACAGCATTTGTTTTTTCAAATTGGGAGATATATTTTAATAGTGTTGATTTCCCAGAACCTGCTTCTCCCAAAATCACGACATTGCGCCTTGTATAAAGATCTAATAAATCTTCATAACCGATCTTTTCTCGACCGTAACTTAAAGTCGGACGGACAAATAATCTAGGAAACGCATTTTTAAATGCAATGCCGGTATTCATAACAGGTAATAGACCGAAAGATTGTGTTTTTCTCTTTCGTTCCTCAATAAAAACAGATATTTTCTTGGAAATTGCAGTTGAATCTACAGTGGCTTCTGTTTTACTAATACTTTCAGGTTTGCCATACAGATCATTATAAAGTTGATCGATGAATACTCCCACAGCCTCGTGCATACCATGCGGATACCAGATAACTTTTAATTCCAAATCATCGAGTTCTTTCTGTCTGTTTTCAAACTCCGCAATAAACCCATATTCATTCATTAGTATTGGATGTAAAGGATCTGCTGAATTTTCAGTTTCTTCTGGTAATTCCATCAAAGCAAATCCAGTCGCTCCTTTGCAAGCTCTTAACACAGCACACGTTCTATCATTGACCAGTCCACAACCTAGAAATAAAGGAGGAGCAGCTGTAAAAATTTCCCTTAGTGCCGCTGGTATTGGAAGAGAAATATCTGGTTGAAATTCATCACGTCCATAGGTTTCAGAATATCTTTCATTGGTTAGAATTATGTGTTCTGGATTAAGTATGGTGCCATGAAGTTTAACTATAACCTGCTGGTTTTTTTGTATTCTTGATGTCAATTCTTTCTTTTGATAAGTGCTTTCAGGAGTAATGATAAGCGGCGCTTTTAGTAGACTCTCTAAAGCAACATCATAATTTGTAGTAACGATTGCTCCCTTAAATAATTTAGGTATTTTTAACTGATATTTTGGACGCTTATCTTCGTCTATTTTATCTGGAGAAAAAGCACTTTCAATTGAAGAAATGAAAGCATTGTGTTTATAAAACTTCTCAAGAAGACTAGCTGCTTCTTCAAATTTGTACTCGGCTAGACGAGCAGTGATTTCATTTCTAGTTTTAAGAGGAATTCCTTTTGCTTTTTCTTCTAACAAAGATTGCCACAACGGATAGCCGGCCCAGCAAGAAAGACCAGCACCTATTATAGGTGTAACACGATTAGTCCTTAATTGAAGCACAAGAGAATCATATGTGTTTTTATTGCATAGGTCACTGTTGATTTTATATGCATCCATTAATTCTGAAAAGTCCATATAACCGATTACCCCATTTATGTTCAGAATCTTACTTTCGTTCTGATTTTATCATAATCAGATTACTATGAACACGAAACTAGTTTATTTCATCAGCCCAGTGTTTTCTCTTAATTATAATTACTACTCACCTTCCACCTCTCCATCGTATACTGCAGCTCCGGTCTCCACCTCTCGGCGTAGTCCCAGTCGATGGATACAGAAGGATTCATCACCTGCTTATAGGCTTCGTACATGAGCCTGCCAATGACCTTTGGAGAGACGCCACCCCACTCACCACAGAAGGCGGGGATCACGATGCTTCCGATGTGGTTTTCGAGGGCGACCATGAGCGTGGTGCGCATGCACTGATAGACGATCATGGGGTCTTTGACCGGGAAAGGGATGTGCATGGTTGGGGTGTGAATGAGCTTCACGTCGTTGGTGCCGATGTCAATGATGAAGCTTGAACCGATAACTTTCTTCTGAACTTCTCTCCTTCGTACACCCTAATAGGATTTCCTCTCTCAATCTCTGTGTGCTTTTTCCATGCACCATTAACTGCTGTTGCTTCGTTCTCGCGCTGCTGCAGGGCCAGGATACTCTGCAGTTTCTTGATCGCTCTCTGCTTGTTCTGCACCTGACTTCTTTCCTCTGTGCAGGTAACAACGATGCCTGTCGGCTTGTGGTAGATGCGCACTCCAGTTTCTACCTTGTTGACATGCTGACCGCCTTTGCCACCGCAATGCATAGTAGTTACTTCGCAGTCAGAAAGATCGAATTCACCTACGCTCTCAGCTTCCTTGATCACATGAAGATCCATATACCAGTTTTTGCGCTGATGACCCGGTCTTATGGTGCTTTTCCACACCCATAAGACCGTGCCTTCAAGCGAAGAAACATCCTGAACAAATTCCATAACGGCAGACTTGTATCCGTGCCCTGAATAGTCCTCGTTTATGGAAACGATCTTTGCGCCGGAAAACTCCTTAAGCAAAGTTTTAGCAAGCTTCTCGACTCCGACAGAGCACTCGACGGGGCCCTGTCCTGAACTTATCTGTATTAACATCTTTACCTCTCTTTTCCTGCCTTGAAGTTATAGACCGGCTTTACGATCTTCTTTACTTCAACGCTTTCTGAAATCGCATCAACGATCTCATCGATTCCGCGGTAAGCAACCGGTGCCTCATCGAGCGTTCCCGTGCCGATCGAAGATGAATAGATTCCCTTCATGTCATTCTTAAATGCCGATACCGTGTAGTGGTTCTTTACTTCATCGCGGCGAAGTACACGACCTGATCCGTGCGGCGCGGAATAGTTCCACTCTGCATTTCCCTTGCCTACGCCCAGGATCACTCCATCGCGCATGTTGATAGGGATAATTACTGTCTCACCTTCACATGCAGAAGCAGCACCCTTGCGCAGGACCTTAGTGCCATCAGGAAGAACACCGATGTAGTTATGGATTGACTCGTAGCGCTCCACTTCCTTCCACTTCATGCCCTTCAGGATCTCCTGCAAAATAATCTCCCTGTTAAGCGAAGCGTACTTAGTGGCAATCTCAACATCGTGAAGATAGTCGTCCATCAGAGGACCTTCCACATAAGAGATCTCATACGGGACATTCATGCCCATGTTAAAGAGCCTTCTGCGTGCCGCTTCGGTGTAGTAATCGGCGACGTCATAACCCAAATGACGGCTGCCTGAGTGAATGATCAGGTAGTATCCGTCCTCACCCTTATCAACTTCAATAAAGTGATTTCCGCCACCCAGTGTTCCAAGGCTCTTCCGTGCCTTATCAACATTAACCGCTCGCAGACATCTGAGTTCAGATAAAACCTCAAAGTCTGCCTTGCTGTGAGGCGCCTTGCGTATTCCAAAACCTGACGGAACGCTGTCCCTTATAACTTTGTCGAACTTTGCAAATTCAATGCTCTTCGCCTTGAACTTGCAGACCAGCATTCCGCATCCGATATCAACGCCCATGAGCTGGGGAATGATCCTGTCGGTAACGGTCATGGTAAGACCGATGGGGCCGATCTTGCCCGGATGGCAGTCCGGCATTATCCTTATTCTCGAGCCCAGCGAAATATCGTTGTCGCAGATCGTTTGTATCTGGTATCTTGCGTAATCTTCGATATCTGATGCGTATACGATCGCATCAGCAAAATTTCCTTTTATAGTGTCCATGAATTTTCCTTTCGATTCTCGAAAAGGCATGCAAACAAAGCCTCGTTAAAGGCGTATGGTTATGGATCACGCTGGAAATAGTTAATTAAGAAATTAAGCTACAGAAGCAGATCCTGCACGCCTGTTGTTTATTGTTCTTGTTGTTATTCTTTGTACTGTCATTGCAAGGACCTCCTCCCGTTTGATGTTAGCGGTGATTATACGCGCAGATCCTGAGAAATGCAATGGGGACGAAAGAATACGACGGAAAGATGATGTTATGAGAGAATTCAGCTTCCAGGGCTTTATTTGTTATAATGCTCTCGAAAACACAACGGGGATAAAAGGCACGGATATAACAATGAATAAGACAAAGCAGGACGGGAACGTTCCTGTAAATGAACCTTCAAAGAAAAGGCTTAAATGGATCCTTATAACAGCGGCGCTCATACTGCCGGTCTTTTTGCTGATCAGGTTCATAAGCCCCACGTGGACTCCTGAGATAAAAGGCCACAATTCAATAAGCGAACTTAGGAGTGTATCCATAAACGGTGCTGATCTTACGGTCCTCATCAGAGGCAAGAACAAGGATAATCCCGTGCTGATATTCGTTCACGGAGGACCGTGCTGCTCCGAGATCCCTTATGTAAGGAAATATCAGGATGAATTAGAGAAGGACTTTACGATCGTTCATTACGACCAGAGAGGAAGCGGGCGCTCTTATAAGGCCGGTCAGGACTATTCGGACGTCACAGCCAAGACTCATGTCGATGACCTGATCGCCCTGACAGAATATGTGGAAGATTGCCTGAATAAGGACAAAGTGATCCTCTTAGGGCATTCCTACGGCACATATATCGCGACCCAGGCAGCATCTCTAAGGCCTGATCTGTATGAAGCTTATGTCGGTATCGGGCAGATGTCTGATACCATCAAAAGCGAACTTAACACGCTCGATAAATGCATTGCCGCAGCTGAGGAAAAGGGCGATAAAACTGATGCGGAAAAGCTCAGAGACCTTAAGCCTTCTATCCAAAGTGGTACCGCGATCGTCCCAAGAGACTACGTGCGCAAATATGGGTTTGCCGCAAGGAAGATCGACGATAACAGAGACTATGTTCTGGCGTTTCTCTTCGGAACCGAATACAACCTGTTTAATGCCGCAGGCTTCTATATGGCTTCAGCGAAGTATCAGGACGCGCTTGTCATGGAGGGCCTTACTCATCCCATAACAGAGATAGTAACGGACCTTGATATCCCTGTTTATTTCGTTATGGGCAAGTACGACGGCATGACATCACCTGAGGCCGCAAAGGAATATCTGGACAGCTTAGGCGGCGAAGGCGCGCGTGAGATGGTCATCTACAAAGAGTCGGCACACTACCCGCAGTTCGAAGAAAAGGAAGCATTCAGCAAGTGGATGCGGGAGACATTTAAAGGGGTATAAAACTCTTGTAACGAATTCAAAGTTTTCCCGTCTAACAGATGACAAAATCTGAAAAGGCGGGATAATTTATGGAAAAGAAAAACACTCCGGCAAAGGCTTTCTGGCTTACTAAAGACGCAGGACTGAACCGCATACTGTGGTATCTGATACTGACAGCGCTCCTGTCAGCGTTCTGTTTTATAACACTCCATGTCTGGCTTTTGCCTTATTCAATCGCATATAACGAGACGGGCGTAATGACCCCCGGCTATTTCCTCTATGCGGCGATCGGCATCCTCTTCTCAACACCCGGACCGTTCGTAGCAGTCCTGATCCACTCCCTGTTCATCGAGAGAACGGGCCTTAAGTTCATGATGAAGGGTATCTTCCGCACCGAAAAGAAGCTTAGGACAGTCATTGTCACAGGCATCTTCTGCCTGATGGCCCTTGTCTATGCGCTCATCTGCGGCACACCCAACGGCTCTCCGTGGTATATGTTCATCTTAGGATTGATCGTCATGATCCCGTTCGTCGGCATCGCCGAAGAAACAGGCTGGCGCGGCATCCTCCAGCCCGAACTCGACAAGAAGCTCACCTACCCCTTATCGGTCATCATCACGGCCTTCATCTGGTGCATCTGGCACTACTCTGCCTGGATCGATCCCACATCGCGCCACTACAACGACAGCTTCATCGGCTTTGCCATCACCATCTTCATCTGGTCATTTGCCATGGCAGCCATCTACAAGGCCACGAAAAGCGTCTTCGCCTGCGCCTTCTACCACGCCTTCATCGACTCCATCGGCGCCGTCTACGACTGGAACGCTTTGTTTGATGCGTTTCCGGGCAGCGTATCTGTCAACGTATTCCGCGTAGTTTGGTTTGGAGTAGCGATTGTGATTTGGGTGTGGGGAGAAAGGAAGGAAAAGAGAATAACTGCTGGAGGATGAGGATCCGGCTGGGATAGAAAAACTCATTATAAATAGGTTGGTAAATCGAATTGATATATAGCAACTCAACAATCAGAAATGTAACTAACTGCTTATTCTTGGATAGTGGAGCTTCCAAATTGTAATACGCAATTCAGCAGTGTTTGATTCTATAGAGCATTTGTAAAACCTATCATGTTCCGCATTTGCGGCTTGAATGATTATCCTAATCTGAATTATCTGCCAAAATGATATAATCATAGTGTCCGTTTTAGAATAAACCCATAGTCAATGGGCATGTTTTTCAATTTTGGTTTAGAAGGCAGAAACAACATGAAAGTAGTAATTAGCAATATCCTCTTGAACAATTATCGAAAAAAGAACTTTGCTGACATAGGATATCATGATGAGGGGTTATATTTGTTTCAAGACTCATCTTGGAATGATTATGGTTGTTCATCCCATTTCATAATGGTTTACTACCCTTCTGATTCATCTGGCATTTCTCCAATTGAAATTGGGTGGATAAAACTTTGCCCAGATTCTAAACAAATGACTGAGTTATATAACCGTATAGTCGGTATTCCTAAACCTGGAGATTCATCGGACAGACCAATAAAAGATACTATTTTGGATGAAAACAGCAAATTATGTTCATGTCCTATGTCACTTCATTACTATTTTAAGCTTTACGAAACGCTTAAAAATGATATGAGCCAAGTAATCGGCGTCCTAGAATTATTAGGCGACATTACACAACTGTCTGATGAACAGATAAAAGACTACGAATTGAACTATATATATATGAATTCGATTTTAAGAAATGATAGTGTAAGTAGCCCTAATATGATTAGGTTTAGTGAAATAATAAATAACGCTCGCGAATACATCGATAGCTCTACAAGCACAATAAATATTATTATTAATTTTTATGAAGTGCTTTCCAAATCGGATTTAACTACTGTAAAAAAGATATGTGCTGATTTAAATAGCAACGAACTTGATTATTATTTTTTAGCTCCTTTAATCGACAGAATTCTAGGAACTATTGAAGAAAAAGAAGAAGACATCAATGAAAAAGATTTATATTTTTATGAATTAAAGTATTCGTTATCTGATTATGATGAATCAGATGGGAAAAAGAATTATCAATTAATTGTACTGCAAAATATAATTGAAATTAAAAAAATACTATTATTTAAATGGGATGCATCTGACAAACCAGATTTAGGTCATTATACCAGCATGAAAACTGTTCCTAATCTTATTAGCTTCGGGAAAGACAATTACTTTAGGTTTACTTGTGCTTCACAGCTTAATGATCCACTAGAAGGAAAAGTAATATTTGATTTTCTCAACAAAGCAATAACTACTCATTCAAATGGGGAGAGTAACCAAATCTCTTCTCCATCAAATTACACATATTTTATTGCATCCGCAACATCTCAAAGTGATAGTCTCCCCATGTGGAAACAATATACAGAAGATGCAGATGGTGCATATTTGACTTTCTCTAAAGATTATCTGACAAGAATTAGTCAAATCAATGGCATGAAATTCGGAAAAATCTGCTATCTCTCCTATTCTGATCAAAGTGTTTTAAAATGCATTATAGATAATGAAGAAAATGTCACCGTAACTGAATGTCTTAACAAAATCTTCGAGGCGATTCGCAATGAACCTAGCTTATTTACTGTTAACAATGGATTACTTACTCGACTAACAGAAATTAGTTTTCTATTTAAACGTTATGAATATTCTTATGAAAGTGAATATCGAATCTTTATTGAATCCAGCGTTGAAAAACTAGACGCATTTGATTCAGCTACTGATTATATGAAAAAGGAACATCAGCCTGATTTAACTGTAGTAACAGAAGCTGACGGTAATCCTGTTCCACGACTCCGTATTGCTATTACTGCATGTCCTATTGTATATGAAAGCATAAAAATAGGCCCGAAAGCAATTAATAGAGATTACGTCGAACCATATGTAAAGGCATGCTATAAAAGAAATCAAGAACTGTTTAATAGTAGGAAAGATCGCATTCATTATTCTGATATCTCTTTATATGAATCCGCTATCCAATTTAGATAACTATTGTATAAAACAAAGAACCGACTATTATGTTTCTTTAATCTTCTTCACCACTTCCACATCTGCCGGCAACCAATCAACAGAATCGATTTCGTCGATCGATAACCACTTTGCTGCTTCGTGTTCCAGAAGTTTCATATCAGAATCAGGTACAAGTTCAGCCCAGAAGCAATCCATGGATAAATGAAAAATGGGATAATCATACTCGACTGTAGTGAGAAGATCACCGACGATTATGTCTGCATTCAGTTCTTCCTTTATTTCTCTTGCGATTGCATGTTCAGGTGACTCTCCTTCTTCTATCTTCCCGCCTGGGAATTCCCATCCGTCCTTAAAGTCACCGTATCCGCGCTGAGTTGCGAAGATCTTGTTTCCTTTTCGTATTATTGCAGCTACTACTCTTACAGTTTTCATTCTATCTCTTCTATTCCTATGCTCTTCAGGTACTGGTATGTACCATCGTAGAATTCCGGAAGTCGCGTCTTGTCTTCGTAGTAGCCCGTAGCAGTTTTGTTACCATTACCTTCCGGCACGCATATAATCATGCCTGCTCTTGCTCTAGTAAGGAGTACTCTGTATGCATTTAGCATATACTTGCGCAATTCGTCTTTGCTTTCTGTTCCAGGAAACTGCTCAACCCATTCGGTTTTGCCGTTAAAGGTGAAGAACCGCCATTTACCATTCTCGTAACGCATATCCGCGTCCCAAAGAAGGCACGTATAATCCAGTTCCAAACCTTGTACCTGAATCTCGGTAGCTGCATCTTCCAAATAATTAGACGCTCTTGTGTCTATCTTATCTTCAAGGAACCAATGAACTGAATTCTCATCTCCTTGTGGAAGGACATGAATGCCTAACGGCTTATATCGCGCTGATTCCTTGGTGATTAATACTCCTGTTCGCTCTGTGCCACGGACTTTTTCATGCAACCAGTTTTTGGCTGTGTTCATGTTTCTGGTAAGAATAATTGGATACTCGTCCTTTATTTGTTCATAGAGAGAAGCCGCAGAAGGATCAACATCAAGCAATGCATGAACAAATGCAGAAAGCTTCTCGGCTTTGTAAGCACGTAAACTTGTTCCGAGATGGAGATGTTCTGAATAAGTAACATTAGGATTGTTTTGCAATAGTTCGCTTACCTTGCCATCAGCATATTCAGCCTCTTTCAACTGCGGAGCTATATAGACCTTCCAATTCGTATAAGTCTCGTTCAGCGCATTTATCCATTCAGAGATGCCGGCTTCACCGGTATGGATCTCCTGGCCACCTCCTACAAGACAAACTATTGTTGCCCAGTCTTCACGCTGATCGAGTGACCAAATCAGGAAAGAGGCTTCGGATAAAGGGAAATTGGCAACCTTGGTCTTATTACCGTAGGTGCCGCCTCGCTTCAGATAATCAGCAAGTCTCTTGTGTGTCCATGAACGCTGTGCTTCATCGAAAATAGCAACATGTTCAACCTCTGCATATCCAGCTTTATCCTTTTCTCGAATAGCTTTTTCGGGATCTATCTCAAGCACTCCGTTTTCAACCGGATTCTTGATTTTGCCGACCATTACGTCTCTATATCTGTGAATTATCTGAATGAATTCTCCAACCTCACGTCTTGAATCGGATAACTTCTTTGATTTTCCATTTGCTTTGCATTTCTCATAGTTATCCCTGGCTAAAGCCTCAATAAGCACAGCTACCAGCGGTCCGTTTCCGGAAAGATATACGGCTAACTCACCCTTTTGGGGTTCATCTTTTCCTTGGAACGTCTGTCTGATTGCCACATCTAATCCAACCAAAGTTTTTCCTGCACCAGGAACTCCCGTTACAAAACATATACTCTTTTGCCTGTTCTTCTTACTGTTTTGAATGACTTCAAGTATGTATTCGATGGTTTTATCAGTGTATACATTGTCTATTTCGTGCCTGGTAATAGCTTCAACCGTATGGCTTACATAAAGTGTTCTGGCAGCTTCGATAATAGTAGGTGTAGGTGCATAGCGGCTTATGATCCACTTATCACTAATCGGGTTCTCGTTTGGATACTTAGATATCACCATTGAAATTAATGAAGACAGTTTATCTCCACCAGTTACCAAAGGATTTATAACTCTATCGTCATAGACAGATAACTGAATTACACTTGAAGATGTGTCCGCCTCAGTAGCTACAAGGATAGGAACGATAAGGCAGTCATGGCTTTCTTTGTGGAAGTTTTTCAAATCCAAAGCATAGTCCATAACCTGGTCAATATCACTCTGCTCGTACTTTGCTTTTCCAGCTTTAAACTCAATGCAGAATATGATTCCCTTCAAAAGGACTACAACATCAATTCGTTTTCCAAAACGTGGAATATCATATTCGAAAATAACCTGCCCGTCATTTCCTTTCCACGGTTCTAGGACATTTTTCAATATGGGTATTTCTTTTTCCCATGCCTCTATCTGGGTAGACATTAAATTGCCATGATATGAATTACAGAGCTTTCCAGATATAGAATCGTTATCTTCACTAAGAAAGAGGTCAATGCTATTAGAATAGTAACAATGCGCACTGCCATTCATGAATTAATGCCTCCAAAGACAAATGATACTCGTTTTATTTTATGTCCTTAATAATATGCTTTATGAAAATATCTTAACACTTCTTCAACACAAGATATTAGATTATCTGTTGTATCGTCTTTAGGAAAATTATTTCTGCCGTGCATCACATCGTTTCGAGGATTAACAATAAGATTGTCATAGTCCTTTTTAGGAAATCCTTGATCAATCTTCCTCATTAGCTTTATTCTATCGCCCAAAGACTGGTATTTACTTAATAATATTTCAGGTAATATTCCTAATGTTTGACAATACTGATTAATTTGATTAAGTAAAACAATTTCCAATGCAGCACAAGCTTCCATGATAGCTCTTCTATTCTGGTTTTGATTTACAGCACTATAAGCTGATAAAATCATCTGATACTCTAGTAATAAATTGTTGCCTGAATCTGCAAAAGCAATTGCTTCTCTAATCTGTTCTTCAGAAGCAAACGACGAATTCGTTGGAAATGAAACACTAATTTCAATTGGAGTAAGATTCGGTATATATTTGCCATCCATTAACTGAAGCATGCAAGTATTTCGACCTGAATCCCCATTTCTGTCAAGGCCTTGTTTTGTTACTAGTTTCAAATAACACAAGAAGGCATATTCCCAATTTTCAATTGACTCATATAATTTTCTTGCATATTCGTTAACTAATTCTTTTTCGCATTCAATTGAAAGTGCTAAGAATCTAACAAAACTATTGACATCAGGGTAGCTTTTCGGTTCCCCCCAATCAATAGGTTTATCCCCACGTGTCCATGTCTTTGCCAATAGAGGCGGTAACAACGGATTGCAAAATCCAACTACAGGTTTTTTATCGTCTATAACTGGAAGCATCGGGAAGTGGATTTGAGCTTTAATACCATTAATCTCACAATTTAGGACTTTACCTAAAACATCTTTTTTACAGAATAATGTATCAGATAGTGACAATAATCCATTCATACTTTTTCTCCGTCGTTCTACAATAATTATTTATTTGTTAGAAGAAGTTGGTTTTAATTTATCATAACTAAAGGGACATAATAGGGACTAATCCATTATTTCAGCTGCCAAACATGTGTTTAAACCAGGGGGCTAAAGCAGCGTTGAGTGAATAAGTAATATTTCATTCCCGTAAGATCGAGACATAATACAACTTAAACCAGAGCGTTTTTCTGATGTTAACCGGGCTAAAATCGTGTATAATCCACTTAAATTAGTTGTTTTTTAGTTGAATGCAAAACTAAAGCTATTTTTTTCTTAACTTTAATTCTGCAATTAAGCATCTTCCCTCCGTCATTCCAAAATCATTCATCAAATCTGTCCAGGACTTTCAAAAGATCTTCATCAAGGTATTGCCACACCTTGGCGATAAGACCGTCCGAAATGCCCCAGAATGCCTCTGCAACGGCCCCTGCGATCGCACCTAACGTGTCCGTATCGCCGCCTATATACATGACGTTCCTGATCGTGTCTTCAAGGCTTCCGGCCTCAAGGAAACATGTGAATGCTTCAGGCATCGTCTGCATGCAGTCTTCGACGTGTTCGTAGGTCGGACGGATGTCATCTAATGTCCTGCTCAAGTCATAACCGAGCTCGGCTTCTATGTACTTCTTTATCGCTTCTTTGGACGCGCCGTTCCTTGCCATGAATATCGCCGCAGCAACTGATTCGGCGCCCTTGATGCCTTCCGGATGGTTGTGCGTGACTTCGGCGGTCCACCTTGCAACTTCCCTTGTGCGCTCCATGGAATCGTAGAGCCATCCTGCTGCAGAGACTCTCATGCCGGAACCGTTGCCGTAGCTTCCGTATGGCTTTGGATCGTCTGTAAGGACCCACTGACTGAACCTTCCGCCGTAACCTGCGTCCGGATATCTCTTGCCCCATTTCTTCATGGACTTGATGAGCTCAGCCTTAACGGTCTTCTCATCTGCATCTGATCCCGCATCCATAAGAGCTTCCGCAACCGCTATGGTCATTACCGTATCATCGGTAAACTCGCACTCCGGCGTAAAGAACTCAAAATCCCTGCTCTTGTCACCTCTGTCAAACTCAAATCTGCTTCCTACAATGTCACCGAGTATTGCACCGTACATAAACTTTTCCTCCTTATTCGCTTTGTTGCCTGAATTGTATCAGGTCTTAATATTCACCGGGTCGCCTGCAATGCGACATCTCCATAGATAATAACGATCCCGCCCTAAGACTTAAGCGACGGGATCTCATATGTGAGGTGATGTATCGCCATCGTTCAAGCCTTAGCACCTTGCATCTGCAGG
>JAEEGG010012083.1_pt1 | contig 18699 bp, 15 predicted proteins | sample 9134161 | NCBI WGS metagenome assembly JAEEGG01 (sample SAMN16246543, study PRJNA631951) | gut metagenome | biome: gut microbiome; feature: rumen; material: CR-attached | host: Bos | place: Iran: Karaj | collected 2018-10 | reverse complement strand
TTTTTTCAATCTTATTGTAAGTGTTATTCTGTTCATTCTGCTATTCTTGGGTGCTCCATGGATAGCTGAGTTCTTTGAACGTCCACAATTGGTCGCATTAGTTAGAGTAATGGGTTTACTACTCATTCTCCAGGCATCGAGCATTGTTCAAGATACTAGACTTAAAAAAAGGATAGACTTTAAAACAAAAACTAAAGCGAGTTTTATCGCGGCTGTTAGTAGTGGCGCGCTTGGAATAGGTATGGCTTTTATGGGTTATGGAGTGTGGAGTCTGGCAGGTCAACAATTGTCACGTCAATTGGTTTATTCGGGATGCTTATGGATATATAATAAATGGTGGCCAAAGTTAAAGTTTAGCGTTACAAGCCTGCGTTATATGTGAGGATTTGGGTGGAAATTGTTGGTTAGCGGACTCCTTAATAATATCTGGTTGGAATTGAAGAAAGTTGTAGTGTCAAAGTTTTATTCGCCAGCCACTTTAGGACAGTATTCCAAAGCGGGGGAGTATGCAAGCCTTTTTTCCAATAATTTCACGACAATTATCCAGCGTGTTACATATCCTGCGTTGGCGCAAGTTCAAGGGAATAAAACGAGAATGGTTGATGCCTATCGACGTGTGATCAAGATCACCATGTTTGTCACAGCCGTTATGATGTTTTCGCTTGGTGCCGTGTCAGAACCATTAATTCATTGTTTAATCGGTCCCCAGTGGCATATTGCAGCCACTTTTCTTCCATTGGTTTGTATCTATCGTTCCATGTATCCACTTCAAGCCATTAACCTTAACATGTTACAGGTACAGGGGCGAACCGACAGGTTCTTGTATTTAGAGATAAGTAAGTAGTCAAAATTAAGCTGCATAATGAGAGTAGTTGACGAAGAGGGATTTTCCAACAGAGGCCAAGGCCCTGTCGGTGATGTAGAAGAGGGAGTCTGTGGACTGGTAGTCCTGCGGGCGAATCCACTTGCCCTTGAGGATGCGCCACAACGTCTCCGCGATGTTAAGGTGAGGCGAGTAAGGCGGGAGGTAGAAGAGGAAAAGCCCTCTGCTCTCCCAAACGGGCCTCATCTCCTTCATGGTCTTGCTGCGGTGGATGCTGGCGTTGTCAAGCACGATGACGGTGTTCCTCTTCCTGGGTCGGAGGGAAAACCTGTCAAGGAAATCCGCCAACCTGTCGGTGGTTATGCCGCTCCTCGAAGTGAAGCCTTCGTATCGGTTGTCCCTTGTGGTCATGCCGAATATGTTGAGTCGGGCTATCTTCTGGGATGGGACATGGATGTCCTCTCCCGGGAACTGCCATCCGTAAGGGATGTAGCCCTCGGTGCAGACATGGCTCTCGTCGGCATAGTAGAGGTCTATCAAGCCGTCTTCCGCCTTTTGTTCAAGTTCTTGCAGCTTCTCGGCCTTGTACTCGTAGAGCTGCGGCGAGGGTTTTCCCCTTGGGCGTTTCCTTATACGCTTATATCTTGCGCCAATGCTGATAAAAAACGCTTGAATGTGGACTCGCTGGCCTCCTTCCCGCTGGCCTGTTGCCATGCCTCCCGCGCCTTGTCCACGCTCTGCCGATCCTGCTCTATCGCACGACGGACGGCTTCCTCGTCTGAGCAGTCCATGATAGGCTTGCGTCCACGTCCAGGACGCGTCTCCAGACCCTTGATTCCCTCTTTCTCGTACCGCTTGAGCCATTTGCTCACGGTGTGCTGTTCCATTTCTGTCCTCTCGCCAACTTTCGCGGCGGACAGTCCCTCCGCTTTCAGGAGTATGGCCAAACACCGCATCCTGAAACAGTGTTTCTCTCCCAGACGGTATCCTCTTTCGAGTTCCAACCGCTGGGCTTCGTTTAGTTCTAATCGTACTGCTTTTCTCATATCCACTAAGGTTTGTACTGGGATAACGAGAATCGACGACTAATAGTATTAATAGAAAACTATTTTTGAACATTTACTTAATATTTAAAGATTAAATATTAATTTTAAAACAAAGTCTCTTCAGGTTTTTTAAAAATCACCTCCGGCATATCCTGTGGCATTGTCAATCTCCAAGTAATATGAGCCATTATAGGCGCTGTTTATAGGAATAATCACCGTCTGCTGAATAGCTGTATTGACCAGATTATGATAAAGCAACACTCCCGAGTCATTATAAAGATAAATGGATACGGTTTCAACATTTTGGTTAAAATGGATATAGATGTCGTTTTCTCCTACCCCCGCCTCAATGGCATTAGGATTGACATTTGTCATCAAATCACCTAACAAAACAATCTCATCGTACCCTGGAGGCATATCCATCTCTCTTTCAACAAAAGCAATCGGGATAGAATTCATGGTTTTTGCTTCCCCAAAATAAAAGGCGCATAAAACAACTAATAATAAAGTTTTTTTCGTCATAGCTTATCATTTTTAAATTGAACATCCTTTTGTCGCAAAAATAGTATTGAGACAACATTATCCAATACCCCATCCAAACATTCATTCGGAAAAAAATTCTTAAAAAAATGATAATCAATAATATAGCAAAAATTCTATCCAAACATTTGTTTGAATAATCCAAACATCGAATGCGTTATTCCAAGTTAACAGAAGCAAAATACGATACTATTCCTTCTCTTCTGCCATCATTCGATGCACTTTGCCTCGGATTTTGTCAAGCACACTGGTGCTGATGCCGAGCAAATCCGCTTCTTCTGCCCTCGACAGTTGTAAACGAGACAAAAGACACACCAGGTATTCCTGCTCAGTCATTTGGGGATATTTTGCTTTTACTGTATCTCGCAAGCCAGGATACAGCATATCAAAAACCTCCATAAACTGTTTTATATGGCCCTTGCCTTCGAAAAGTTCTTTTTCAAGCTCCCTTAATGGCTTTTTGTCGCCTAGATTGTTTAAATAGTAGTCCAGTTTCTGCATCATCCGGAGCTTTTCAGAAAGTAAATCAGCTAACTGTTGCGATTTAGCATCATCTTCTTTTCTATAAGCTTCGTGGCGAAGCTTCAATTCTTCATTCTGATGCATGAAATGGAACAAATTGGCATTAATCTCGGCTTCTCTTTTGTTCCTCTGAGCTAATCGGTATAGGAAAAACAATAGAATTCCCAAAAGCGACACAAGCCCGATAGCAACCATCTGTTTTGTTCGGGCTGTTTTCATATTCATCGCATTCTGCAGTTGATCAAAATCGTATTGTTGTTTGATACGAAGCACTGTCTGTTCTTGGCGTTGACTTAACACTTCATATAACAATTCTTCATGTTTTTCCTTATAATACAATGCTAACGATTCATTACCTAATGCTTTGGCAAGCAGTACGAGTGCGTCATAAGCTGATATTTTGGTCTCATTCTTTATTCCGACTGAAAGCATTTTTTCCACATAATGATAACAATACTTAGTGGAATCCAGATCGCCTTTTGCCATATATGTTTTGCCCAAGTTCAGGTAATACATGAACAATTCCGTACTATCAATGTCTTGTTCATTAGCTAATTCGCCGAGACAATCGATGGCCATACCATATTCTTCTCTCTGACGATAGAGCACGGCAAAATTATTCAAGACTTTACATTTAATTTTTGATGAATCGCTAAACTCCGCATACTTCATGCTGTTTTTCAGGCACAACTCAGCACTGTCATATTGAGCACCTAATATATATATGATACTAATTAGATTCTGAGCCAAAGCCTTTTCAAAGTATTTATCGTTATCAAAACCAAAATCAGCTTTTTGCAGTGTAACAATAGATTCCCGTATCCTGCCATCATATAGGAGCATCTCCCCCATCTTATATCGCGCTTCGGCTACTATGAAACGTTCGTCGGCGAAGCTGCCGTATTGCTCCGCGTCTTTATAGGACTCCATAGCCTTGGCCTTCTCCTTATAATACTGCTGAACATAACCGCTGTAAAGAGCGGCCTGTGCGGCCTTGGCATAATCCTTCTTTCCAGCGAAATAGCCAGCGGCACGTTCAAGATTGGGAGTGGGAAGCTTGTGATCCAAAACCTCCTTGATATCATCGTCATCAATAGAGACCCCACGGAACAAGGCATCCGCATGAAGCAAGGCCATCTCCATACGGCTTCTCTCGCTGAAATACACCTCCATGTGCGAAACGCTGTCAATCAACAGCACAGTGCTGTCAGGCATGGTGTCGGCCAAAGCTTCAGCACGAGTCACCATCCGACGCGCCTCACGCCAGGGACTGTTGCAAGCCGCGAAGCCCAACAGCAACAACAAACCGATGATATTGAATAGATTCCTCATTTCTACCGAGATTAAACCCCTACGGGGTAACCCTTTCTAAATTCTTAATTCTCTTCTACCGAGATTAAACCCCTACGGGGTAACCCTTTCTAAATTCTTAATTCTCTTCTACCGAGATTAAACCCCTACGGGATAACCCTTTCTAAGTAAGCGTCTCCGCAGTTACGTATTGACTGGTGATGGACTGGTTTATAGTTTTGCGCTTTCAAAATAACAAACGTATGGAGACGCAACAACAAGAGTTCAGCGAGACGGCCACAGTGCGCTACCGGCGGACGTGGCAGGGGTATGAGCAGGCGGTCCGCAGCGGCGGTTCCGTGACGCTCTCCTCGTATTGCAAGTCGTTCCACGTCAACAACCGCGGAATGACGAAGTGGATGTCAGCCATGGGGCTTTCGGCGAGGGGTTTGAAGCGAGAGGTGCGCGACGGCGCACCCATGTCTGGCCTTCCGTGACCTCCTCCCTGACCGCTGGAAAAAACAACAATAACGGATACCACGCATCCTTCTTCCGTCAACCAATGCCTACGGCATTTTGGAGACGCTTACTCGGAATGTAAAAAATTCCCCCAAAAGCCGTGAGAAAGCAAAAAACGGAGCAAAACCAGCCACTTGTGGCGACACCACAAAAACAGACAACCTTTTAAGTCAAACAGAAAGAATTAAACGACAATCCCTTTAGTTTTCTTTCACCTCACCCAGCCCTCACCCCCCTCACCATCTCCTAAGGTGAGAGGGTGAGAGCTACCGCGGGTGAGGGCTTAAAAACCAGGGGAAGAACTTCGGATTTCTTATTGCTTCACCACGGGATCCGAATAGGATGTGCCGTTGCCAAGGGTGACACGCAGGGTGTACACGCCGGCGGGGAGGCTTTCCATGACGATGGTCTCCAGCCCATTGTCTTGAGATAAGACAAGCCGTCCCATCGAGTCGAACAGCTCAGCCATGACGGGGACGACATCGGGAGAGAACGACAATCGGAGCTTGTCTTTGACGGGGTTGGGGTAGAGCCGGTAGGGACGGATATGGAGGCCGGATTCCGTGTCGGATGTCGAGAGCGAGCCGTCGGCGAAGAACTTTAGGAGGAAGACATCAGGCTTGTATTCATAGTTTTCCGGGTGGTTGATGTCGGACTTATAACTGAAACCTGTGATCAGGCATCCGCCGTCGTGACTCAACACGGCGTTTTGCGGCTTATAGACCTTCATGTCGTATTCTGGGAAATACCGGTTCCAATACCGGCGCCACAGGAGGTTGCCCCAAAAATCCATCTTTCCTACCACAAAATTGATCTCATAGTCATATCCGAAGTTCTCACCCAACTTATACACGAAATAAAACCCGTCGTCACCCGCTGGAAGCATCGGCACTATCACCCTGATGGTGTCGTGTGAAGAGTCTTCCCCGTCTATTGCGCAGGAAACGGGTTCCCCGTTGCGATCTACCCAGAGAAAACCGATGCCGTAACCACTTTCAAAAATGCCTTGGGTAATATCTTGGTGAATGATGCCCGCCTCATCTGCGAGAATCAGAGACCCGTCAGGAAAGGGGATTACGGCATGCCTTTGTGAAGTGGAGAACTGAGGGGGGACAAGTTCAAACATCAGACTCGGGTATGAATTTGTGGGATCCATCTCTCTGTATTTGTAGGGAAGGTCGTGCCGGTCGACCAGTTCCAGATCCCGGTTCATCCTCAGTAGAACCACTGTGTCGTTCATGGTATTCAATGTGTACAATTCTTCCAAAAGGCCGTAGTCACCGCTTCCGTCAGGGAACTCGAATGCCTGCTGGAACCTTGAATGATAAGGGAGGTTGGCGACATCGTCAAGCTCGCCTTCTGGTGTCAGGCGGAAAACAAAACGGGAATATCCTTCTTCGAAATTGCTGCAATCGTAGAGGAAGGATGGGGATACAATGTTGCCGTCACTGTCCATAAAGGAGCTTAGTGTGTAGATGAGGTTGTGGTAGTTTTCGGGGAGTTCAATCTCCCTTTGCCACAGCAGGTTCAAGTTACGGTTGAACCTTGCCATGAAAGGTCTGTCGTAATGGAAGGCGTTGTCATGCTTTGTGCCAACGGCCAGAAAACAATGCGGGTCATCGTGCGCCTGATAAATGCCATGGACGTAGGAATGGCAGTCCGCATAGCCCAGTGTCAGCTCTCCGAGCAACTCGCCTTTTGGCGATACTTTAACAACCAGAGGCGGCGATGCGGGTGTCCATTCGAAAATATCGCACTCTTTTCTGTGACTCAATGTCATCAGGCAATAACCCTCGGAACCGTCTTCCGGCGCGACATCAATAACATAACAATACGGCTTGTCATTCTCCATATTGCCATTAATATCTTGATACGGGAACGGCTTTTCGAAAAAGAGATCTGGGCTTTGGGCCGAAGCTCTGGCCAGGGCAAATGTTACCATAGCCAGAGCTACGATTTTTCGGAAATTAAATGCTTTGTTCATCATATTGCTCTATTTGATGAGGATTAGCTTTTGTACTGAATCTCCCATAGCGATAAAATACATGCCAGCAGGCAATGCCGAAATGTTAATGTTTTGGTTTTCAACTTCAATACATCCTGTCATCAAAGTTTGACCCATCACATTGGTGATGCGATAATCACTCAAAGAGACATCCTTATTTGGCATCTCTATATGAATGACACCGTCGGTGGGATTGGGATAAACCTGGAATCCCGCCGCCCAATCGGATTCCACCATGCCAGTGTGAAATTGTGCATACACTTCATCGCAGTCCGCATCGCTCCATTTTTGAATCAGTGTCTTTCCATTCCAAAAGCAACGAATGCCATCCATTCGATAGTCTTTACTCATCAAATTATCAGGAAAAAAACTGGTAGTATGACCCACACCACAGAGGATTTCTCCGCTGAACACTCCGTCTTGGTCGCTGACCACCATCAACTTACGATAAAACTCTCCTTCATAGTCCATAAATGCAACGCTGTCCACATGCATCAGCACGGTTTTGTCGCCCACCTTGATTTCCCATTTGTCACCAGTCATAGCACCAAAGTCGTAAAGAACCGTGAACTCATCCTTACTTTTGTTATACCAATACACAACATTACTTTCTTGATAAATATATTCATAAGTAACCTCTTGATAGCTTATTCCTTTGTCATAGAGTGTATTGGTCTTGATTATAATAACAACATCTTTATGATGAATGGTAGTGTCGGCGGCAATTTCCAGATGCTGGTAAGTGATGCTTCCGTCATTGTTCACAATCTCATAATACCATTCGTTACCGTATAACGGATAGATGGTTTCGCCTTTTGTTGGAATCGGCAAACCACCATTGATACCGTCCACGTCTTCCATCCAAAGGCATTCGCCAATCGAACCTCTATTTAAAGCCTCAAGAAGATCGGTGGTGCCGTATTGTGCTTCTTCCAACGTCCAACTGCTGCTGGAACTGCCTGGCTCAAATGGACATGATGCAGAAATGACATCACTTGGATATTGCGATGGGAGAAGGTTGTAGTCAACTTGCCAATAGCAATTGTTGAGCGATGTACTTTCAACGGGAGCAATGATGCTACACCAAGCGTCCTGGTTAGGACAGATAACAGCTCCAGCGACATAACAGTTACGAACATATCCTGAAGAACCAATGGCACCTGAAAGACCACCCATTTGGATATTATTAACTATGTCACATTCTACGCTGACTTGGCCTGTGTTATAACAATTGATAATACGACCATCCGTAGCCGTGATGCCACCAGCTTTCACCCTTACGGTATTTTGTGCCTTGATATTGGCTTTATTGCCGCATCTCAAGATCTTGGCGTTACTTGAAAAACCCATAATGCCACCTGCTTCTTGGGCTATGATTTCACCAGATTCATGGTTTACACAATCCTCAATTACCGATGGAGATAGCGAAGACCACTGATTAGGTACAGTTGTTGAACCGGCGATGCCACCAGCACAACTTTTTTCTGAATGGATAGTTCCGTAATTGTCACAATCCCTGATGGTAAAGATACCTCTGCCTACGATGCCGCCAACAGAACCTCCCATTATTGATTCAAAGCACCCGTAGTTCACACAACTTTCAACAAGGATTTGATTTCCTATACCCACAATGCCACCACAATCTGATCCATGTTGTATAATGCCACTAACAATGCAATGGATGAACTCCGAGTTAGATGCCTGACCAGCAATGAATCCGGCGTAACAACCACTTTCGATAACAGCATCTTCAATACGGATATTCTTAATCAAAGCCCCATCGGAGAAACCAAACAAACCTTGATACGAACTTAAATCGCTGACAGTATGGTTAGCACCGTCAAACACGCCAGTGAAAGGGTTGATATAATCACTGGCAGGTAGGATATAACCAATGGACGGCCAAATGAAACCTTGTGATCCGCTCAAACAAATATCCTCAGTGAGGAGATAATGCGCATCCCCTCCGGTGCCATTGTTGGTTTGCTCGGCAAGCAACGCCAACTGTTCAGGGGTGGCAATCTGATAGGGGTTTTCTTGAGTGCCATCGCCACCAGCGTAAGACTCGGCCACAGTGCCGTCCCAACACGGGACTTGTGCTCCGCCAATCAGTGCGGAAACAAGGATGATAAGAGTAAACAATAACTTTTTCATTTGTTTAAGATTTTGTTTATTAATTATATTTCGTTGATAATTTCTTCCAAACTACGATTGTCATTCGAAAGATCCATTTTTTGTTGCTTGATTCGGACTTTACGTCTGTAATACGATTCGGTTTGAGTGTCCAATAATATGGAAATCACCACATTGGAGAAGCCGTTTTTGGCCAGACAGCAGATGCGCACATCCCATGAACCAAGTTTGGGATAGCGTGAAAGCAGCCGCTGTGAAAAACCATCATAGACCAAGTCGGTGAGACTGACGAAATCATCCCAGTCATCATCACGTAACTGGAAATTCATGGTCGTGGCGGAGACCTGTTCGCCAAGGTTTTTGGCAGTGACAAACACTTTGTTGCTAAGCATCACCTTGTTTTGCATCCTCAACTCTTTTTCCAAGGTTTTTATCTTGTTTTCATTTACTTTCTTCCTCATTATCAATAAAATAACCAAAAACACAATCACTGCAAGGGCAATAATCAAATAAAGCTTCATGCTCATTTCACGATGTTGGTCTTTCATTTCGTTCCTTTGAGTTTTCAACTCGTATTCCGCTTTAAGACGTTGCACGGTCTCGCTACTGTGTTCCTGATGCACTTTCATCATGTATTCGGTGAAAAGATCTTGATAGGCGATGGCGTTCTCTAAATCATCTTCATTGTAGGCGATGGCGTGAAGGGTTTGATAGACCGACATCTTTAGACCAGCCCTTTCACTACGCAACGCTTCATTGAGGTGTTGTTTCGCCAAGGCGTAATTGTTGGTGTAATAATAAATCGCTCCCAAGGTCAGATGAGCGATGTCGAGGTCATTCCCTTTCAATCCACCTTCCAAGGCTCGGTTCACACTTTCAATGGCCTTATCATAATTGCCCATAGGCAGATAGCAGTCGCGACCTATTTCCAAATAAAGGTCGTTCACCATGGCCTGATCATGAGTCAAGGTGGCGATGTTGAAAGCCGAGTCGTAGTAATGTTTGGCTTGGGTGAACTGTTCCAAAGAATTAGACACACGACCACAATTGCGCAGGGCTATCATCAAGTTGGAAGAATCATTGAGTTGCCTGAAGCAAACAATGGCTTCGCGGTGCATGTCGAGTGCGTCTTCAAAGAGTTCATGTTTGTTGTACATGGCGCCGAGGTTGTCTTTTAGTTGGCCTTCCAGAAGCAAAGTCTGGTCGTTTTTTTCACAGCCCTGCAAAGCAGAAAGTCCTTGCAAGAAACACTCGGTGGCATCTTCCGAGAGACGTTGCTCACGCAGGTGCGTACCTTCTTCATAATAAGTTCGAGCCTGCTCCATACGCTTGGCTTGGCTACTGCAAGCTATCAAAGCAACGCAAAAAAGAATGGGTAATAATAAATGCTTTTTCATTGTTAAATGATTGTTGACGCAAAATTAGGAAGAAAAAAAGCCTGTCAAGAGGGGTTGCGGCTTCCTAAGGGGTGATGTACATGTGCTTTTGATATGTACATCTTTATAAATATTGATAATCAATGATTTAAAAATAATTGAAAAAGCGTTTTGTCCATGTCGTTTTTCGTCCCAAAGGTATATGACATGAACCGTGGAGTATCACCTTTCAACTCTATCAGGATTTTCTTGAACGAACTTAGCCCAATCCGCTTTGGACGAGGTTCGTTTCTTTTTAGGTTTGGTATAATTGACATCCTTGCCTCGGTCGAGATAATGGCACACTGCCGCCGCCAAAGCATCGGTGGCATCAAAAAACTCGGGAACTTCGTCGAAACGAAGCATGGCTTGTAGCATCTTCGACACCTGTTCCTTCGAGGCTGAACCATTGCCTGTGATGGTCTGTTTGATGGTACGGGGCGCATACTCGAAGATGGGGATGTCGCGATACAAGGCAGCGGCCATCGCCACTCCCTGAGCACGACCCAACTTTAACATCGACTGTACGTTCTTTCCATAAAAAGGTGCCTCAATGGCCATCTCGTCGGGTTTGTATTCCTCAATGATCTCCAACATCCGCTCAAAAATCTTCTTCAGCTTAAGCGCCTGGTTATCAAGCTTTCCCAGTTTAAGCACCCCCATACGGAGAATGCTAAGCTTCTTGCCTTGCTGTTGTATAACACCATAACCCATAACAATGGTTCCTGGGTCGATACCAAGAATGATTTTTTCCGTCTCCATCGTTGAACTGCTTTACATCAATTTCTGATAGAACTGCCACCATTTGTCGGGCAACTCGTTCTGGAGGGCTTGCTCATAATCTTCACGAGAGCAAGGTATGAAATGATGACGTTCGTAACGAGGGTCATCGGCGTGCATGAATGACATGTCAATCCACCATTTTCCTGTAATCTTATGGCAAAGGAAGATGACATTCTCCTCGCCTTCGCCAATCTGCACATTATAGCGTTTGAAATCAGTGCTTTCCATGGTCGGAAGGTCATCTTTTCGGTTACTGAAACCCTCAATAAAATACCATATCATCTCAGCGATGAGGTTGGCAGTACGCGAGTTGATATCGTAATGGGGATTATATTCAAAGAATCCGATGGAAGAAAGCTTGTAGTTGAGTCCGGCATAACGAGTCATCCGGCAGGCGTCTTCACCATTGAAACCATTCGGTGAGGCGTTGTTCACACCAGGGGCATCGGCGGCACGAAAAGCACTCATATCGATAGTGAGGATGTTGGCATTGCGAATCAACGGCTCGGTGAGTTCGATATTCTGTTTGAGATTACCCAACCGATAGGTGTCGAAGAGCAGCTGTTTCATCAGGTCGATGCTCTCGTTATCCACATAATACGACTGGTAGCCGATGTTGGTGAAATTGAACAAGAAATTAGGTTGATGAAGGATGATATGGCTGAGATAGGATCGGGAATTCAGCCCATCGTTGTCGTTGCCAAGGTCGAACAAAGGGTCAATGGCAGCGATATTGATTAGTTTTCCGGTAGGTTCATAAACTTGATACATCGTATAAGTCAAGTCCTGGCTACCACCGAAGAGGATAGGCAACACATGTTCTTTCAACAACTCAGTAAGCACCTGATTGAGGGCATAATAGGTATCAGAGATTTCCTGCCCACTTCGTAGGTTGCCGAGGTCAACAATTTTCAATTCGTCCCAATGGTTGAAGAGCTGGTAAAATGCCTTCCTGATAGGGTCGGCACCATCGGCGCAACCATGGTTATCCACAGCACCTCTTTCTTCTTTGATGCCTATCAAGGCGAGTTGAAACCCTTTCAGTTCTGGAAAATCGTCTTCGTCTTTATAGATAGTAAGAGTTTCCCCGAAAGTTTTTTTGCCAGGTCGGGTATTAGTGACAAAGCACTTCTCCGGCACTGGTTCTAAGAACATGCTGATATCCATAGATAAGAATTTAGAATTTAGAATTTAGAATTTAGAGAGAATTATCGAAAATCTCTCTAAATTCTAAATTCTTAATTCTTAATTATTTATTGTAGATTTTCTGCCAGTTTTTGTACTCGCGGTCACGCCAAGGTGCGTTATGGTAGGCATAGCTGACAATGGCGGGGATGACGGTGGTGCCTTCGGCATAGACCATCTGTTGCAGTTCCTCGCTCACTTTGCCCCATGAACCCGCTTCGAGCAATGTCGATGAAGAGCAGGCACCATCGCGAACGTCGGCCACGGTAATCTGGATGGCATATTTGTGCATAGGCACTTCATGACCAAGGATTTCGGCACAGACAACAGTATCTTGCGCAAAGTTCTTGGGAGTGCCGCCACCAACCATGAACAGACCTGATTGTGGGGAAGCCATCTTGATTTGGGTCAGTTCCAGGAAGTCGGCCACTGAGTCAATGCTCACGTATGGTTTGCCAGCTTGTTTGCGGAGCCATTGGTGTTTGCCAATACCAAAACCAGCGGAAGAATCGCTGAAGGCAGGGCAGAAAATCGGAACGCCACATTCATAACAAGTCTGGATGAGGCTTTCTTTCTTCACACCGTGTCCGTTGGCCAGCCATTTACCTACTTCATAGAGGAACTCACGGCTGCTGTAAGGACGGCATTCCAAGGTGTCAGCCACATCACAAGTAGCTTGGTCGCAAGCTTGAAGCTCTTCTTCATCAATAAAGGTATCATAGATACGGTCAATATAAAGCTCACGAAGCTTGGTGTCGGGAATCACATTCTCTTTAGTGCCAATATAATGTTTATATCCCAGTGCCTCGAAGAGATCCATGTCGATGATGGAAGCACCCGTTGAAACCACGGCATCCACCATTTTGTTTTTGACCATCTCCACATACACCTGCATGCAACCGGCAGCTGAAGTGGAACCGGCAATCGTCAGGATATTCGTGCAATCCTTCTCTGCAATCATCTGGCAGAGGATATCAGCAGCCCGTGCCGTGTCACGTGAGGTGAACGACATCTTGCGCATGGCGTTGATCAGTTGGGTTGAGTCATAGCTCTTGATGTCGATATGTTCGACAACATCTTTAAGAAGGTCTTTTTTCTCCATTTTTTATAATGTGTTTTTATGGGTTGTTTCTCATCTGCAAAAATAATAATTTCCCGCCAATGCAATTATTTTTTTTCACCGCCTATCATTAATCAACCATCTTTTTTTTTAAAAAAAATATTGGATGAATGATTTATTAATGGTTTGTGAATAGTTGCATAACTTTTTGAAAAAATTCTTGCGTTTTTAATTTGAATGCTTAGAGGGTTGGGAAATGTTTTCTAATGGGGTATCATTATCAGGCATTTTTAAATCTGCAAGAAAAAAATTAAAAAATTGTTTGTTGAATTAAAGTCTATAATCTGTTGCTCAGTTAGATGTTGATATCTGAAAAAATGTCGTTGAAAAAAAAGGAAATCAAAAGAAATGAACAACCAATGAAAAACCATTTCCAAAACCTAACAATTTATCAACAACTAAATTGTTGATAAATAAATAATTATTTGATTATCAATTTATTATTTAAATTTTGATGATTATTGAAAGATACTAAAAGACTCATAAATAAGAAGTTATTATTGTGCCGATACAGATAAAAAACTACCTTTGCGAAATAATTATGAACAACGAGTAAAATGAACCAAATAATTCCTATAGCATCCGATCACGGCGGTTTTGAAATGAAACAGTTTCTTGTTGAAAAACTGAAAGAAGCAGGTTACGAAGTAAAAGATTATGGTACCTATAGTACCGACAGTGTTGACTATCCGGATATGATTCATCCTTTGGCACGTGCCATCGAACATGGAGAATATCCCTTGGGAATCATTTTATGTGGGAGTGGAAACGGTGCTCAAATGACGGCCAACAAGCATCCTCATGTAAGAGCGGCTTTATGCTGGAATGAGGAACTGGCAAAATTGGCACGTCAACACAACGACGCAAACATTCTTTCATTACCAGGTCGTTTCATACCTTTTGATTTGGCCTGGAGAATGGTTCAACTTTTTTTGAATACGCCTTTTGAAGGAGGTCGTCATACCAGGAGAGTGGAAAAAATAGAACAGACAGAAGAAAGCCATGAGTAATTGGAGTGATACATTCAAAAAGAACTGCCAAGTTACTTTTAATGAAGAGCATTGGCAGAAAATCAACTATAATACGGGTTGTTTTGAAAAACGTTTCGCCAACAGCAAAGGCAATTATCGGAATGTTGAGCTTGAAAAACAACGCGCTCATATCTTGCGTAACAAGTCGCTCATGAATTTGGAAAAACTGTTGGTTGACTTTGAAACGCATTTTATTGAAAATGGTGGTAACGTGTTATGGGCAAGAGATGCCGAAGATGCCCAGGATATGATATGGGAACTGATTAACAAACGTGACATCGAGGGTGTGATGCGTTCCAATGATGTGGTCTTGGATGAGATTGGATTAAAAGATTTTCTCATAGATAAGCATGTTGCGCTCTATGAGACCAGTGTACCGCGTTTTATTTTGCAAGCAGCAGGTCAGGTTCCCTACCATCCCGTATATCAAAACATGCATCTCTCCAAAGATGAAATCAACGGGTTTTTCAATGCGCAATACAAACTAAAACTTGATAGCAGCCCCAAACAAATGGTGAATTTCATTCGCCATCAGGTGAAACAAAACATGGAGAAAGCTCAGGTTTGTATCACTGGAGCCAATTTCTTGTTGTCAGATACGGGTGGTGTGGTGCTTTCTGAGAATGAAGGTGATGTGATAAAGGCTTGTTCAATGGCTAAAATTCATATTGTGGTTGTCGGCATCAATAATATCATCCCTTCGTTGGAAGATCTCGGCATTCTTTTGCCTCTTTTGTCGTCACATTCCACAGGACACAGCATGAATGTGGTGAACAGTGTGATTACCGGACCTTCAAAAAATGAAACTTGTCCCGAACAGATGTTCGTCATCTTGCTTGACAACGGACGTTCAGAGCTTCTTCAAAATGAGGTGATACGTCAGTCATTGTCGTGCATCCACTGTGGCGCCTGTATCAGCGTTTGTCCGATTTTCAAAAACATTGGAGGGTATTCTTACGAGACCACCTACATTGGTCCCATCGGAACCGTGATGACTCCTTTGATGAATGGTCTTGATGATTATAGTCAGCTTGCCACAGTATGTTCACTTTGTGGCCGTTGTGTGGAAGTGTGTCCAGTGAAAATCCCGATTACCGACCTTATCATTGAAAACCGTCGGCTTGTAGCCAAAGAACGTATTGGCGATGCCAAGTTTGAAGCCTTGATGCGGACGATGATTGGCCATTGCAAGTCAAGAAAGAAAATGGATTGCGCTCAATGGCTTAAAAGATTGGAAATTAAACAATTGGTAAATAAGAATGCTTTTACCAAACGCAAGATGCCTGAATTGGCTCCCAAATCATTCAGTCAGATGAGTAAAGGTGGTGATATTTAAAACAAATTTTTTAATTTTGCAGCCTTAATCAGTATTAACAACTAAAATGGACGTTCCTTTAGAAGACGTGAACTCGCAGTTCACATTTACCTACGACGATATCAAAGGCACCGTACACGTCGTGGATCATCTTACCGGTGAAGAATACGATTTATTGAAAGAAGATACGGGCTGGTTCGACGCCGAGTTCAAATTCGACGTTTAAACGGCGAATTAAATTGTCGGCGAATTAAGCGAATTAAGCGAATTTAATGTCGGCGAATTAAGCGAATTAAGCGAATTAAAATGTCGGCGAATTAAGCGAATTAGGTTGGTATAAAAAATTCGTTAAATTCGCTTAATTCGCCGATAACTCATTTGCCGATAACTTCTTAGCCGATAACAAATTCGCCGTTATTTAAGCACTAATTTTTTAGTTTCAATGGAGCCATTCTGGTTGGTGATATTCACCAGATAGATGCCCTTGTTCCAGTTTGAAGCGTCGATGTGAGTTGTTGTTTTGTGTTCTGTGTTTTCGGTTTCAAACACCTTTTGGCCTAAGAGGTTATACACCTCCACTTTCTTTATGTTTGCCCCTTCCACAGTAAATTGGCCGGAGGTCGGATTGGGATAGAGTTTGGTGTTGGCTGACATTTCAGTCACGGTTAAGAGTTCTTCGTCAACGGAGACCATGAATTCTACCCTTTTATCGCTTGATTCAACGAAAACAAAGGTGGTAACCTGTCCTTTGACATTTTGGGCATTGGGTCTCACCTCAAATTGTAAGTTTTCACCTTCGTTTAACATATACGGCAGTGCATGTTCAGGAGCGATTTCCAGATAGGACACTCCAAGGGGATTTTCAACTTCATAGATTTGGGTAATCTCGATAGGAGTATGCGTGCCATAGTTGCCATTGACCACGTATGGAGTGGCCACAGGTTCGGTTACGGTTAACTCAACGAAAGGTGCGCCAGGGATATATAACCCCATGTCGTATGCTTCGTCGATAACCATGGCTGTTACCAGATATTCACCTATGGAAGTGATGACTTGAATCTTATAGGAATAATAGTCATCTTTTAAGGGTGCATATTGCAAATCCAGTGTCACGGTCACCGATTGGCCTGCTTCCAGCGTATAGGGTAAGACTGGATCTCCGACATTGATAGCAGAGCCGCTTTCAGGAATGACATCATTAATTGTCACTGTTTCTGTTGTTTGGTTGATGATATCGAAGGTCTTGTGTTGACCCATTTCCGTGAAGATGATGGTATCAGTGGAGAGGATTAGCTCGCTGGTAGGTTGGTGAGCTCCAACAGTGAAGTGGTGAGGGTCCAACTCGGCAAAGACAGGTTGGGTGTAACGGTGACCTGACTCATCAGCACCGAACACATAATAATTGATTTCAGAGCCACCTTGGAATCCGGTGATATAACCGACATATTCATCAGGATTGCCCGTGGCTGTCATCTGAGCCACTTGATAGGCACCGCCGTCAACACTATAATAAACAAGGAGTGAATCTTGTTTCAAGGCTTGTCCGCTATAGGCGATGAATTTGCTGACCACTGGGTATTGGGCTTGCCATTCTTGTTCGCCGTGCAGCACATCACGATGATCCACAAAGAGCATGTCGAAATCCATCACGCCACGGGTACGGCAATGAAGGGCATCGGTGTTTTCCCAGCCATTCCAATAGCCATCGTTATAGGTCACGCCAACGATGTCGTATCCAGGCATGGCCTCTTGATACACTTGCAAGGCCATTTGGTTATAGTTGCTATTGTCGCCCATCGGCACGTAAACGGTTTTGTTCAGAATCAGGCTGTTGGTGTAAGGAGCCACGGTATAGCCTCCGGGTTCTTGCACACGGTAAACATGGTAAGGATAGCCCCAGCAACAGTTGGTGGTGGCAAAATAGTTAGCCACTTGCTCATAATCGGCATAATGTGAGTTGTTTTGCGGTAATTGTGCAATCAAAATCTTATCGGGAGCCAGGTATTTTCCCCAGCAGTCCACGTGAGCGATATAGTCGCCTTGGGGGTCAATGGTGACATGGTAAGGATCGATGCCAAGATAATCACGCATTTTTTGGCGAACATTTTGTTCATCGTAGTTATTTTCCTGGAATACAAGATTATCGCTCACGCCGTGACCACGACCGTCTTCCATCATGTTGCCGCCAGTATGTTCAAGGTTCATGCCGTACATAGGGATGTTCCAGAAGTTGGCGAACACCTGCGACATGTTGTCGTCGTTGGGACGAGGACGGTTGTAACGGTTATCCACAATGGCTGGATTGCGGTCTTCAAAGATATACCATGGACCGTAGTCGCGTACCCAATAGGAATCGGATGCAGCGTTGACAAAAGAGACGTTGCTCATGTTGACTCCTGCGTTTTGGAAACTGTTTTGGGCACTGCTTTGCTCATAGCTGGAAACAATGCAATATACATGGCAGTTGTTAGCCAATTGAGCTACGAGACTGGTGGGAATACCGAGAGGATAACGGATCATCACGCCTTGCATAGGTTCAAACTCTGCCACAAAACGAGGCTCTCCTGTAGGAGGAGGTGTCTCCGTGAAATTGATGGCTCTCACAGGAGTGTTCATTTCTTCTTCGGAGAGGTAGTGCCAACGCATCCAGTCGGGTCTCCGATTTTGGGCTTGGAGTGAAGTTGCCGCCATTAAAGCGATCAAAGCAAAAGAAAAGAAAATTTTTTTCATGATATTGTAATAGGTTTATTCTTTCATTTGAAGCGGCAAAGATAATAATTATTTATTTTTGTAAACGATAAACTTTATTGACATGAAAGCATCCATATCTTATCAAGAATTGCAACGGCTCATCACCGAGCAAACCCATCAACCCATTAGCTTTGAGTTTGTTGATGGAAAGACCGTAAAAGTGATGTATGAGTTGAACCTTGGCATTATGAAGAAAAAAATAGGTGTCAATCTAAAAGTAC
>JAEEGG010012079.1_pt1 | contig 18706 bp, 9 predicted proteins | sample 9134161 | NCBI WGS metagenome assembly JAEEGG01 (sample SAMN16246543, study PRJNA631951) | gut metagenome | biome: gut microbiome; feature: rumen; material: CR-attached | host: Bos | place: Iran: Karaj | collected 2018-10 | reverse complement strand
CCTGGTGTTCAAGGGCTCTAAAGATTCTACCATGGCAATCAAGGCCTGGGGCTTTGAAGGCAGCGGTACCACTCCGCCGACTCCGCAGAGCGCCTTTGGTGGCAAGGCGTGGGCTGTGCCGGGCTTGATTCAGGCTGAAAACTTTGACGAGCCGGGCACTGGCCGCGGTGGCGATGTGGATTCCTTCAACGATTCCGATTCCGAAAACCACGGTAACTCTAGCTACCGCGGAGGTACGGGCGTAGACCTGTACGAGAAGGCTTCGGGTGTCGTGGTGGGTTACAATACCGAAGGCGAATGGCTCGAATATACGATTAATGTGGCCGAGGCCGGTGACTATACGCTCTATGCGGCTGTTGCAGCTGCAGGTAGCACTTCTAGCTTCAAGTTCTCTGTCGGTGGCAAGGATATTACCGAAGAAATCCCGGTTCCGGCCGCATCTGCAGGCGAAGATAATTACGATGAGTTCAACAAGGTCAAGGCCAAAATCAAGCTGGATGCCGGTGAACAGGTCTTGAGACTCACGGTTGTCGGTTCCTGGTTCGATATCGACTACTTCAATATCGAAAAGGGCGAGAATGCCGCCGATTCTTATCCGGATGTTACCACGGCTGTTTCTGGCAAGGTTAAGCTGAATACGACAATGGTTTCGAAGTATGATGTGTTCAGCTTGGATGGCAAGAAGGTTGCAAGCTTTGTTGCCCACAACATGGACGAAGCAAGCAAGCTTTGGAAGAGCGGTTCTGTTAAGGGTGCAGAAAAGGCAGTTGGTGTCTGCCTGATTCGTAACCGTAGCAACGGGATGGTTGCAAAGGTGCGCGCGGCCCGTTAAGTTTCCCATAAACACATCCAACCAGGAGGACACCCTCGAGTGGGGGTGCCCTTCCTTTGGGAAAGAACTCTGGTGGAGAACAGAGTACATAAGGAGTAAAAGATGAGTGTAAAATTGGTGAAGGGATTAGGTGTCGCCGTTGGGATGGCGGGCATCTGGAGTTTGGTTTCGGCGGCGACAGTCAATGTTGACGTGACCGAAGAGCATCAGGTCATTCGTGGTTTCGGTGGCATGGTGCATAACCAGTGGCAAGGCGGTGGCGGACTTTCCGAAGCCGATGCCAAGCTTGCTTTCGGTACGGGCGATGGCCAGATTGGCCTCAATACGCTGCGTATTCCGGTGTATGCAAGTTCTAACGATTTTAACAAGGAAGTTCAGGCCGCAAAGTATGCGAAGGCCGTTGCAGGCGATGATTTCATCTTGTACGCGACTCCGTGGACTTCTCCTTATGCAGGTGCAAACCAGCACATGTCTTCCTCGAACTACCAGAAGTACGTGGACCACCTGAATGACTTTACGGCGTACATGAAGAACCAGGGAGTTCCCCTGTATGCCATCTCCATCAGCAACGAACCGGACTGGTGCGGTGAATGGGCCTGCTGGAGCGCCGACGAAATTTACGATTTCACCAAGAGGTATGCCGATCAGATGCGCAAGAACGGCACCAAGGTGATTTCGACGGAATCCTTCCGCTATGCAAAGAATCTTTACGACAAAGTCTTGAGCGATGCGAATGCTCTCAAGAACTGGGATATTCTCGGGGCTCACTTCTACGCTTCCGAAGCAAGTACAGGCGATGACTTCTTCAAGTACAGCCTTGCCGACCAGAAGAATGTGGAACGCTGGATGACGGAACACTACACCGAAAGCCAGGGCAGCGGTAATGATTGGCGAGTGGTCCGCAATACGGGTGACCAGGCGAACCAGAACAAGAAAGATACGGTGCGCGCCATGGACGTGGCCTACGACATTCACCGTGGCCTTGCCGTGGGTAACTTCAGCCAGTACACCTGGTGGTATATCCGCCGTTGCTACGGCCTGATTATGGAAAAGGACTTTGGCAATAAGCTTTCCATTCCGACTGGCGATATCGGCAAGGTCTCGAAGCGCGGTTATGTGATGAGCCAGTTCGCCCGCTTTATCCGTCCGGGTGCTGTCCGCGTGGGCGCGACCCTGAAGCCCGAAGCGAACGTGTTCGCATCCGCTTATAAGAGCGCCGGTGGCGACTCCGTGATCGTGGTGCTTCTGAACCGTGACTTCAAGAACAGCAAGAGCATTACCGTGAAGGTGCCGGGTGTGTCGAAACTCGAATCTTTCCACATGTATACCACTAGCGAAACGAAAAACGCGAAGGATGAAGGTTTTGTCGACGTGAAGAACGGCGCCGTGACCATTACCATGGAATCGGGGACGACCAATAAGGACTGCATCGTGACGCTCGTGGGTGAAATCGGGGATGTCGTCAAGACTCCGCGTGAACCGTTCGGCGGCAAGGCCGTGGATCTTCCGGGTAAGATCGAGGCCGAAAACTTCGATGTTCCGGGTTCCGGCAGGGAAAACAAGACCTATAGCGACGCTGATTCGGACAACCATTCTTGCACCGACGAAGGCAAGGAAGCGGAATGCACCGATTACCGCGAAGGAACGGGTGTCGATATTTACAAGAAGGCGACGGGCTACATCGTGGGCCACAACCAGGCTGACGAATGGCTCGAATACACCGTGAACGTGAAGGAAGCCGGTGAATATACGATGACCGCTTCTGTTGCGACGGGCAATTCGGATCCGGGCTTTACGCTTTCTGTCGACGGAAAGGTCGTTGCCGAAATTCCTGTTTCGGGTACGAGTTGGGACGATTTTAAGGGTGTAACGGCCAAGGTGGAGCTCCCGGCGGGTGAACACATTCTTCGCTTGACGGTGACGACTTCCTGGTTCGATATTGACTACCTCAAGTTTGAAAAGCCTTGCGATGACTGCAACACGGGTATTGCAAGTGCCCGGCTGAACATGCCGACCGAAGCCGAAAACTTCCGCATTTTCGATATGAACGGCGGATACCTCGGAATGGTCCGTGCCACGGGTGCTCAGGAACTCCGCTCGAATGCGGCAAGGGTTGTGAAGCGTGGTGGCTCCTATATTGCAAAGTCTGCCTCGGGGACGACGCTGCGTCTCCAGGTGACAAAGTAAAGGGTGCCTTTAACGCTTGAATCTTTCCCCGGCGTATGTCCGGGGATATTTTGTTTTATAAAAAAAGTTGACAGGCGGCGGGCATCTTTTTAATTTTGCGGTATAATGAAGGATTTTTCCCCTGAAAAAAAGGAATACCGGTCTCCGGCAATGCGTATTATTGGCTTTCAGTCGCCGATAAACTTGCTGGGGGCAAGCGATACCCCGCCTTACGGGACTATACCGGTAATTATTATCTCTCGCAAGAATCCGTAGCGAATGTAAAAAAATGTTATTTCTAGGCCCTGGATTTGTATCCGGGGCTTTGCGTTTGTTGACTATTTATCCATAAGTTATGGGCTTTTTAGCGTGATTTTGGCGTTTTTTTAGGATAATTTTAGGGTAAAGCATAAGGAGTGTGTTATGGATTTCAAAAAGGTTTCGGAATTTCTGACTCCGGCCCTGTGGCTGGTAGGCGGACTTTTGATGCTCGCGACGCTTGCAAACGCGGCACCTAACCCCAATTTCCACATTTACATTGCATACGGCCAGTCCAACATGGCGGGTAACGGCGAGATTGATGTCGCTTTGGACCAGAATCAGTATTCTGCAAATTTTCTGATGTTGGCTTCCCATACGGCAAACGCTAGCCAGCGCAGTGGTAGCACCTCCCAGTCTATCAAGACTGGCGAATGGTATACGGCAATTCCTCCGATGTTCCATGCCTTCGAGAACCTTTCCCCGGCGGACTGGTTCGGTCGCTATATGGTGGATTCCCTGCCGGGCGTTACTGTGGGTGTTATTCCGGTGGCTGTCGGTGGTGTTAGCATTAGGGCGTTCCTTCCGGATCAGTACCAGTCTTATTTTGCTGGCGATGGCAAAAGCTTTGCGGGCTGGGCAAACGACTACGGTGGAAACCCGATGGGCCGCATTCTGGAACTCGGCAAAAAGGCCAAGGAAGTGGGCGTGATCAAGGGCGTTATTTTCCATCAGGGCGAAAGCGACGGTGCCGACGACAACTGGCGCAACAACGTTTACAAGTCTTACAAGACCATTATCGATGAACTCGGCCTGGACGAAAATGAAGTCCCGTTTGTGGCGGGCGAAATGCTCCAGTCTCAGGGTGCTTGCTGCGCTAGTAAGAACTCGGGCATTGCCCAGCTCAAGAGTAAGTTTAAGAAATTCGGTTTGGCCTCTTCGCAGGGCCTGCAGGGTAATGGCAAGGATCCCTACCACTTTGGCCGCTCCGGTGTTGTTGAACTCGGCAGGCGTTACTGTGCTGAAATGCTCAAGTTGATTGACAGAACGATTGATCCTGATGCTCCGGCAGTAAACCTGGTAGACCCGAGCCAGTCCACGGTTCCCGACGAACCGCCTGAGGAATATGGCCCCTATGATGAAAACCCGATTGCGATTCCGGGCATGGTTCAGGCGGAAAACTACAACAAGGGCGGTGCAGGCAAGGCCTATAACGATTTGAACAAGGGCAACGAAGGTGGAAAGTTCCGCAAGGACGACGTGGACATTTACCAGCCGAACATGGGTCTTTCTGTGGGATATTGCCAGAAGGGCGAATGGCTCAAGTACACCGTGAATGTGGCCGCCGAGGGCGAATACGAAATTTCGGCCAACGTGGCGGGTGAAAACGGTACGGGCGGATTTGTTCTTTATATGGATGACGAACAGATTGGTTCTGAAATCACCAATCAGGGAAATGGCTTTGACACGTATGATGTTGTGAGTGGTGGCAAGGCTATCTTGAAAGCGGGTGAACACGAACTGAAACTCGAAATCACAAGCGACTGGATCGATATCGACTATGTGGAATTCAAGGCGGCGGGAACGACGGGCGGAATAGCGAATGTCCGCTTGAATATGACCGAGGCCGAAAGCAGCTTTAACGTGTTTGATTTGCAGGGAAAGCACGTGGCATCCTTCAGGGCATCCGGTATGGACGCTGCGGTGCGCATGGTCAAGGGCGGAATGAAGGGAATGCGTCAGGGAGTGTATCTGGTGCGCTCGGCGGGTTCTGCCGGCATAAAGCAGAAGGTGGTTGTCTATGAAAAGTAACGAAATCACCGTCATCAAGCAGATTGTGGTATTTTCGATTCTCGCAATCGTGCTCGGTTTCCTTTACGGGTAGTTCTTTTTTCTCTCTCTTTGAATCACCCCTGATGATGATCAGGGGTTTTTGATTTGTCTACGGTTTCGTCATTCCCGAATTCATATTGTCATTCCCGCAAAGGCGGGAATATTGACGCCTTTGGCGTCCGCGGCTTCACTCGGTCATAGAAAAAATGCAAGCATTTTTTCTGCGACGCTCGTTTTGCACGCTTTTGACGCCTTTGGCGTCCGCGGCTGCGGCTCGGTTATGTGCATTCAAGCAAGCTTGATGCCCGCAACTCTCGCCTTGCTCGCTTTTGACAATTTGTCAAAGGAGAATGATGCGCTAATGTGTCTTTTGGGTTGTTTTTAGGGTAATTTTAGGTTGTAAGATTATGCATGGGCGGTGGTGCGCCCGGTAAAGGAGTATAATATGGGATGGCTTAAAGGTTTGGGCGTTGCCCTTGTCAGTTCTTGCGCTGTGTATGCCGCAACTGTCAATAACCCGATCATGTATGTCGATAGTCCGGACCCTTCCATTGTCCGCGTTGAAGACTCTTATTACATGGTGACGACGACGATGCATTTTGCGCCGGGTGTCCCCGTTTTCAAGAGTACAGATTTGGCCCAATGGCGCACGGTGGGGTATGCCTACGAAACTCTCACCAATAACGACAACATGAACTTGAACAGTGGCAAGGATGCTTACGGTAAGGGCTCCTGGGCGTCGAGCATCCGTTACCGTGATGGATATTTCTATGTGCTTACTCCGTCTTACACGACGAATAAGACGCACCTCTACAAGACTGCCGATGTAGAAAATGGCCCCTGGTCCGAGGTGACTCTCCCGTTCTATCACGACCCCTCGCTGTTCTTCGATGATGACGGAACCGCCTGGGTGTTCTACGGTAGCGGCGACCAGATTAGCTATGTACAGCTGAACGACGATGCTTCTGGCGTAAAGTCCGGCGGCAAGAGCGGAAAGCTCGGTGGCGTGAGCGTGAACCAGGTGACTGGAACTAGCAACTACTATGTGCAGCAGGAAGGCTCGCATATGGAAAAGGTGAACGGCGAATACTACCTGTTCACGATTTCTTGGCCGGCAGGTAAGAGCCGTAGTGAAATTGTCTATCGTTCCAAGAGCCTGCTCTCTGGATTTAGCGGAAAATACTTCCTCTCCGATAACGGTGTTGCCCAGGGTGGCATTTTTGATACTCCTGATGGCAAGTGGTATGCCCTGCTGTTCCGCGATTCTGGTCCGGTTGGCCGTATGGCTCACCTGGTCCCGATGGAATGGAAGGATGGTTGGCCGGTTCCGACGAGCGGAACCAAGGCGCCTTCGACGATTGACCTGCCTGAAACTCCGCTTCCGGGCTACGGCATGGTGACCTCTGATGATTTTGAATCTAGCGAACTTGCTCTCGAATGGCAGTTCAACCATAACCCCGATAACAAGAACTGGAGCCTCTCTGCAAATCCGGGTTTCTACCGCATTACCACGAGCCGCACCGATTCTCGCGTGGTGACTGCTAAGAATACCTTGACTCAGCGCACCTTTGGCCCCAAGTGCTCCGGCCGTACGCTTGTCGATGGCACTGGCATGAAGGATGGCGACTTTGCAGGTCTCGTTGCCTTGCAAGATGACAAGGGCTTTGTGGCCTTGACCAAGGAAAGCGGCAGCTACAAGGTGGTGATGTACACCGGAACCAAGGACGGCGAAAGCCAGAAGGAAAGCAAGGCGATTTCGGGTTCCAAGGTTTACCTGCGAATTGATTTCGACCTGCCGATTGACCGCGGTACCGCATACTTCTACTACAGCACCGATGGCAATACCTGGACAAAGATTGGTAGCGACGTGAAGCTCAATTACGACCTGCACATGTTCGTGGGTGTGCGTTGGGGCCTCTTCAACTTTGCAACCAAGCAGGCGGGCGGCTATGCGGACTTTGACTGGTTCAAGGTCGGTACCGACTACAAGGATGAAATTTACATGGACATGATCCAGGATACGACTCCGCCGACTCCGTACAAGGATGTCGCTGCAAAGCTCTCGGGTAGGGTGGAAGCCGAAAATTACGACGTGGGTCGCGTGGGCAAGGCCTACTATGACAGCGATAGCGAAAACCGTGGCGGTGCCTACCGTGAAGAAGGCGTGGACATTGTCGGCTTTGACTGCTCCGATGAAGCAAATACCAAGGACTGCAAGGGATATGCTCTTGGTTATACGGTAGAGGGCGAATGGATGCGTTACACCGTGAACTTTGACGAAGCGGGCGAATACAACGTGCGCGTGAATATGGCAACTCCTTCTGAAAATGCGGGCGTCAAGCTCTACATTGACGGCAAGGCGGTTACGGACGAAATTATCGCCAAGCAGAACTCGGAAAATGACTGGAGCACCTATTCGACGGTGACGGCGAAGACGTCTGAAATCGCTGCTGGCGAACACGCCCTCAAGGTGGAAATTGTCGGTAACAATGTGAACGTCGACTGGATTGAACTTTGCAAGGGCGACTGTTCGACGACGGGCCTTGTGCAGAAGGTGCGTTTCGATGCGCAAAAGTCGCAGGCTTATCGCGTGTATAGCCTGAACGGAACTTTCGTGGGCGCAGTGGAGGCTGTAAACGCTCACGAGGCCCAGGCGAAGGTGCGCTCGATGGTTTCTGAAAAGGGCGTTTACTTCTTGAAATCTCGCGCCGGGATTCACCGCGTGATGGTGACGAAGTAGCGCCATTCTGGAGGGGTAAGGTTGGTGAGCCTGCCGAACCAAGCCCTGATAGGATCCAGTGCGAAATTATATAAGGAGTTAGAGTGATGTTTGGTTTCAAAAAGATGGGCGGGGTGGTGCTTGCCCTCACAAGTGTGGCGTTGCTTGCGGGCAATGCGTTTGCGGACAACATCAATGTGAACGGGAAGTCCCGTAGCATGAATGTGTACGCCCCTAAGAATATCGAAAAGGGGCGCCCGCTCATTATTCAGATGCACGGCATGAATCAGGATGCCCCCTACCAGCAGAATGCTGCCAAGTGGGAACCCATTGCCGATACGGCGCGAATTGTCGTGGTGTTCCCGAATGGCGAAAACAAGGCCTGGGATATTTCCGGCGACAAGGATATCAATTTCCTGAAGGCAATCATCAATGAAATGTATACAAGATACGAAATCGATAAAAATCGTGTATATGTTTCGGGCTTTTCGATGGGCGGCATGATGAGCTACCATGCGGCAAACAAGATGGGCGACATGATTGCGGCCATCGCTCCTGTTTCGGGTGGCGGTGGGGTGAATTCGCCCAAGCGCTCTATCCCGATTATGCACACGCATGGCACGAGCGATGACGTGGTGAACTACAACAGCACCGTGAATACCTTGAAGGGCTGGGTCAATGCGCAAAAATGCTCCAGCAATTCGCAGAAGATTAAGCCTTACCCGGCGACCCGTTCTGGCTCCGCCGCGTCCCTTGAAATCTGGAGCGGATGCAATGACGGTGTAGAAGTGCGCCTGATGACGATCGAGGGCAAGGGCCACTGGTATTCCATGGACGAAGCGAGCGTGAACACGAGCGTGGAAATCTGGAATTTCGTGAAGAACTACTCGCTGGACGGTTCGAGCATTACGCCTCCGGCCCCTGCGATTGTGGTGCCGACCAACCGCGACAGCATTTTTAACGGTGGCTTTGATTCGAGCGCCGTGGCTTGGGACTTGCAATTGCATGGTGACGGCAAGGCAACGGGTGACGCTAAGGATGGTAAGTACGCTCTCGATATTTCTGCTGTCGGTACGCAGAATTACCAGGTGCAGCTGATCCAGCATGACTTGCACCTCGAAAAGGACCAGTGGTACGAAATCAGCTTTGACGCAAGCGCAAGTGCTGCCCGTACGCTTGAAGTCAACGTGGAACAGCATACCGATCCGTGGGCGAGCTACCTCAAGGAAAAGCTGAATTTTGACATCGGAACGGAATCGAATACTTATACGCTCAAGTTCCAGATGACGGCTGCAACCGATACGAATGGCCGCCTGAGCTTTAACGCGGGCGCTGCCACGGGTACGCTCACCTTGGATAACGTGACGCTGAAAAAGATTGATGCTCCCGAAGATGAAACGGATGGCTTTGTAAAACCGCTCCGCATGAATGTTGACGGTGTTGCACAGTACAGTGTGTTTAGCATGAACGGAACGTTCCTGGGCAGCGTTTCTGCTGACAGGGTCGGGCTGCATGATGCGACGAAAACGTTGGTGAAACATCCTGGAATGTATTTGGTGAAATCCCGCAATGGGAATGTGTTGCGTTTGAAAGTTAAATAGGAGTCAGTATGAAAAAGTTCTTAATTGCCACCGCAGCGATTGCTGCCTGCACCGCGACGGCTTTCGCCAGTGCCGACACTTTGGTGCTTACACCTCCGCTGGGGTGGAACAGCTGGAATGTGTTCCACGAAAACATCAATGAAAAGCAGATTAAGGAAGTCGCCGATGCGATGGTCGAATCCGGCTTGAAGGATGCGGGCTACGTATTCCTGAACCTGGACGACAACTGGATGGATACCAAGCGCGATGCCAATGGCGACCTTACGCACAACCCGAAGACTTTCCCGAGCGGCATGAAGGCGCTCGCCGATTATGTTCACGCGAAGGGCCTGAAGTTCGGTCTTTACGGTGACCGCGGTAAACGTACCTGCCACCATTACAACAGCAATTGGCAAAGCGAAAGCGGTTCCAATGGCCACGAAGTTCAGGATGCCAAGAAGCTTGCCGAATGGGGCGTTGACTACTGGAAGTACGACAACTGCGACTCTGATCCTACGACCCAGGAAAAAGATTACACCGCGATGTCCAACGCGCTCCGCAATTCTGGACGCGATATCGTGTTCAGTATCTGCATGTGGGAATACAAGGATTGGATGCCTAAGATCGCGAACCTGTGGCGTACCACTTTCGATATCGGCCCCGAATGGATTTCGAGTTCGTGGTACCGCGGCGTCTACGAAATTATCGATGCGAACAACAAGTATTGGCAGATTGCAAAGCCCGGCCACTGGAATGATCCGGATATGCTCGAAGTGGGTAACAGGGGACTCTCTTACGAAGAACAAAGATCCCAGATGACGATGTGGTCTATTATGGCCGCTCCCATCATGATTAGCTCCGATGTCCGTAGCATGAGCAGCGAAACCAAGGAATTATACCTCAATAAGGACATGATCGCTATCAACCAGGATTCCCTGGGCGTGCAGGGACACCGCATCTCTGATGTGAGTGGCAAACAGGTTTGGACCAAGCCCTTGCAGAATGGAGACATCGCCGTGGCTCTCCTCAACAACAATTCTTCTACTCAGACGGTGGAATGCAACTTTGCAGACATTGGCGTGGAGGGCGAAGTGGAAGTCCGCGACGCCTGGAAAAAGAAGGACCTGGGCGCGCTCTCCCATGTTTCTGTGGAACTCCCGGCACACGGCTCTGCGCTGCTCCGCTTGATTGTCAAGCCGGTTCCTCGCGAACTGTTCAAGGGCGAAGCGTTTGCCATTCCGGGCAAGATCGAAATGGAAGATTTCGACATTAGCGGCATAGGCCAGGGAAACACCAGCTACAATGAGCTTGATTCCGAAAACCATTCCTGCACCGACGAAGGCAAGGAAGCGGAATGCACCAATTACCGCGAAGGTACGGGAGTCGATTTGTACAAGAAGGCTTCAGGCAATATTGTGGTGGGGCACAATCGCGCGGGCGAATGGCTCGAATACACCGTGAACGTGAAAAAGGAAGGCGACTACGTGATGCTTGCCTCTGTCGCGACGGACAATTCGACCGCTGGCTTCACGCTTTCTGTCGATGGCAAGTCGGTGGCTGAAGTTCCTGTTTCCGGTGAAAGCTGGAGTGATTTCGCTGACGTGAAGTCGAAAGTGAATCTCCCCGAAGGTGAACACATTCTCCGCTTTACCGTCACCGGCGACTGGTTCGATATCGACTACATCAAGTTCTGCGAAACGGAAACCTGCGAAGACCCGACTGCAATCAGCAAGGTAATTCCCGCTATGCGTACGGGAGCCTCTGCGACGCGCCTTGTCAAGAAGGGCAACACGCTTTTCATCGAGAAAAACGGCAAGCGCTTCGACCTGACGGGACATCGCATCAAGTAAAAGTGTCATCCTGAGCGACAAGCTCACGCTTCGCAAGCTCGCTAACCATTAATAAGGTCCCTGAGCCTGTCGAAGGGTGAAGTCGAAGGGACTAAAAAATCATTATCCCAAGTTGGAGAACAAGGGTGAACAGGGAAAGGCCTTGCCTTTCCCTGTTTTAAATTTTTTTTCAAAATCTTCTTGACATTTGACACGTAAATGTCGATAAAAAAAGGTAACTTTTTGAAAAAAGAGGCTTTTGACTATGAAATTCATCCATACTTCGGACTGGCATCTGGGTAATACGATGCACGACATTGACCGCACCAACGAGGCTTTCGCTTTCCTCGATTGGCTCAAGAATGAAATCGATGCGGCCGGTGCGCAGGCGCTTGTGGTGGCGGGCGATATTTTCGATGTCGTGAACCCTTCGAACGTGGCGAAGTCTCAGTATTACAGGTTCTTGGCGTCTCTTTTGAATACGCGCTGCAAGAATGTCGTCGTGGTGGGGGGAAACCATGACTCCGGAGCTCTTCTCGATGCTCCGTCTGAAATATTGGAAGCCCTGAATATCAAGGTGGTCGGTAGCATCAACAACCGCAAAGTCGAAGATTTGGTGTTCGAACTGAAGGGTTCTGACGGTGAACCGATCGGTATTTGCTGCGCCGTTCCCTTCATGCGCGACATGGAGCTAGAACTGTTCTATAGGTCCGAGGAAAATGGCGAGTCCTCTGCCGATGAAAGCCTGCTGAAACGCCTTTATTCGGATGTGTACCAGAGGGCACTCGAACTGCGGGGGAGTCGAAACATCCCGATCATTGCGACGGGTCACCTGTATGCATGCGGGCTTTCGGGTCGTGAAAACGAGGAAGCGCAGGAATCTTTGACAGTGGGTTCGGATGGTGCCACCGACGACGGTGTTCGCGAAGTGGTGGGAACGCTGGGTAACGTCGACGTCAGCGTGTTCCCGGCCGACTTGGATTACGTGGCGCTTGGCCATATCCATTATGCGACCAAGGTTGCCGATAATCCGAAAGTATGGTATTCGGGCTCTCCGTTCGTGATGGGTTTTGACGAGGCGAACTACAAACGTTACGTGTTTGCGGTCGATTCGGAGGCGGGAAACCTTCCGTCTATCCAGAAGGTGGTCGTTCCGCGGACGATCCGCTTTGAACAGTACAAGGGCGACCTCGATACGCTCAAGAAAAAGCTGCGGAACCTGGAAACGGAACTGCTTGTTTCGGGAGAAGAAACCTATGTGGATCTTCTTTTGACGAGCGGGGAGTTCGTCAACCTGACCGCGGCTCTCGAAGTCGAGGAAAAGGACAAGCACTTTGTCGTCAAGCGTCACCGCCTTGCCAGGGAAATTCTCAGAAAGGGGGTAGCGGGAATCGACGATGCCGTGGAATCGACAAAGCAGTACACCAAGGAAGACTATTTCAGGATGCTGATAGCGAAGAATATGAATGAATGCAGTGATTCTGAACAGGTCAAGGCACAGTACGAAAAGTTTATCGGACTTTTCAATGAAGCAGTGAACAAGGCTCACGAAAACGTATAAGGGGGAGAAAATATGAAAATCAAGAAACTCGAATTCAGCAATATCAATTCACTTGCCGGCGAATGGACTATCGACTTTGAAAGCCCGGCATTTGCGAACAAGGGCATGTTCTGCATTTCTGGTGCGACAGGTTCCGGGAAAACATCCATTCTCGATGCCATTTGCCTTGGACTTTACGGGGCGACGCCCCGACTGGACGCCATCAAGGGAACGTCCAATGAATTGATGACGTACGGGACGATGAGTTGCTACTCCAAGGTGACTTTCGAATGTGGTGGCGTGGTGTATACCGCTCACTGGTCACAGCACCGTGCCCCGAGAACGGGAAGGCTCCAGAACTACAACTGGGTGCTCAGAAACGAGACCGCGGGTACGCAGGTGTACACTTCTTCGAATCAGTCCGAATTCAAGAACGTGATTGCGGGGGTGATTGGCCTTGATTTCGATCAGTTTACCAAGTCGATGATGCTTGCCCAGGGCGAATTCAACAAGTTCCTGAAGTGTAAGGAAAGCGAGCGTGCAGCGATCCTCGAAAAGCTTACCGGCGACAGTATTTACCGCAAGATTGCCGTGGCCGTTCATGAACTGTACGAGGCGGCCGACGATGCGGTCACGAATATCGAAAGCAAGATGGAAGGCGTTCATCTGCTGAGCGACGAGGAGCTGGCGGAGCTGAATGCGAAAATTGAAGCCGCCCAGACGGTGCGAAAAGAATTGAACGCCTCGTTGGAACGCTGGGGAAAGATTTGCTCGTGGTATGAATCTTCGCGTGACATCGAAAAGCTCTTGAACGAAGCGAAAAATTCGCTTGCTCTGGCTGAACACCGAAGGGATGAATTTGAACCGAAGCGTGAACGGCTTTCGCGTGCACTCTTGGCACACGACATTGAAACGCTGTTTACCGAATTTGATTCTATCCGCAAGACCCTTGCCGAAATGGAAAGCAAACTCGGGGAAAATGAAAAGAACCTTCCGGATGTCCTGTCGAAGCTAGAAAAGGCGACAGAGGATAGCCGTCAAAAACAGCAGGCTCTTGAAAAGCTCAAGACGGAATATTCCGAAAATGAAGCGCTGTGGGAGAAAGTGTCTGCCCTTGACGGCGATATCCGAAACGCTCACCAGAAGGTGGACGAAACGAAAAAGAGCGTGACGGGAATCCAAAATGAGGTGAAGGGCTTTAAGGCTGCTATCGACGCTTCGGAAGCGAAAATCGCGGAATTTAGTCGCCTGCTGAAAGAGGCCGAAGACTATATCGCGGCCCACCAGAAGGAAGAATCCATTGATGCCGAGCTTTCTCTCCTGAAATCGCAGGTATCCGACTGGAAGTTGAAAAATGGAAACAAAGCCACGCTGAGTCAGAAAGTGGGCACGGCAAAGGACGAACTGCAAGAATTTGATGCGGCGCAGCTCGAACAGAACAAGAACCTGCAGGCAGTGCAGGGGTATCTGGCCGCACATCAAGCCGATGCGGACTTGGTGAATGTCTTGCCCGAAATGAACGGCTGTATTTCCGATGCGGAGCGCCATCACGGTGAATTTACGCGGTTGCAGCAAGAAATTGGTGAAAAACAGAAGAGTATCGAAACGACCGCGAAAACTCTCGGCGAAATTCGTGAGAACCTCTCGATCTTGCAAAAGGAAAAGGAGACTATTATCCAGAAGGATATTCCGGTCGTTGTCGAGGAGTTGCGCCGTAACCTGAAACCGGGCGAAGCATGCCCTGTCTGCGGCTCGTTGGAACATCGTTCCTGCGAAAAAAATGTCGAGGTGGCAAACGGTGCGAATAGCCTGAACGATTTTGCGGCCAAGTTGCGTAAGATCAATGCCGAAATGGAAAAAGTCCAACGGAATTTGGATAATCTTGAGGGCGAACGCCGTCATGACGAAGAAATCGTTCGTGAAAATACGCTGAAGGCCGAAGATGAGGCTAAGGCAGAGGCTCAGTCGCTTGTGACTCTGAATGCGAAACTGGAACCCTGGAAAAAGTCGGTGACTCTTGAGACGGCCCGTACCGTTTTGCAGGAATTGCTGAAATTGAAGGATGCGTATCAGCAGAACAAGACCCAGGCGGAAACCTTGCAGAACGAAGTCAACCAGGCGGCGGTTCGTCGTGCGACTCTTGAGTCGGCGGTGAATACGGCGCAAGCTGAAGCCGAGAAGGCAACGGCGGAAGTTGATGAACTTTCTCGAAAAATCGAAAAGGCGCTTTCGACCTGGTTCTCGAATGTCCGTATGGAAGATGTAGATGCCTTGCTTCTGCAACTCGAAGGAAAACGTGCCGACTGGAAAAAGGCGAAGGATTCGCAGGCGGAAAACGCCAAGAATCTGGATGTGGAGAATTCGACTAAATCGCAGAATCAGAAAAGTCTGGACCAGGCAACTCAAAAGCTGAACGAGGCGGAAAACCTGCAGAAGACCCAACAGGACGAATGGAACAGACTTGTTGCGGAACGCGCAAAGCTTTTCGGCGAAAAGTCCGTAGAAGAGGAACGCAAAAAGGCCCGCGAACAGCGCAATTCCGCCGAAAAATTGGCTGAAACGGCGAGAGGCGAAGAACAGAAGCGTCGCGAAGAAAAGAATGCGCTGGATGTTTCTATCGCAGATTTAAACGACCGTATTGCGAAGGCGAAACCAGAGATGTCGCAGAAACAGGATGCCTTTACGGAGGGGCTTGCTTCTAAGGGTTTCGCTGGCGAAAATGAATTTGCCGCAGCTCGAATCCCCGAAGCGGAACGCAAGAGTCTTCAAGACGAACAGAAAAAGGTCGAAAGTGATTTGACTGCCGCAGAGACCGCTGTCAAGAGCTATGGCGACCAGCAGAAGGCGCTACAGGACAAACGCGATTTCGAAGAATCTGAAGAGGTCGCGAAGCAGAAGAGCGAAACTTCGAAGGCGCGTCTTGAAGAATGTAACCAGAATCTTGGTACCTGGACGCAGCAGAAAAAGACCGACGAAAAGGATCGCGAACGTTTCAAGACGTTGCAGGCGGAACGCGACCAGCTCAAGGAAAAGCGGACCGACTGGGAACAGATGCAGCACTGGTTTAACGGTAACAGGCTCGACACGGGTAACGGTGACGTGTTTGTCAAGTTCATCCAGACCATTACCCTGCGCAACCTGCTGAAAATCGCGAACGGCTATCTGCACGATATGTTCCCGCGTTACGAAATGATTGCGGAAAGGGATACGCTGAATATCCAGCTGATCGACCATGACAACAGCGATGCCGTGCGCCCGATCGACAACATTTCCGGCGGTGAAGGTTTCTTGGTGAGTCTTTCGCTTGCGCTGGGCATTTCGACGCTTGCAAGCCGGAACGTGAGAATCGATTCCATGTTCCTGGACGAAGGCTTCGGGACGCTCGACTCCAAGATGTTGCAAGAAACGGTGCTTGTGCTCCAGAAAATGCAACAGGAACGCGGCAAGCTGCTGGGAGTCATTACGCACCTGGACGTAGTCAAGGGCGAACTGGGGGCGCGCATCGATGTTACTCCCCGCGGCGGGCGCAGTGTCCTCAGCGGAGCGGGCGTAAGCTGATTTTCGGTGCGATTTTGGGCCGTGGGGCGTATAAAAGTGGGGCAAGGCCTCCTTTTATATGCCCTTTTTTTGTTTCCGCCCGCCCCATGTCATCCTGGCGATATGAATGTCGCCGGGATCCATAATTGTTGTTATTGACATTTTTTCAAAGAAATTTTTGGTATAGGCGGTTTTTACGGGGGAGGAAAGTATATTTTATAGACTGGAATACTTTTCGAGAACGCGCTTATGCTGAACATCAACGAAATTAGCGACTACAGGGATCTGCTCAAGAATTACTATACCCAGCGCAAGCTGGATATGCCGCTGTATTCCTATAAGATGATGGGGCAGAAGCTGGGGCTCGATACGAGTCAGATTTTCCGTGTGCTGAACAAGGAACTTCACCTGCCGAACCATAGTATTCCCCTGGCGAAGGACCTGCTGGACCTGAAGGGGCGTAGCGGCGAAATTTTTGAAATCCTGGTGGCGGCGGCAAAGGCGAAGTCGCAGTCGAAAAAGGAAAAGCTCTATAAGATGGCGCTTTCGCTGCAGGACGTGGACTTGCGCAAGTTTAGCGCGAGCGAGTACCTGTTTTTGAGCAAGTGGTGGATTCCGGTGGTGCGTGCGCTGATCGAGATGAACGGTGGCCATGCCGAGGTTTCTCGCCTGGTCAAGCAGATTACTCCTGCTGTTTCGGAAGACCAGGTGCGTGAGGCCATTACGGTGCTTAAGGACCTGAAGCTGATTACGCCGCTTGCGTCGGAGCGTTATGCTGCGACAACGGCGAACTTTACATCAGCGGGGTCGGCTACAAAGACTGCGGCCGTACGCAGCTACCAGAATCAGCTTCTGACGCTTGCGCAGAATGCGCTGATCGCGGTGGAGCCTGCGAAGCGGAATATCTCTTCGCTGCTGGTGGGCGTAGACGACGAATGTTTTGATGACTTGAATGAAATGACCCTTGAATTTAGGCGTCAGGTGCAAAAGAGAGTGGCCGAGGTGAAGGAAGTGAATCGCGCGATGCAGTTTGTGTTCGCGTTTTACCCGGTCGCCGAAGTGGCTAAGGAATCTAAGGGTACGCAGACTAAAAAAGTGGGGGCGAAACGATGAAAAAGTTGCTTTTACTCCTCGCCGTTTTTGTGTCGCTTGCGTTCTGGGCGTGTTCCGGCGAAAAGGATGTGGCCGGAATCAGCACGGTGGAGACGGAAAATGCTTTTTTGATTCAGATTGTCCGCGAGGATTCTTTGCCTGCGGTGAATGTGTTGGCGCGTATGCGCTCGGTGGAATATGTCCGGAGTGTCGAAGAGAACGATGTTGCGGGGAGCGCAGCGGGTGACGCGGCTGGTGCCGTCGCTGAAAATTCTGAAAAAAGCGCCGATGGAAATTCCGCGAAGCGCGGCTTCTATAATGAATTTGTGACGGATACTTTGGGCTACATCCGTATCGACAGCCTCGCCGTTGATGTGGCGACGCTTGAAATTGTGGACGATGGCGAAGGCCTGTTCACGAAAATTTCTGCTGAAAATGTGAAGGACGGCGATTCCGTGAAGTTTGTTATGGAAAAGACGGGTGGCCTACGTGGAAAAGTGTATTTGCCCGAAGGTGTCGAATACGCCTGGGTGCAAGTGTACGGCACCGATCGCCTGGTGAAAACGGATACAGACGGTTTTTATGAGATGGATTCGTTGCCGCCGTTTGATTATGAGTTGCGCTACATTGTGGGCGATAGCGTTGTCGAGAACTCGGCGACGGTTGATGCTGGCGAAGAGGCGACGGCGTTTATTTATAATTTTGAACCGGATTCCGTCAAGATTCTGGATTATGAATCGGAAAACGAAAAATTTTTTATTACCGATTTGGGCTATAGCGTGACTGGCTATATGGCGGCCACTGACACCAATACGAAAACGGTGCCCGATATCAATGAAGATGTTGCAAAATTTATCGACGAGGCGGGCGCAGGTCGCGAGGGAATGGCGCTACACTGGAAATCTTCTGCCTCATTTGGCAAGTGGTCTTTCTTTGGAACCTGGATTTGCAAGGAAGAATCTCCCTGCGATTTGTCGGCGACGGATTCCATCGTCTTCTATGCGCGAGGAACGGGCGTCATTTCCATCGCCTTTGAAACTTTGGGCAGTTTGAATACCGAAGGTAAAACCTTGGCGTACGATACGCTCGATACGAGCAACGAATGGGTGCGCCGTGTGATAACTCCTGCGGATTTCAAGCCCCGCGACGACCTTTACGGAAACCTCGGCTGGGACGTAATCAGCAAGGCGGTGACGACGATTTCAATCGCTGCCTACGACGAAACCGAATTCTGGATTGACGATATCGTTCTTTATGGAGTCAAACCAAGTAACTTCGCCGCACAATAATTCTCGGTCCCCCCATTGAAATTTTGACAAA
>JAEEGG010012077.1_pt1 | contig 18709 bp, 10 predicted proteins | sample 9134161 | NCBI WGS metagenome assembly JAEEGG01 (sample SAMN16246543, study PRJNA631951) | gut metagenome | biome: gut microbiome; feature: rumen; material: CR-attached | host: Bos | place: Iran: Karaj | collected 2018-10 | reverse complement strand
ACAAAACGTTAGCATCAATTAAGGATAGACTCACTTCCATAGATGGCCTTGATTATGACGAGGCTATGAAGTATGCGGGATACGACGAAGAAATACTTGAAGAAATAGTTGGTAATATCGCGAGAGAAAGCGAAGAAAAAATTAAACTTATGGAAAAAGCTTTTGAAGAAGGCAATATGAAAGACTTCGGATGTGAAGCACATTCCATCAAGGGACTTATGGCTATGATAGGCCTCAAGGCTTTTAGCGAGAGAGCATTAAAACTCGAAGCAAAAGCCAATGAAGGCGACATGGAATATGTCCAAAATGAAACTAAAGATTTCATTAATTCTTACAGGGATATCTGTAATAAACTTGTAGGAAAATAATGGAAAATATAGTATAATGTCATTTAAGGTTCGAGCAAAACGACCTTGAAACTATAATATCTAAGGAGATTACAATATGAAATTCGGTTTTTTTGATGATGCCAACAGAGAATATGTCATCACCACTCCTAGAACTCCCTATCCCTGGATTAACTACCTTGGAACTCAAGGGTTCTTTTCGCTGATCTCGAACACAGCGGGAGGTTACTCTTTCTACAAAGATGCTCGTCTTCGTAGAATCACACGTTATCGTTACAACAATGTTCCCATCGATATGGGCGGCCGTTATTTTTACATCAATGATAACGGAACCATATGGAATCCAGGATGGTCACCCGTTAAGACAGAGCTTGATGCTTATGAGTGCCGTCATGGTATGGGCTATACCAAGATTACAGGTAAGAAGAACGACCTTAAGGTTAATGTAACATTCTTCGTTCCTCAGGATTACGACGGAGAAGTTCAGCAGGTTGTACTTACTAATGAAGGTTCAGTAGAGAAGTCATTCTCACTTTTCTCATTTGCGGAATGGTGTCTCTGGGATGCACAGGATGATTCCAACAACTTTCAGCGTAACTTCTCAACAGGACGTGTTGAAGTAGACGGTTCTGTTATTTATCACAAGACAGAGTATAGAGATCGTCGTAATCATTACGCATTCTATTCAGTTAATGATACAATCGACGGTTATGATACAGACAGAGATTCGTTCATCGGTCTTTACAACGGATTCAACAATCCCGAAGCAGTTCTTGCCAACAAGGCAACTAACTCCTTTGCAGATGGTTGGGCTCCCATTGCTTCTCATTTCAAGAAGATCACACTTAAGCCCGGTGAGTCTAAGACTCTCGTATTTATCCTTGGTTATGTTGAGATGCCTCAGGATCAGAAGTTTGAAGCTGATGGCAAGACAATCAACAAGGTTAAAGCTAAGGCAATGATCGAGAAGTACAATACACCTGAGAAGTTCGAAGCAGGTATGAAGGAACTCAAGGGTTATTGGGATAAGCTTCTTGGTATTCTTAGTGTATCAACTCCTGATGACAAGGTTGACCGTATGGTTAACATTTGGAACCAGTATCAGTGTATGGTTACATTCAACCTTTCACGTTCTGCTTCATACTTCGAATCAGGTATCGGACGTGGTATGGGATTCAGAGATTCCAACCAGGACGTTCTCGGTTTCGTACATCAGATTCCTGACAGAGCTAAGGAACGTATCATAGATATCGCTTCAACTCAGTTCCCTGACGGTGGTTGCTACCATCAGTACCAGCCTCTTACCAAGAAGGGTAATGCTGATATCGGTGGTGATTTCTCAGACGATCCTTTATGGCTCATCCTTTCAGTATCTGCATACATCAAGGAAACAGGCGACTGGGGTATCCTCGATGAGATGGTTCCTTATGACAACGATATGTCAGTTGCGGAGCCTTTGCTTGAGCACCTTAAGGTATCCTTCTATCACATCGTTAACAACTTAGGACCTCACGGACTTCCTCTTGCAATGAGAGCAGACTGGAACGACTGTATCAACCTTTCATGTTTCTCAGATACACCCGGTGAATCATTCCAGACATACACCAATCCTAAGTTCGCTGCAGAAGGTGGCTACTCCAAGGTTGCAGAGTCTGTAATGGTTGCAGCACTCTTTACATATTCAGGACCTAACTATGTTGCTATCCTTAAGCACCTCGGAAAAGATGATGAGGCAGCTAAGGCACAGGCAGAGATTGATAAGATGAAGAAGAACATCATGGAATCTGCTTGGGACGGTGACTGGTTCCTTAGAGCATATGATGCTAATGGTGAAAAGATGGGATCCAAGGAATGCGAAGAAGGTCAGATCTTCATCGAGCCTCAGGGATTTGCTATCATGTCAGACGTTGGTAAGGAGCAGGGTGCAGACCTTAAGACACTCGCTGCTATCGACGAGAGACTTAATACTAAGTACGGTTTGGTACTTAATAACCCTGCATTCACAAAGTACTATATTCAGTATGGCGAGATCTCCACATATCCCGGCGGATACAAGGAGAACGCAGGTATCTTCACACATAATAATGCATGGATTATCTGTGCCGCTGCTTATGCAGGACAGGGTGATCAGGCATTCAAATATTATTCAGAGATTGCTCCTGCATTCACAGAGGAGACATCCGATATTCATAAGACTGAGCCTTACGTATACGGTCAGATGATCGGTGGTAAGGATGCCGGTGCAGATATCGGACAGACAGGTAAGAACTTCGGCCAGGGCAAGAACTCATGGCTTACAGGTACAGCAGCATGGAACATGGTTGCTATATCACAGTACATCTTAGGTGTACAGCCTGACTTTGATGGTCTTGCAATCAATCCTTCCATTCCTCACGAATGGGATGGTTTCAAGGCTACAAGACAGTTCAGAGGAGCTACATATAACATCACTGTTAAGAACCCCAACCATGTATGCAAGGGTGTTGCATCAATGGAAGTTGATGGCAAGGCAGTTGACGGTTGTATCGTTCCTTATGTAGACGGTCAGAAGGAATACAATGTAGTTGTTACTTTGGGATAATATATGTTTAAAATTATTGAATTCCTTGAAGATTTTAATTCGGTATCAGTGATTGTCAGGTTGCTCCTTGCGATGTTCCTTGGCGGCTGTGTTGGACTCGAGAGAGAAAAGTACAAGAGACCTGCGGGATTTCGTACGCATATTTTGGTGTGTCTCGGAGCAAGCATGACATCACTCATATCGCAGTATATAGTTTTTAACATCGGTATCAGTTCTGATGCTGCGAGAATTCCGGCACAGGTTATATCGGGCCTTGGTTTCCTCGGCGTCGGAACAATACTTGTTAAGGGCAGAGATCACATTGTAGGTCTTACAACGGCAGCAGGCATATGGACCGTAGGTACCATCGGTATCGCATGCGGCTTCGGCTTCTATGTTGCAGCTTGTGTATGTACCGTAATACTTCTTATTACGACTTCTTTCTTTTATGTTCTTGAAAATGACAAGAAGGAAAGAAGAAAAACTGTTGAGATATATCTCGAGATAGAAGATGCACATCGTGTTAATGAATTTTTGAAAAAACTTGAATCGGATTTTAACGGTAAAAGTTTTATGGTTGTATCTTCAAGAAGCGGTAAAAACGATGCTATCGGTATAGAAGGTATCTTCCCTATCGAAGGCAATGAAGAGGGAGATAATATACTCGATAAGCTTGCTGCATTGGACGGTGCAATATATGCGATAGAAAGTGTACCGAAAAAACTGTCATAAATTTTTTTGAAAAAATTTTAAAAAAATAATTGACAAAGAGAAAACTAAGGTGTAATTTATTACACATAAAAGGCAACGGCGTCTTTAAGTTAATCACTTAAAGGCGCTTTTTCTTTTACCGGAGAAATCCGGGAAGCATTTACCACAACTTAAAAATCAAACGAAAGACAAAGGTGTCTTGCTAGGGGAATACTCTCCCTTGCAAGGCACCTTTTCTTATAAAGATTAATCTTAAAAATTTTAAAAACTCGAAAGGAGTAAGGAAGATGGAAACAGTAAAAGAGTATTTTGGATGCAACGTATTTGATGACAGGGAGATGAAAGCCAATCTTCCGGATAATGTATACAAATCTCTAAAGAAAACAATAGATGAAGGAGCAGCACTTGATGTAAGCGTAGCGAATTGCGTAGCTGAAGCAATGAAGGAATGGGCACTTAAAAAAGGTGCAACACATTATACGCATTGGTTCCAACCTCTTACAGGTATCACTGCTGAAAAGCATGACAGCTTCATAACACCTTCACCCGATGGCGGAGTAATCATGGAGTTCTCAGGTAAGGAATTAATCAAAGGTGAACCCGATGCTTCATCATTCCCCTCAGGAGGAATCAGAGCTACATTCGAAGCAAGAGGATACACAACATGGGATCCTACATCATATGCATTCATCAAGGGCAAGACATTATGCATCCCCACAGCATTCTGTGCATACGGCGGACAAGCACTTGATAAGAAGACTCCTCTTCTTAGATCAATGGAAGCACTTAATGAACAAGCACTTAGAATATTAAGATTATTTGGTAATGATACAGCTAAGAGAGTTACATCATCAGTTGGACCTGAGCAAGAGTACTTCTTAATCGACAAGGCAATGTATGAGAAGCGTCTCGACCTTAAGATGACAGGACGTACACTTTTCGGTTCCAAGGCTCCTAAGGGCCAAGAGATGGATGACCATTACTTCGGTATCATCAAGCCCAGAGTACAAGCTTACATGGATGAGCTTAACCAAGAGCTTTGGAAGCTTGGTATCTTAGCTAAGACAGAGCACAACGAAGTAGCTCCTTCACAGCACGAATTGGCACCTATCTATTCAACAACCAATGTTGGTACAGATCACAACCAATTAACAATGGAGATTATGCAAAAGTTAGCTTTAAAGCATGGACTTGTTTGTCTCTTACATGAGAAGCCTTTTGCAGGAGTTAACGGTAGCGGTAAGCACAATAACTGGTCAATCTCAACAGATGAAGGACAAAACCTCTTATCTCCCGGTGCTACACCTTATGATAATGCTCAATTCCTATTATTCCTCTGTGCAGTTATTAAAGCAGTTGATGATTATCAGGATTTGCTTCGTATATCCGTTGCAACAGCCGGTAACGATCACAGACTTGGCGCTAACGAGGCACCGCCTGCAGTTATCTCTATGTTCTTAGGTGAAGAACTTCAGGCAGTACTTGAGGCTATTGAAAAAGATAAGCCTTATGCAGGAACCAAGAAGACACAGATGAAGTTAGGTGTTGATGTACTTCCTAAATTCAATCGTGATACTACTGATAGAAACAGAACATCACCTTTCGCATTCACAGGAAATAAATTTGAATTCCGTATGCTTGGTTCATCCAACAGTATTGCATGTGCAAACATCATGCTTAATGCAGCTGTTGCTGAATCACTCAAGCAATATGCAGATACTCTTGAAGGTGCCAAGAATTTTGAAAGCAAACTTCATGACATGATCAAGAAGACAATCAAGGATCATAAGAGAATCATCTTCGACGGAAACGGATATGATGATAAGTGGATCAAGGAAGCAACTAAGAGAGGACTTTCCAATTACAGAACAACTGCTGATTGTATGCCTCATCTTCTTGATGCTCATAACGTTAAGATGCTTACAGCTCACAAGGTATTTACCAAGGAAGAGCTTGAGTCAAGATGTGAGATTATGCTTGAGAATTACTGCAAGTCAGTAACAATCGAAGCTAATACAATGGTTCAGATGGCTAAGACTCAAATCATTCCTGCTATTGAAAAATATGCAGAAGATGTTGCAGAAGGTGCATTAACCAAGAAGCAACTTAAGTCTACAATCAAGTGCTCATACGAAGGCAAGCTTGTAGAGAATCTCTCTAATTTAGCAGATACAGCTTACGTAGATACACTTGATCTTGAAAAGGCAATCGGACAATTAGCTAAGGCTAAAAACATAATAGATGAGTCTGCAATGATTCGTGACAGTATCCTACCTAAGATGGAGAAATTAAGAGAATCATGTGACGAGGCTGAAACTCTTACAGCTAAGAGCTACTGGCCTTTCCCGACATACTCAGACTTACTCTTCGGAGTGTAAATTAAAGACCTTAACCGATACGGCTAAGAGAACGCATATCGATATTCGTATCGGTTAGAGGTCCAACAAAAAGGAGATGACAGATATGGATGCTACAAGCATAAAAACAATGATAGACGAAACCGTATCGGGTGAAGTATTTGCGATATGGTTCTTAGCCGGAGCGGCGTTGGTATTTTGGATGCAGGCAGGATTTGCGATGGTAGAGGCAGGCTTTACCAGAGCTAAGAATACAGGAAACATCATCATGAAAAACTTGATGGACTTCTGTATCGGTACTGTTGTATTCATAGCAATCGGTTTTAGTTTACTGATGGGCGAAGATTTATTCGGATTCATCGGAAAACCCGGATTTGACTTATTTACATCATATGAGAACTTTGATTTTTCAAGTTTCGTATTTAACTTAGTATTCTGTGCAACAACAGCAACTATCGTATCAGGTGCGATGGCTGAAAGAACCAAGTTCTTATCATATTGTATCTATTCAGCAATTATTTCAGCTCTTATCTACCCCATTGAAGCTCACTGGATTTGGGGCGGCGGCTGGTTAGCTGGACTTGGATTCCATGATTTCGCAGGTTCTTGTGCAATTCACATGGTAGGTGGTATTTCAGCACTTATCGGTGCCAAAATCCTTGGACCCAGAATCGGTAAGTTCAAGAAAGATGAAAACGGTAAAGTTGTTAAGGTTAACGCTTTCCCCGGCCACAACATTACAATAGGTGCACTTGGTGTATTTATCCTCTGGGTAGGCTGGTACGGATTCAACGGTGCAGCTGCAACAAGCAAAGAACAGCTTGCTTCGATATTCTTAACAACAACAATTGCTCCTTCAATCGCAACAGTTGTAACAATGATCTTTACATGGATCAGATATAAAAAACCCGATGTTTCGATGTGTCTTAACGCATCACTTGCAGGCCTTGTAGGTATCACTGCAGGTTGTGATGTAACAGATGCTTTCGGTGCTATCGCAATCGGTGTTGTATCAGGCTTGTTGGTAGTATTCGGTGTTTGGTTCCTTGATTATGTACTTCATATTGATGATCCCGTTGGCGCAGTTGCAGTTCACTGCTTAAACGGTATTTGGGGTACATTAGCAGTTGGTCTTTTTGCAACATCTTCTGCTCCCGGATATGCAATTGCTAACGCTTCAGGCGAAACAATTGAAGGTTTATTCTACGGCGGCGGATTTGAATTATTAGGACTTCAGTCACTCGGTTTCGTAACCGTAGCTGGTTGGACAGCAGTAACAATTACAATCGCATTCTTTATCATTAAGGCAATCGTTGGACTTAGAGTTTCAAGAGAAGAAGAAATTACAGGTCTTGATGCTACAGAACATGGTCTTCCTTCAGCATACGCAGGATTTGCAATGCTTCCTGACTACGTAGAAGAAGATGGTGCACCTATCGTAACAGGTGATGCATCTGTTGACGAAGCTATCAAGGTAGCAGTCGCAGAAGGATCTAAGCCTGTAGCTGTAACAGGAGATGTTCCTGAAGCAGAAGCAGTACCCGTTAAGAAGATGCCTGTATTCTCAGATGATGGACATAAGTACACCAAGATTGAGATTATATGTAAAGAAGCTAGATTTGAGGCACTTAAGAATGCCATGATGGAACTTGGTATTACAGGTATGACAGTATCCCATGTATTAGGATGTGGCGTACAGAAAGGTAAGCCCGAGTTCTACAGAGGAGTACAGATCGAAGCTAACTTACTTCCTAAGATTCAGGTTGATATCGTAGTAAGTAAGGTACCAGTAAGAAGTGTTATTGATACTGCTAAGAAAGTACTTTACACCGGTCATATCGGAGACGGCAAGATCTTCGTATACGATGTTGAGAACGTCGTAAAGGTTCGTACCGGTGAAGAGGGATTCGACGCATTACAGGATGTTGAATAACTCTTAATGAATATGCAGTCGCGTAAAAACGACATATATAAAAATCCTTAAAACTATTCTTCGGTCAGGGAGGCGATGAGCCTCCCGGCTTGAGGAATATTATCTGTTTTATGAGAAATTGAAAAATTACAACGAATCGAGGAACTGAGTATGTGCTCAATAATGTGTTACTGCAAAGAGGATGCAGACATAGATGAATTTAAAGAAGGGTTCAAGGAGACGGTCTCCAGAGGCCCTGATCAAAGTGAGATAGTAAGAACAGCGGACGGCATCATGGGATTCCATCGTCTCGCTATTATGGGATTGACACCTAGTGGCATGCAGCCTTTTGAATATAATGGTAACTACGTAATATGTAATGGTGAAATATATGGATTCAAGGCATTAAAGGATGAACTTATTGCTAAGGGATATACTTTTAAGAGTGATTCCGATTGCGAGATTTTATTGCCTTTATATAAAGAACATGGCACAGACATGTTCGCTATGCTTGATGCAGAATATGCATGTGTAATCTATGATGCACAAATGCGAGAATTCATCGCAGCCAGAGATCCCATCGGTATCAGACCTTTATACTATGGTTATGATAAGAGTGGTGCAATCGTATTCGCATCAGAAGCTAAGAACTTAGTTTCAATATGCGATAAGATTATGCCTTTCCCTCCGGGACATTACTACAAAGATGGCAAATTCGTATGCTATAGAGATATGACTAAGGTTGTATCAACTACTGCTGATGGTAAAAAAGTTGAAGGTAAATACGTTGATGATGACCTTGAGACTATATGTAAAAATATACATGATAAGCTTGTTGCCGGTGTTAACAAGAGACTTGTTGCTGATGCAAAAGTAGGTTATCTCTTATCAGGTGGTCTTGATTCATCACTTGTATGCGCAATCGCAGCTAAGCAAAGCGATAAGCCCATTAGAACATTTGCAATCGGTATGGAAACAGATGCTATTGATTTAAAATACGCTAAGCAGGTAGCTGATTATATCGGCAGTGATCATACAGAAATATATATGTCAAAAGAAGAAGTACTTGCATCACTTGAAGATGTTATCAAGATGCTTGGTACATTCGATATCACAACAATTCGTGCAAGTATGGGTATGTATCTTCTTTGTAAGGCTATTCATGAGCAGACAGATATCAGAGTACTTTTAACAGGTGAGATTTCAGATGAGTTGTTTGGTTATAAGTACACTGATTTTGCTCCTACTCCTGAAGCATTCCAGGAAGAGAGCCAGAAGAGAATAAGAGAACTTCATATGTACGATGTTCTTCGTGCCGACAGATGTATCTCTGTTAACTCACTTGAGGCAAGAGTACCTTTCGGCGATCTTGATTTTGCAGAGTATGTAATGAGCATTGATCCTTCAAAGAAAGTCAATGTATACGGCAAGGGTAAGTATCTCTTAAGACATGCTTTCGAAGAAGGAGATTATCTTCCCAAAGATATCTTGATGCGTGAGAAGGCAGCCTTCTCTGACGCTGTAGGACATTCAATGGTTGATGACTTAAAAGAGTATGCTGAGAGTTACTATACAGATGAAGAATTCAAAGAGAGATGCAAGAAGTATACACATGCAACTCCTTTTACAAAAGAATCACTTTTATATCGTGAGATATTTGAAAAGTACTATCCCGGACAGAGTGAGATGATAGTTGACTTTTGGATGCCCAACAAGGAATGGGAGGGATGTAACGTTAACGATCCTTCTGCACGTGTACTTTCCAACTACGGCGATAGTGGTAAATAAATACTAAAAACTGTTTGAAAACTTCCTTAGAATATGTAATAACAAGATTAATCTTTAGTACCCTGCTCCTCAATGAGGAGTGGGGTATTTTTATATTTAAATATTAAAAATCAATGAAATATATTTATGTTGGAAAGAAATAGTAAATATTTACTTGATTAAAAAGAGAAAACATAGTATGATTGACCCTGCCTCGTAAAAAAGGCATGCAACGCAAACAGTGAGTTCGTGACCATCCTCACTTTAAACAAAACTAGGAGAAAACAAATGAAAAAAACAACCAAGCTTATTACTCAAGCTGCTATCATAGCAGCGTTGTATGTGGTACTATCTTTACTCACATACCAGTTCTCGTATCTCGAGATTCAGTGCAGAATAGCTGAAGCACTCTGCATGACCATCTTCTACACACCTGCAGGAGTCTATGGTGTATTCATCGGATGTTTAATAACCAATATTTTCGGAGGCTCATGGATTGATATTGTATTCGGCTCATTAACAACTCTTGTTGCCGCTTTACTTACATATCCCATTGCCCAGAAAATCAGGAAGAAACACGGCAATGTGCTTAAGATTAGACATTCACTTTTAATCCCCATTCCTACAGTAGTAGTTAATGCACTTGCAATTCCTTTTGTACTTTACTATGGATACGGTGTTACAAGCTTTGCATTCGCGGAGACAAGACTTGCAGTACTTGCGCTCCTTTCATTCTCAGTATTTGCAGGCGAGATGATATCCTGCTATGTATTCGGCCCCTTATTCGTGCTCGCTCTTAACAGAGTTGATAAGGCATTGCATCTTTCAACAGAACAATAGTTCACTGTTTAGCGCCTAAAATTCACAAAAAGAATGAAAAAGTGACCGTATAAGCGGTTGACAAAAAAATAAGAAAAGCGTATATTAAATTTCGTAAAAGACAAAGGCGTCTTTAATTCACATTTGTGAGTTAAAGGCGCTTTTTCCTTTTTTTGAGAAAAATCGTGAAATTACAGGGGTTATACAAGGAGGAAAGATAATGACTAAATACATATTCGTGACAGGAGGCGTTGTATCAGGACTCGGCAAAGGTATTACTGCAGCATCACTCGGTAGACTCTTGAAAGCAAGAGGATTAAAAGTTGCAGCCCAAAAACTGGATCCCTATATCAATGTTGATCCCGGAACGATGAGCCCTTTCCAACATGGCGAAGTGTATGTAACAGAAGACGGCGCAGAGACTGATCTTGACCTTGGTCATTATGAGAGATTCATAGATGAGGACCTTAATAAGTACTCCAACCTTACAACAGGTAAAGTATATTGGAATGTACTTAATAAGGAAAGAAGAGGAGAGTATCTTGGCTCCACAGTACAGGTAATTCCTCACATCACCAATGAGATAAAAGAGTTCGTTTACAGAGTAGGAAAAAAGACTGAAGCAGACGTAGTTATCACTGAGATTGGCGGTACAATCGGTGATATCGAATCACAACCTTTTATCGAAGCAGTACGTCAGATTTCACTTGAAGTTGGAAGAGAAAATTCGCTTTTCATACATGTTACATTGGTTCCTTTCTTACATGGTTCTGATGAGCATAAATCAAAACCCACACAGCACTCTGTAAAAGAGTTACAGGGAATGGGTATTAATCCTAACATCATAGTGCTTCGTTGCGACGAGCCTCTTGAGGAATCGATATTCAAAAAAATATCGCTCTTTTGTAATGTCAAGGAAGATTGTGTAATTGAAAACATCACACTTCCGATTCTTTATGAAGCACCTCTTATGCTTGAAAAATCCAACTTCTCCAAGGTTGTCTGCAGAGAACTTGGCCTTAAGACAGATAATCCTGACTTAAGCGAATGGGAAGATATGATTGAGACCATCAGATCAAGAAATGAATCCGTAACAATCGGACTTGTTGGTAAGTATGTAGAACTTCATGATGCATATCTTTCGGTTGCAGAGGCTCTTAGACATGCAGGATATACCAATAACGTACATATTGATATCACTTGGATTGATTCGGAACAGATTCGTGAAGGTGAAGAAGATAAGATTCTCGGTGGACTTGATGCAATCATAGTTCCCGGAGGATTCGGACAGCGTGGAATCGAAGGAATGATTCTCGCAGCCAAGTATGCAAGAGAACACAACATGCCTTACTTCGGTATATGTCTTGGTATGCAGATTGCAGTTATCGAGTATGCAAGAAATGTTGCAGGTATAAAAGATGCAGACTCAGGCGAATTCGATGAGTGCTGCAAGAACAAGGTAATCGACTTCATGCCCGGTCAGAGTGATGACATCGATAAGGGCGGAACACTTAGACTTGGCGCATATCCTTGTAAGATTGTTCCCGGTACAGTACTTGAAAAACTCTATGGCGAAGCAGAGATTTCTGAGCGTCACAGACATAGATACGAATTCAATAATGATTACAGAGAAGTGCTTAAAAACGCAGGCCTTACATTTAGTGGTACATCACCCGATGACAGCTTAATTGAGACTGTTGAATTGACAGAGAGAGACTTCTACGTAGGCGTACAGTTCCATCCCGAATTCAAGTCAAGACCTAACAGACCTCATCCACTCTTTAAGGGATTTGTAGCAGCCGCTAAGAAGTTTAAGGCAAATAAATAATTAAGAGGCAGTAAGATGGAATACACACGTAAGATTGTTACGGAAGATGGAAAAGAATATTACGGATACGGATTCGGTTCGGATGTCGAGCGAGTATGTGAGCTCGTATTCAACACATCGATGGTAGGTTATCAGGAGATAATATCGGATCCTTCGTATACATATCAGGCAGTTGTAATGTCGTATCCGCTTATCGGTAATTACGGAATAGCAGATGACGATTACGAGTCGGATGGCGCTAAGTTAGGGGCTCTTATCGTAAGAGAATATAACGATGAACCTTCTAACTTTAGAGCAAAAGAAACACTTGATGCAGTGCTTAAAAGGTATGATATTCCGGGAATCGAAGGTGTGGACACAAGAATGATAGTTCGTTCCATCAGAAACTTGGGAAGCAGAAAAGTACTTATAACAAGTGCTGAAAAAGACTTAAAAACTTGTCTCGACATTATTAACAGAACAGAGATAAAAAAAGATGCTGTAAGCACAGTTTCAAGTAAAGAGAAAAAAGAATATCCTGCGAATAAAAACAAGTTCATCCACATCGTGGCAATCGATTGCGGTATGAAGAGTAACATTGTAAGACGTATGCAGGATAAGGGACTTAACGTAACAGTAGTTCCATATAATACATCAGCTGAAGAAATTCTAGGTCTTAAGCCTGACGGAGTGTTCATCTCCAATGGCCCCGGAGATCCCACGGATGTTCCCAAGACTATAGAGACAGTAAAAAAACTTCATTCAAAAGTACCTATTTTTGGTATATGTCTTGGTCTTCAGATTTTAGCTCTTTCATACGGTGCAAAAACTTACAAGCTTAAGTTCGGACATCGTGGAGGAAATCATCCGGTTAAGAATCTTAAGACAGGCAAGATTGAGATAACATCACAGAATCATTCATACGCAGTTAAAGAAGACTCAATAATAGATGACACATTAAAGGTTACCCACATTAATCTTCTTGATAATACGATAGAAGGAATTGAGTGTGAAAAGGATTTTGCATTCGCGGTTCAATACCATCCCGAGAGTGCTCCCGGTCCGCAGGACAGTGATTATTTATTCGATGTCTTCGTAGAAAACATCATGAGATTTAATAAGATTAACGGTAAGTAAGGTGGTTTTGATATGCCTAAGAGAGAGGATATAAAAAAGATACTTGTAATCGGCTCAGGTCCCATAGTTATCGGACAAGCTGCCGAATTCGATTATGCAGGAACACAAGCGTGCTTAGCGCTCAAGGAAGAGGGCTACGAAGTAGTATTGGTTAACTCCAACCCTGCAACAATCATGACTGATACATCGATTGCTGACAAGGTATACATGGAGCCTCTTACACTTGAATATCTGGCTAAAATTATTCGTTATGAAAGACCCGATGCATTGCTTCCCGGAATCGGTGGTCAGACAGGACTTAACCTCGCAATGAGCCTCGAGAAAAAGGGTGTACTTAGAGAGTGTAGATGCGAACTTTTAGGTACAAGAAGCGAGAGTATCGAGCGAGCTGAAGACAGAGAATTATTCAGAGAATTATGTATTAAACTTAATGAAAAAATTATCCCTTCAATGATTGCAACAACCATGGAAGAAGGCAGAAAAGCAGTTGAAGAGATAGGCTATCCGATAGTACTTCGTCCCGCATTTACACTTGGCGGAACGGGCGGCGGATTCGTAGAGAGTGAAGACGAACTTGATGAGATGATGGAGAATGCATTATCACTTTCTCCCGTACATCAGGTATTGATAGAAAAGAGTGTTAAGGGATTCAAAGAGATTGAGTACGAAGTGATCAGAGATAAAAATGATACTGCAATCACAATCTGTAACATGGAAAACCTTGATCCCGTAGGTATTCATACAGGTGATTCAGTAGTTGTATGTCCTTCACAGACACTCACCAACAAAGAATATCACATGCTTAGAGATTCAGCTCTTAGAATCATCAGAGAGTTAAAGATCGAAGGTGGATGTAACGTACAGTTCGCACTTGATCCTGAATCATTTGATTATTACGTAATCGAAGTTAACCCCAGAGTATCGAGATCTTCCGCACTTGCTTCCAAGGCCAGCGGATATCCGATTGCCAGAGTATCAGCCAAGATTGGTGTAGGACTTACACTTGATGAGATAGCAATCGCCAATACACCTGCATCATTTGAACCCTCACTTGATTATGTAGTAAGTAAGCTTCCAAGATTCCCGTTTGATAAGTTCTCTGAGGCAAGAAATACACTTTCCACTCAGATGAAAGCAACGGGCGAAGTAATGAGTATAGGCCGTACATTCGAAGAGAGCCTCTTAAAGGGTATCAGATCTCTTGAGATAGGTTTATACCACTTAAAGCATAAAAAGTTCGACAATGAAAAAACAGAAGATCTTCTTAAGTATATCCAGATTGGTACAGACGATCGTATATATGCAATCGCAGAACTTTTAAGAAGAGATGTTGATATAGAAACAATATACGCTGCAACCAAGATTGACAGATTCTTCATAAGAAAGATGAAGAACGTGACAGATATGGAAAAAGAATTGGTAGCATATCGTCAGAACGCTCAGTCAGGTAAACAGTGCAGTTCAAAAGAGTGTGAAAAACTTCTTCTTAGAGCAAAAAAGATGGGCTTCTCAGATAAAGAGATTGCATCACTTTGGGAAGAAAAAGAAGAAGATATCTACTCACTTCTTAAGAAGATGGATATCACTCCCGTCTACAAGATGATTGATACTTGCGCGAGTGAGTTTGACAGTTACATACCTTATTTCTACTCAACATATGAGACAGAAAACGAATCAGTGGTATCTGATAAAAATAAAGTTATAGTACTTGGTTCAGGACCTATCAGAATCGGCCAGGGCGTTGAATTCGATTATTCAACAGTACATGCAGTAAGAACCATAAAAGAAGCAGGTTATGAAGCAATAATCATTAACAATAACCCCGAGACAGTATCAACTGATTATACATGTTCTGATAAGCTTTATTTCGAGCCTTTATGTGTAGAAGATGTAATGCATGTAATCGACCTTGAAAAGCCCATGGGTGTTATAGCTACCCTCGGTGGTCAGACAGCGATTAACCTCGCTAAACCCCTTGCTGATAGAGGAGTCAACATCATCGGTACAGATTGCGATGCAATTGATAAAGCAGAAGACAGAGATGAATTCGAACATCTTTTAAGAACACTTGAGATTCCCAAGCCCGAAGGTGTAGCAGTAACAAGCATCGAAGAGGGCGTAAGAGTTGCCAATGAGATTGGCTATCCGGTACTTGTAAGACCTTCATTCGTACTTGGCGGTCGTGCAATGCAGATAGTTGCAAAAGAAGATGCATTGCTTGAGTATCTCAAGAACGCAGTAGAAGTTAACGAAGATAAGCCCGTACTTGTTGATAAGTACATTAAGGGCAAGGAAGTCGAAGTTGATGCAGTATGTGACGGCGTGGATGTATTCGTTCCCGGTATCATGGAACTGGTTGAACGTACCGGTGTACACTCAGGTGACTCAATAAGTGTATATCCTTCATACAGCCTCTCACAGAAAGTTAAAACAACTATCCTTGAATATACCAAGAAACTTGGTCTTGGAATAGGAATCATAGGATTATTCAATATACAGTTCATTGTAGATAAGGATGATAACGTATTCATCATCGAAGTTAATCCGAGATCATCAAGAACAGTTCCTTTCCTCTCCAAGGCAACAAGCTTCTCACTTGCAGATATAGCAACACTTGTTAACCTTGGCGTATCACTTAAGGAACAGGGAATTACCAAGGAATTAAGCGCTATTGAAGTTGATGACAGTGAGAAAGATAAGCTTGCTATATATCCTAAGGAGAAGGCTAGATACTATGTAAAAGTTCCCGCATTCTCATTCTCGAAGTTAAGAGGAATGGATACATATCTTTCACCTGAGATGAAGTCAACCGGTGAAGCAATCGGATATGATAAGAAGCTTCACAGAGCCGTATATAAGGCAATGATTGCATCAGGCCTTAAACTTAAAAACTATGGTACAGTTGCAGTGTCCGTTGCAGATGAAGACAAGGAAGAAACATTACCTCTTGTTAAGAGATTCTACAACATGGGATTCAATATCGAGGCAACAACCGTTACAGGTGAATACCTCAAAGAACATGGTATTAAGACAAGAATCAGACATAAACCGAGTGAGCATAGTGAAGAATTCCTCGATGATCTTAAGGCAGGATATGTAAGCTATGTAATCAACACAAGAGCGATTCTCTCCGGTAAGCATTACGGAGACGGCGTTGCTATAAGAGATGTTGCAGCAAGACATAATGTAACACTTCTTTCATCACTCGATACAGTAAGAATGTTACTTGATGTACTCGAAGAAGTAACGATGGGTATCTCAACTATCGATGCTGAATAGAAGAAATAAATGGACTCGGTATAGTCAAACAATAAGGAAGTGAAGATATGAAATTTACCAAGATGCAGGGACTCGGAAACGATTACCTCTACGTATACGGAGAAGTTCCTGAAAACATAGTTGATTTATCTGTTAGATTATCGGACAGACACTTTGGTGCAGGATCCGATGGAATGATATATATTTCACCTTCCGACAAAGCGGATTTTATGATGAGAATCTTCAATGCTGATGGCTCCGAAGCCAAGATGTGTGGTAACGGAATCAGATGCGTCGGCAAGTATGTGTACGATAAAGGGTACACATCAAAAAAGGAATTGAAGATTGATACGCAGTCAGGAATCAAGTATTTAACACTTGTTACAGATGAGAATAACAAGGTTAAAGAAGTTACAGTTGATATGGGTAAGGGTGTTTTCGAGGATGAAAAAACACTTAACGTATCAGGTGAAGAACTTAAGTATATTCCTGTATCAATGGGCAATCCTCATGCAGTATTTTTTACAGATGACATTAACAAAGTTGCTCTTGATTCAATCGGACCGCTTATCGAACATCATGAAGTATTCCCCGGAGGAGTTAACGCAGAGTTCGTAGAAGTTATCTTTGAAAACGAGATAAGAATGCGTGTCTGGGAGAGAGGAAGCGGAATCACGATGGCATGTGGTACAGGCGCTTGTGCATCTGTATGTGCATGTATCAAAAAGGGATTTTGCAAGTACAACGATGAGATATGTGTTCGTCTTGATGGCGGAGACTTATACATCAAGGTTACTGAGGATAACACAGTATACATGAGAGGTCCTGCAGTAACAGTATACGATGCAGAAGTAGATGAATAAGAATAAAAATGAGTAGCAATAAAAGTAATAAAGGTAGGAATTAACAATGATTAGAATGAATGAAAACTACAAGAATCTCAAAGATTCATATCTGTTTTTTAACATTTCGAAAAAAGTAAAAGCTTATCAGGAAGAAAATCCTGACAAGAAGATATACAGAATGGGTATCGGCGATGTATCACTTCCTCTTGGTGAAGCAGTTATTGAGTCACTTCACGAGGCAGTTGATGATCAGGGTAAGAAAGATACTTTCCACGGTTATATGCCTGAGGTTGGTGATGAGAGCCTTAGAAAAGAAATCGCAAAATACTACCTAAGAAGAGATGTTAAGTTAGACGATGATGAAGTATTCGTATCGAGTGGTGCGAGTGATGAACTTGGCGATATACTTGATCTTTTCTCAAGAGATTCGAAGGCTTTAATTATGGAGCCTGCATATCCTGCATATGTTGATGCCAACGTTATGGCAGGAAGAGAAATCATTCATTTGAAAACTGATGCATCAAGTAACTTCCTTGGAAGACCTTATGATGGCCTTGATGCAGATCTTATCTACCTATGCTCACCTAACAATCCTACCGGTGCAGTATATGGCAAGAAAGAATTAAAAGAGTGGGTTGACTACGCTAACAAAAACGGAAGCATCATCATATTTGATGCAGCATATGAAGCATTCATTGAAGAGGATATTCCTCACAGTATCTTCGAAGTAGAGGGTGCAAGAACATGTGCTATAGAGATATGTTCATTCTCCAAGACAGCAGGATTTACCGGTACAAGACTTGGTTACACAGTGATTCCCAAGACTCTTGAGAGAGCAGGAATGAACATCAACGCTATGTGGGTTAGAAACAGAACCACCAAGACCAATGGTGTATCATACATCATTCAAAAAGGCGGTAAGGCAGTCTTTTCAAAAGAAGGCCAGGAACAGGTTAAGAGAAACATCGGTGTATATAAGAGAAACGCTAAGGTACTTATGGAAGTTCTTAATAAAGAGAACATCTATTATACAGGTGGCGTTAACGCTCCTTACATCTGGATGAAATGTCCTAACGGGCTTAAGAGTTGGGAATTCTTTGATCTCCTCTTAAAAGAGATTCAGGTAGTTGGAACTCCCGGTGAAGGGTTCGGTGAATGCGGTGAGGGTTACTTTAGATTTTCAACTTTT
>JAEEGG010012071.1_pt1 | contig 18712 bp, 16 predicted proteins | sample 9134161 | NCBI WGS metagenome assembly JAEEGG01 (sample SAMN16246543, study PRJNA631951) | gut metagenome | biome: gut microbiome; feature: rumen; material: CR-attached | host: Bos | place: Iran: Karaj | collected 2018-10 | reverse complement strand
TACCTGAAGGACAACGGCATCGAGACGCTGATTCACTACCCCATACCGCCTCACCGCCAGCGTTGTTACAGCGAATGGAGCACCCTCAGCCTGCCCATTACCGAGCAAATCTCAGCCCAGGAGCTCTCCATCCCCTGCCATCAGGCAATGACCGACGGCGAGGTCGAGACCGTCATCACCGCCCTCAACCGCTTCGCTTGAAAATAAATACCCTCGCTGTAATCGGTGTCATCGTCATCGCTACCATCGGTAGCATGGAAAGTGCTGTGTAACAAAAGAACCGTCCCTCTGTTACATACGGCGCAGCCCTTCCCCTCCCTTGTAGGGGAGGGGCTGGGGGTGGGGTGAGTAACTCGACCGCCGTGTAACAAAAGAGTCCCTCTGTTACACTCGACCGCCGATGATGATGATACTGACCCCACCCCTCCCCTACAAGGGAGGGGAATGCCGACGGAGTCCCGCAAACAGTGTTCCTCCGCGTTGTTCCGCGTAACAAAAGCGCTCGGGCCCGGCCCGCTTGGCTTGTCCAAGAACCGTCCCTCTGTTATACGAGGCGGCGTAGCCAGAGCTTCGCTGGAAAATAAATACCCTCGCTGTAATCGCTGTCATCGTCATCGCTACCATCGGTAGCATGGAAAGTGCTGTGTAACAAAAGAACCGTCCCTCTGTTACATACGGCGCAGCCCTTCCCCTCCCATGTAGGGGAGGGGCTGGGGGTGGGGTGAGTAACTCGACCGCCGTGTAACAAAAGAGTCCCTCTGTTACACTCGACCGCCGATGATGATGATACTGACCCCACCCCTACCCCTCCCCTACAAGGGAGGGGAATGCCTACGGAGTCCCGGTGTAACAAAAGAACCGTCCCTCTGTTGCACGGGCAAAACGGCGGGTTGAGCCGATTAACTGGGCGGGTTGGTACGACTAACCTGCCTTTTTGCTGCGGTGGCCGAAAACCGCATAAATATGCAATAAATGCGCAAGCGATGACGGCGATGACGATGACAGCGATTACAGCGCGGGCTTTTATTTTTCTGAAGCAGTTGCTCTTTGCAGAGCATTATATATATTATTATATATAATAATATATATAATGACCACCTTTTCGGTTTATCCATGACGATAAATAGGCCGGTGTCAGCGGTGTCATCGTCAGCGGTGTCATCGATAAACACCGGAAATGTTTTGGCGGATTGGAAAAAAAGCCGTAATTTTGCAGCATGAACTCGAAACTGATGAAACTCGACGCCCCCTACAACGTCATCTACGCTGGGGGCCGCGTAGGCAGGCACATTGCCACGCTGATGGTCTGGAACGACGATGACGACGCTGCGGGCGGCATCATGGACTGCGCCTCGTACCCCGTCATCGACGAGGGTGAGGAATTCCCTTCCGGCACGCTCTGCGGCGATGCCGAGCTGCACGACTGCCGCGTAATCTGCCCTCCGGGCGGCACCAACCTCTACTGGGTGGCCAAGATGATTGAGTACGACTTCCAGCAGATAGAGCCCGCAGGGGCAGAGTATATCCTGGAGCGCATGAAGCTACTGGGCTGCAAGATTGTGATGCCCACGGAGAAGAATGCCGATGGTGAGGAGTTTCAGAAGATGGATTATAAGGCTACGCTCGAAGTATGGTGCACCCATGGCTTCAGCGGCGAGGCCGATGCCGTCTACCGCGTCCGCAGCAACCGCTGGGAGGGCTTTTACTTCCAGTCAGAGGGCACTGCCAAAGAGGTCTATTACGACCTGCATGCTCAGTTGAGCGTCTATCAGGGCCATTTCTTCGACGACCTGATCAGCATCCGCTTCCAGACTAACGACGGACAGCTGCTGAATGTGATCAACCGATTGAACGCCGACCAACACATTGAGGGATTCACACATGACGACGACGCTGACTGGGATTGAGCCCATACCCGTAGAGTTTGTTCTCGGCATTGCGCAGACGAAGGCTACCACTGCCCAGCGCCGCCCCTACATCGAGCTGATAAAGCGGTGGGGCGACGAGACGAACCGTGCCGATGAAGCCCTCCAGCTGCTCAGGCGGCTGCGCGAAGGTCAGGAGATTGACCCTCACAGCATGCCGCACGAGTTCCAGCCACACTTCCGCCAGCCCGAGGTGGCCGCTCGGCTCATTGAGATAGTCCGCCATATTGACGACGTCATCGCCACGAAGCAGGAGAACTGGACTTGGGCTCACGTCATGCGCGTCATGACCGACGAGGGCATCATTTTCAGTGTCTCAAGCAATAAATTCGACAGCCTCATCTGTTCGATGATACCCGGCAAGGGCCGCGACACCGTCCGCAAGCATGGCGACTACGACTACATCATGGCGCAGAAGGAATCGTGGCCTTTCTGGCCAAACCAGTCATACATCAATCCCGCGCTCGCCGCCGCCCGTTCCATCTGCAACCAGATTGCCCTCGAGTTCGCCCCCGTCCTCACCCGCAAAATCCACGTCGAGTTCTGACGCCATCGATGCATCGATGACGATGACGTCGATGACAGCGTGGGTATTTATTTATGAAACTACGTGTGACAAAAGAGTCTCGCTGTTACACCGCTGTTACATGAGCTCAATTATTCATCAAGTAAGTCGCTGAACATCAATCGGGTTCTGAGTTTTCGAGGATTCTTCATTCGCTCTTCACGCTCATCATTGTCTTTAGGCGGCTTGGTGTAGAAGTCCTCATCAATCTCACGAGGGAATAGAGTCTTAAAGCCATTATGTTCATAAAAGTGCAAAACGGCAGCTTCATTTTTTGCATCAACGATAGCGAATCGGCATCCTGTCTTGTTTGACTCGTCGAGAAACCACATTCTGATAAAGTCAATTACCTCAGAACCAACTCCTTTACCCGAAAACTGCGAAGCAACAGCCAAACGACCAACGAGCACTCCAGGATAGCGGGTCAGCATTTTCTCGCGATTGGTGATACCCCACATGGCATTTCGGCGACTGCTTGGCAGGTCGTAGATGCGGATGCTGTCATTTGAAACGGTAAAGCATGCAACAATAGTCTGCAAATCATCCTTCATGCGGAAGCAATATGATTTCCCCATACGGTAACGGGTATAGTCAAGTGCATCTTTCTGGAAGAACTCGTCCATATCATCATCGCCGCACACAAAAGGATGGCACTCTGTTAGAATGCCATCAGTCAAGATATCGAGTACGCAGTATTCTTCGAGAAACGCCATCTTATCAGTTAAAAGTTGATATTCGACCTCTCAAGAATTCTGCGCATAGCCTTATATCGGGGATCTGCAGTAAGATCCCGTTTTGGGCGCATGTCAAACTTGCGCTCCGTTTCGTCTGCCATCTCTCGGAAGCGACGCGCTTCGTTACCGTAGAGCGTGGGAATTGCTTTAATTGCTAATGCCATAGTAATATCTCCTATCCTTTCTTGCCTGCAAAGGTACGACATTTTTATGAATCGACAGCATTTTTGCCAAGAATAATGTTATTGGTAGGTGTAATTCAACAACAAAAACCGCCTTTTGTAAACAAAAGAACCGCTGTTACACTAATCAATGCCATATTAACCAATGGTATGTACACAAAAGAGTACCTTTGTGTAGTTACTGCCTGACCGGCTGCTTCATAAGCTTCTCCAGTTGCGAATCGGGCATGTCCAAGAGTTCGTCGGGCTTGAAGAATTTCGTCAGCATGGTGGCGATGACTTTGTTACCGTACAGAAAGACGAAGTCATAGTAGCCTGGGGCAACCTCCTCGGGATGCAGGTAGAACGAACCCCATTGGTCGGCCTCTTCTGCGTCAGGGTCTCTGTTAAGTTCGCATTCCTGGATGTAGCCTGGGGTGTCGCCGTTCAAGGCGTTTTTCAGGTAAAAGCCCTGGTCGGCATTGTGCTTGAAGACCATCACCTTGATGCCCGTCTTTGCGCTGGCCTGCGGATGAAACTCTATCCACTCGTCGAGTTCAAAGACCGAACGGATTCCCTCGGCGGCGCAGGGTTTATGGTTGAAATCTTCGCTGCCGCAACGGTTGCCGAACAGGCTCAGGCCGCTCATGACGGGCTGCTCGCCCTCTTTGAGATTGACGAAATAGAGTTTGCCAAGTACGGCGTCAGCGTCGTTGCTGCCCTTGACTGTCGACAGCAGGGCAAGTACTGCGGTTAATAGTAAAACGATTCTTTTCATATGCGTTCAATATTTTTTCCTGCCTGCAAAGATACGACATTTTCTGGAATTGACAATGCTTTTGCCAAGAATTGTGCTATTGATGTAACAAAAGCGCTCGGGCCCGGCCCGCTTGGCTTGTCCAAGAACCGTCCAGCTGTTACATGTAATTGAAAAAAACAATTCGATTTTTTGCGAATTCAATAAATTATGATTATCTTTGCAACCGAAATGTGTAATCAACATGAAAGTTACATTCAACGAAGAGTATCTGGAAGACCTATATACAAAGGGGAAGACAGGTGGGAAGAAATACAGGTTTCAGCCTCAGATAGTGAGAGGCTATCAGAAAGGTGTGAAATACTTGATTCAAGCACGTCGGTTAGAGGATTTGTTCCCGTTCAAGTCGCTCCATTTCGAGGCATTGCATGGTGATAAAGAAGGTCGTTACTCAATCAAAGCCAATGATCAGTATCGGATCGAATTCACACTGACAGAGACAGATGACGAGCCAAGAGTCACTATTTGCAACATCATGGAATTGTCAAATCATTATAAATAAGTAAGGTATGTCTGAGTTCAATAATAATACGGAAGAGAGAACAGCGAATAAAATGATGTCGTCAATGCTGATTCATCCTGGTGAGATGATTAAGGATGAGATAGCTGCACGTGGCATTACACAGAAAGAGCTGGCTCAGCAAATGGGCGTTTCATATACCGTTTTCAATGAGATACTGAATGGAAAACGTCCTGTAACAACAGAATTAGCGCTGCTGTTGGAGGCTGCTCTGGGTACTGATGCCAATATTTGGATTGGTTTGCAGGCGGAATACAATATGCAGAAGGCCAAGCAAGACAAAACATTCATGAAGCGTTTGGAGAAAATCCGCCAAATAGCAGCCATTTTCTGATGGCTTATGTAACAAAAGAACCGTCCCGCTGTTACATTGATGTAACAAAAGAACCGTCCCGCTGTTACATTTTCCAACATTTGGCCTAAAGGGTTCCTGAGGTTTCCGAAGATTTTCCGAGGTTTTCCGAAGTTTTTCCAACGTTGTTCCGACGGGGTGAAAGCGGGGTGGAAGGCTTGCTATACATTATTATTATGCGTAACTTTGTGGTGACAAATTTAAGTTTCACCTTTAAAATTACGCATGATGAATACCGAAAGACTGATTGCAATGAACCGCATGGTTCAGGCCCCCAAGGGGCAAGTGTTCGAGCAAAGGCTCGAGGAGTTTGTTAACGTCACCAAGACCGACGAGGTGACAAGTCTGATAACCCAAATCCGCCAGACGGAAGACAAGGACGAGCGTCGCCGGCTGAAGGGTATGCTTCCCTTCCGCTGTCCTCACTACTTCCGTTTCCGCGACAACCATCGCTCGCAGGACTCGATTCTGCCCGAAGAGTTCACGTTCCAGACGTGCGTCGACATCGACGATGCCAGCCAAGTGTCGATGGCTCTGGCTCGCGCGTACCATATTAATACGGTGGAGGGCGAGTGGAAGGGTAAGCTGCTGCATGCTGAGTATTCGGCCTCGAAGAAGCTGCACCTGGACATCCGCATCCCCGTGGGCATGACCATTGAGGAGGCGCAGCGTGCCTACACGAAGGCGCTGGGCGTTGACTTCGATGCTGACTGCTGCTCGCCCGAGCGCATGATCTACATCACCGATGCCAGTTCGCAGCTCTATACCAGCGACGACTGGCAGGCCCGACTGAGCGATGAGGAATTGGCCGAGCGCCGCAAGGCCTACGAGGAGCGCGGACTAACGATTGACGGCCGCCGACTGGAGAGCGAGCCAGCCAGCGAAGGAAGCGATGACGATGACACCGATTACAGCGGGGCTGTTTATCCGGAGGACTACAACGGAATCCCCTACGCGATGATTGTTGAGGAACTGGCCGACCAGCTTGGTGGCGCCCCTGAGCATGGCAACCGCAATGACTTCATCTTCAGGATGAGCTGCCACTTGCGCCACGTCTGCAACGACGACCCGCGCTGGATTCGCACCATTCTGCCCGACTACGGTGAGCAGCACGAGCGCGTGACCGAGACCATCCAGAATGCCTGCAAGCGCAAGCAGTCGGGCGCCATGAGCCAGAAGATGGTGCTGACGCTCGACCTCTGCCGCCGCCGTCTGAACATGGAGCAGGGTAAGAACCGCGAGGCGCTGATGCGCGAACCCGTGATGCCCAGCCGTCTGCCGGCGCCCATCCGCATTGCCATCTCGAAGGTGCCCGATCACTGCCGCCCGGCTATGGCCAACGCCATATTCCCTGCATGGGCCACGCGTATGGGCGGCGTGAGGCTGGAGTATGCCGACAACTCGGATATGGAGGCCACGCTGATGAACGTGCTGGTGGCGCCGATGGCTACGGGCAAGTCGTGCATCAAGAAGCCCATCGACATCTGCCTGAAGGACATCATTGCCCGCGACGCCCTCTGCCGCCAGCAGGAGCAGGAGTGGAAGGACGAGCAGAACAGCAAGTCGGCCAACAAGAAGGGCTCGGCGCGCCCCACGGACATCTGTATCCAGGTGGTCGACTCGGACATGACCAACGCCGCCTTCACCCAGCGACTGGCCGATGCCGAGCGTGCAGGCCACAAATGTCTCTACACGCGCATGGACGAGGTTGAGATGCTGTCGAAGATGGCAGGCGGCAGCTCGCGCGAGATGGTGAGCCGCATCATCTGCCGCAACTTCGATACCGACATGTACGGCCAGGAGCGCGTGGGTGCCCTCTCAGTGACGGCCCGTGCACCGATGCGCTGGTGCTGGAATGCGTCGACCACGCCTGCATCGGCTATCCGGTTCTTCCGCAAGAATGTGAACGATGGTACGGTCTCGCGCCTGAACTTCTGCACCATTCCCGACATTGAGGACAACGGCGAGATTCCCGTCTACAAGCGCTACGAAGAGAAGTACGAGCAGCAGATGATGGCCTACCTCGGACTGCTCGACGATGCCAAGGAGCGTGGGCTCATCGTCTGTCAGCAGGCTAAGCGCATGGCTGCTGAGCTGAACAAGCTGGGTGTAGAGCGTGCAGCACTGTTCGACGACGACGGCTATCGCGTGCTGGCCCGCCGTGCTGCGGTCATCGCCTTCCGCAAGGCCTGCATACTCTACGTCATGAACGGCTGCAAGTGGAGCAAGGATATTGACGAGTTCTGCCGCTGGACGTTCGACTACGACATGTGGTGCAAGATGAGCCTGTTCAGCGAGGCCCTCGACGAGGACAGGGAGCTGGAGGAGCGCGTGGCTCGCGGCGGCATTGCCAACATGCTCGACCTGCTGCCTAATGCGTTCACCCGCGAGGAATGCCGCTCCGTGCGCATTCAGCAGGGCAAGAAGAACCCCAATCCGAAGGACCAGCTGGCGCAATGGACCAAGCGCGGATTCATTACCTACGACGAGGTTGGGAAGAAGTATCACAAAACAGCAAAGTATCTCTCGAGCCATGCGGCTTGAGAGATACTCTCTTGTAACAGGGGGACGGTTCTTTTGTTATAACAGAGGGACGGTTCTTTTGTTACACCGATAACAGCAATGACGATGACACCGATGACAGCGCGGCTATTTATTTTTTCAGAACTTGACTCTGAGACCGGCAAGAGCGATACCCTGCTCGCCGACGCCCAGCTCAACAAAGCCGCGGAGATTCTTGCTGCCTACCTCAGCACCGAGCAGCGAGGCCTGCCACATGAAGTAGAACTTGCTGTCGGTGTCGGTCATGTGGTCAACCAGGTCCTCGTTCTTGCTGTGGAGCATCATCACGCCGGCGCCCAGCTTCGTGTAGAAGGCGAAGTTATTGCTCTGTGTCCAGTAGTACTTCATTGCCGGCATCAGCGACATCCACGTGCGGGTGCGCTCGCCCTCCTTCGTGCCTTTATACTCCACGTCCTCACCCATCCGAGCGTAGGTCAGAATGCCGCCGACGGCCAGCTTCGGGGTGTTGTCCAGGCGGCGGAAGTATTCGATGCCCAGCGTTCCGAAGTCCTTTTCGTTCGTCCACTTGCGGCCTGCCATGCTGTCGAACAAGCCGGTGCCGATGGCGTTGCCGATGCCGTCGCCAATAGCCGATACACCCAGACCGTAGCTGATGCCGATTTCGTTCTTGGGCAGTTCACTCTGTGCGTTTGCGCTTACGGCAGTCATCAGGGCGACTGCAACCATCATCATTAACTTTTTCATAATCGTATTCTTTTTTAGTTGTTTTTTCTGTTTGACGATGCAAAGTTACGATGATTATCGGAGTCGGCAAAGAAAAACGGCAAAAAGTGTCACGTTTCTTATGGATAAAGCCGTTCAAACTGGCCAAAACGGGGAAAAGTGGCGCAAAAATGTCCAAAAACGCCCCTTTACGGCAGCAGCAGGACAGTGGCACTGCGCGCCGCCTGGGCACCCATCACCAGAACCTGGGCAATGTCGGCCGTCTTCGAGGGACCGCTGATGAACGTGCCGTAGCCGTAGTCGTTGAACGCGATGCGGCGGTAGGCCTCGTGCATGTTGTTCACAATCTCAGTCTTCGGCAGCAGGATGACGAGGTTCTCGGAGATGAAGCAGACGGCCTTCTCCTTCATTGTCTGGGGAATCCACACGCAGGCATTCTCGGCCACGCCGAAACTGCCGCGAATGACGCCGACGTCTGTGCCGTTCAGCGACTGGGCGCTGTCAGCGCTGTCGGGGTTGCGCGTGGCGATGGTCACTTCGGGCAGGTTCGAGGCAATCTCCCGGGCATCGGGGTACAGCTCGCGAATGAGCGTGTTGATGTCCTGACCGGCCTTCACCTCAACCACGTGGCCGCCTACGCTCTCGGTCATCTTGATGAACTGCTCCAGCGGGTTGGGGTAGGTGATGGCCGCGATGTCGCTCAGGTCGGGCATGTCAAACTGCTCTCTGACGTTCGCCCTGTATCGTTTCAGTATCTCTTCTTTGGTGCTCATAATTTCAATCCTTCAATTCTTTATAAAGCGTATGGAATGGTTTCTTCGGAAACTTCATCATCTCGTGGCCCTCGGCCCAGGGGTTCAGCTTCATGTTCATAATGAACGGCGGAATGATGTTGGCTATCGGCGACACGGCCGTTGCCATCTTGTAGAGGGCTGGGCTGCCGAAGAGCATCGACATGCCTCGGCTCATCAGCTTCTTCTCAGGATTGGCCGTGCCAAACTCATCGAGCTGCTGGCGCCACTTGTAGATCTGGTCGCCCAGGTCAATCTTCACGGGACAGACCGTCTGACAGCTCAGGCAGAGCGTGCAGGCCGAGACGTTGCCCGAGTGCTGCTGCGTGTTGCGCAGCATGCCGAGGTTGATGCCTACGGGCCCTGGTATAAAGTAGCTGTAGGAGTAGCCGCCCGAACGGCGGTAGACGGGGCATGTGTTCATGCACGAGCCGCAGCGGATGCACTTCAGCACCTCCCAATGCTCGGGGTTGCCTATCCACTCCGAGCGGCCGTTGTCGACCAGTATGATGTGCATCTTCGCAGCCGTGGGGCGCGCCTTGCGGAAGTGCGAGGTGTAGGTGGTCGTGGGCTGGCCTGTGCCTGCGCGGCAGAGCATGCGCTGGAAGACGGCCAGGCAGTCATAGTTGGGGATGACCTTCTCCAGTCCGATGGCGGCGATGTGCAGTTTGGGGCACGAGGTCGACATGTCGGCATTGCCCTCGTTGGTGCATACCACGATGTCGCCCGTCTCGGCAATGCCGAAGTTGGCGCCCGTCATGCCGGCGTCGGCCGTCAGAAACTCGTTGCGCAAACTTAATCGGGCACGATAAGTCAGGTACGTCGGGTCGTGGTTGCCCTTCTCGTCGCTGATGCCTTTCTCCTCGAACAGCTCGCCCACGTCGTCGTGGTTCAGATGAATGGCGGGCATCACGATGTGGCTTGGCTTCTGACCCTTCAGCTGGATGATGCGCTCGCCGAGGTCGGTCTCGACCACCTCAATGCCGCGCGCCTCCAGGTAGGGGTTCATCTCGCACTCCTCGGTCAGCATCGACTTCGACTTCACCATCTTCTTCACGTCGTGCTGCATCAGAATGTCGTAGACCGTCTCGTTGAACTCCTGCGCATCCTTCGCCCAGTGTACCACGCATCCGTTCTTCTCGGCGGCGGTCGCAAACTGGTCAAGATATTCGTCGAGGTGGGTGATGGTGTGGCGCTTGATGGCCGAGGCCTTCTCGCGGAGCTGTTCCCACTCGTCGAGTCCCTGTGCCATGTTGTCGCGCTTCGTGCGAACGGCCCAGAACGTGGCATCGTGCCACTTGGCATACTCCTGGTTCTTCAGGAACTCCTTGGCTGCTTTGCTATGCTGTGTACTCATAATCCTGCTGCTAATATTTCTACAACGTGCTTAAACTCTATCTTCAGCCCCTGCTTGCGTGCTACGCCGGCCATGTGCATCAGGCAGGAGCAGTCGGGACCAGTCACGTATTCCGCACCAGTCTGAATGTGCCGCTCCACCTTGTCCTTGCCCATCTGCGCCGAGACGGCGGTCTCCTCGACAGAGAACATACCGCCGAAGCCGCAGCACTCATCGGGCCGCTCAGGCTCAACCACCTCGATGCCGTCGACCAGCTGCAGCAGGTCGCGAATCTTGTTGAACTTCCCAACGTGCATCTCGCTGGGCGAACTGAGTCCGAGCTCGCGGACACCATGACACGAATTGTGCAGGCTCACCTTGTGGGGGAACGAGCCCAAGCGCTGGTTCACCTTCACCACGTCGTGCAGAAACTCCACCACGTCCATCGCCCGTTTCGTCGTCTCACACTCGTGGTCAAGCAGTCGCGGGTAGTTGATGCGCACGAAAGCCGTACACGACACACTCGGCGCCACCACATAGTCGTAGCCCTTAAACTTCTCCTCGAATTTCTTGGCCAGTGGGATGGCCTGCTTCTCGAATCCCGCATTGGCCATCGGCTGGCCGCAGCACGTCTGGTTGTCAGGATACTCCACGTCGAGCCCCAAGTGCCGCAGCAGCTTGTAGGTTGCCACGCCCACCTCAGGGTAAACCGCGTCAACGTAGCAGGGAATAAATAGTCCGATCTTCATAATTTAGCCCACCCAAGCCCTCCCCAAGGGAGGGATGTTTATTTGCATATTGGGTGCTCCTTTTTTTATTGTTATTAATTTGTTGTCTTTAATTTCTAATGCGAGTCCACTTTTGTCTATTCAGACACCCCTCCCTTTGGGAGGGCTTGGGTGGGCTCTTAAATCACATGTAGCCCGAGGAACACCATCAGTCCGTTCATCAGAATCCAGAACACGGCGAAGGGCAGCGTCTTGCGCATGATGTCACCATCCTGGCCCTCCATGTTGCAGGCGGCAGTAGCAATGGCAATCGACTGCGGCGACAGCAGTTTGCCACCCTCCGAGCCAGCACAGTTGGCTGCCGCCAGCCAATTGGTCTCGTTGCCGCTGACGCCAAAGAACTGGGCATCGTTGACCAAACCAAGCTGTCCGGCTGCCGCTGCCTGCAGCTTGCCGAAGAGGATGTTGGCCGAAGTGGCCGAGCCTGTGACGAACGTGCCGATAGAGCCGATGAGCGGCGCAAAGAACGGATAGGCTGCTCCCGTCATAGCCACTAGTCCTGTGGCGATGGCCAAGGTCATGCCCGTGTTGTTCATCAGCGAAGCCAGCGCAACAAGGCAGCAGATGGTCAGCGCCGTCTTCTGAAGGTTGTAGGCCGTCTTGCCCAGAAGCTTCATCAGTCGTCCGAAACTCAGTCCTTGTATCAGTCCGCCAATCATGGCTCCGAGAAACACCATCAGTCCGGCATTTGACAGCCAGCCGAATGAGAACGTGTTGCCGATGACGGGCATATCGAACTTCGTCACCAGCGTCGACTTCAGCAGAGCGTTGATGTCAGGACAAATCTTGCTCGAAATAAGAATGAAGAAGATGATGAAGCCGTAGACGCTCCATGCACGGAAGGTCTTGGCGGCGCCAAACTTCTTCTTCTCCACATGAACCATGTCCTTCTCGGCTTCATGGCGCAGGAAGATCTTGTTGTAGATGAGCATGGCAATGATGCTGCCCACGCTGCCTAAGATGGCTGGCGTCTCAGGACCGAGGAAGTAGGCACAGCTGAACTGGATAAGAATGCTGAATGTGCCGACGAACAGGGCTAACGTCAGGTTCTTCAGCACCTTCGTCTTGTCAGTCATCATCAGAATCAGGAACGGCGTGATGTAAAACATCAGCGACAGTTGTATAATAATATAGGTGGAAACCTCGCAGAGCATCTCGTGGCTCGCCATGCCGCCCGTCAGTTCGCCAGCCACCTCGTTGGCAAGCGTCGTAGCCGGCAGTCCTACGGCACCGAATCCTACGGCAACTGTATTGGCCACCAGACAGATGACGGCCGAGAACATCGGCTTGAAGCCCAACCCGATAAGGATGGCCGCAGGAATGGCCACAGCCGTGCCGAAGCCCGCCATGCCCTCGAGCACGCCGCCGAAGCCCCACGTCAGCAGCAGCACCAGCAGGCCTTTGTCGGAGGTGAGCTGTATGAACTGCGTCTTGATGGTCTCAATCTCCTTCGTCTCGCAAAGGATGTTGTAGCTGAAGATGGCACAGATGATAATCAGGATAATGGGGAAGCAGGCTTTGAGGAAACCTTCGACGACAGACCAGAGCGTGATACCATAGATGCTGATGCCGGCATACTTCTCAGGGATGATGCCTAATGCGGGCGCTGCAAACAATGCCAACATGATGGTGACGACGAGCGTGACAAGGGCACTCTTCCAGCCTGAAACCTTGAAACCCATCATTAAGACGAACAGAAGAATAATGGGTACTACGGAGATGATTGCTGCCATAGGATTAGTAGTTGAATAAGGTAATTATTATATATCCGTTGCAAATATACATATTTTTTTGGGATAATCATTATTTTTTGCTGAAAAAAAACAAAATATCAGAAAAAATGTGTATCTTTGCGGAAAATATATGGAACTATGGCTGAATCTATTATTACTAATCAAGTCTACACTAACTTTGTAAGTGAACTCAAGAAGATGGTGTCTGCTGACCGCATCTATACCGACGAGCTGCGAACGCTCGGATGGGGTACTGATGCCAGCTTCTATCGCATGATTCCGAAAGTTGTTGTCCGTAGTGACACCGAACAGGAAGTAAGCCAGATTGTCAAGCTTTGCAGCAAGCACAAGCTTCCCTTTACATTCCGTGCAGCAGGAACCTCTCTTTCCGGACAAAGTTGTACTGACTCAGTGCTCATTGTGGCCGGCAAGCATTGGGAGGGCTATGAACTCAGTCAGGGCCTGGACACTATCCGGCTGCAGCCCGGCATCGTGGGCTCGAGGGTGAACGAGATTCTGAAGCCTTATGGACGCGTGTTCCCGCCCGACCCGGCGTCAATTGGCTCTGCAATGGTGGGCGGCATCGTTATCAACAATGCCTCTGGAATGAACTGCGGCGTTCATGCCAATAGTGACCGTATGCTGTTGTCGGCTCGTATCATCCTGACTGACGGAACGATGCTCGACACGGGCTCGCAAGAGAGTCGCAGGAAATTCCGTGAGACGCATCCGGAGTTTATTGCCAAGATTGAGGCCCTGCGCGACAAGGTGCGCGCCGACGAAGAACTGGCTTCGCGCATACGTACCAAATACAGTATTAAAAACGTGACGGGCCTGAATCTCCGTCCGCTCATTGCCTACGACGACCCCTTCGATATCATCACCCACTCAATGGTGGGGTCTGAAGGCACGCTGGCCTTCCTCGCTGAGGTGACCATGAAAACGCTTTTCGACTACAAGTATAAGGCTTCAGCGATGGTTTACTTCATGACAATGAAGGAGAGTTGCGAGGCTGTCGTGGCGATGAAGAAACTGAAGGCGGGCGATGAGGACTTGAAGATGAGTGCCGAGAACCTCATGGTGAAGAGTGCCGAGATGCTTGACTACATGTCGCTCAACTCTGTTGACGATCCCGTCTTCCTGCAATATAAAAAGGATGTCGATGCGGGCAGGATAGAAGGCGTGAAGCCTGGCGACTACCACAATCTGACGGCTATCCTCACGGAAACGAAGGGAGTGACTCACGAGCAGTTGTTGGAGAAGATAGCGAAAATCAAGGAGTGCTTAGGGCAGTTCCGGCTCTATATCCCGGCAGAGTTTACTGAAGATCCAGCCGTCTATGGCAAGTATTGGGCCATCCGCTCGGGCATCTTCCCCTCTGTGGGAGGTACGCGCCCTGTCGGAACTTCGTGTCTCATCGAGGATGTGGCGTTTCCCATCGAGAGCCTTCCGGAAGCAACGGTCAAGCTTCAGAAACTCATTGCTGACCACGGCTACTCTGACGCTTGTATCTACGGTCACGCCTTTGAGGGAAACTACCACTTCATCCTGAACCAGAGTTTCGCCGATGAGCATGAGGTGGCGCGTTATGCCGAGATGATGCGCGACGTGGCTAAACTGGTGGTCGAGGAGTACGACGGTTCGCTGAAGGCTGAGCATGGCACGGGACGTAACATGGCTCCGTTCGTGAAGTATGAGTGGGGTGAGAAGGCATACGAGGCCATGAAGGAGCTGAAGGATATTTTCGACCCGCAGGGTCTGCTGAACCAAGGCGTCATCTTCAACGACGACCCAGAGTGCTTCATCAAGTGCCTGAAGCCGCTGCCTGTACTGAACTACGACTTTGACAGCGTGCCCGACGGCGGCCACTACCTGATGGAACCTGAACTCTCGACGGCCAAGGAGACCATCGAGCAGGTGAAGCGTGCCAATAAGTGTATTGAGTGCGGCTTCTGCGAAGTGAACTGTATGTCTTGTGGACTGACTTTGTCGTCGAGAATGCGTATTGCCGTGCAGCGCGAAATCTGTGAACTGGAGACTACCGGCTCTGATCCCGAGCGGGCTGCCACGCTGCGCAAACAGTATAAGTACTATGGTGACCAGACGTGTGCTACTGACGGCTTGTGTGCTACATCGTGCCCGATGAAAATCAATACGGGCGAACTGACTCACCTTATTCGCCAGATGGATATGCTTAAGAGTCCGATGGGCTATAAGCTCGGCGAGTTTGCCGCTAACCACATGGCTGGCATCAAGTCTGGTCTGCGCGTGGTGCTCGACGTGGCTCATTTCGGCCATGTTACGCTTGGTCCAACGCTGATGACAAGTCTCTGCCGCCAGATGAGCAAGATGGGACTGCCGCTTTGGACGACGGCAATGCCCAGGAAGAAGCGTCAGCCAAAACCGTCTGACCTTACGCAGTTCATCATTGAGAAGTCTTTGCCGCATCACTCTGACGACACTTCGCAGCACTCTGCCCTCAAGGTCGTTTACTTCCCAAGCTGCATCAATCAGACTATGGGACTGTCAAAGGAGGCTAAGGTGAAACATGCGCTGGTCGACGAAATCATCCAGCTCATGACAAAGGCCGGCTATGAGGTCATCTTCCCCGAAGGAATGGAGCGCATGTGCTGTGGACAGATTTGGGAAAGTAAGGGCATGCTCGACATTGCTGACCGGAAGAGTGCCGAACTTGAGGAGGCGCTATGGAAGGCTTCTGAGGAGGGTAAATACCCTGTGCTCTGTGCCCAAAGCCCCTGTCTGCACCGCATGAAGAAGGTCATGAAGAAGATGAAGCTTTACGAGCCGGCAGAGTTTATCATGACTTATCTGGTTGACCGTCTCGACTTCCATCCCATTGACCGCCACGTCGCCCTCCATCTGACGTGCTCTACAAGGGAGATGGGTGTCGACAAGGACATGATTGCGCTCGCCAGACTCTGCTCCAATAATGTCTATCTGCCTGAAGGCGTTGGCTGCTGCGGCTTTGCCGGCGATCGTGGTTTTACCTTTCCTGAGATGAATCGTTATGCACTCAGGAAGCTGCGCCCGCAGATTGAGAAGAACCACATAGAGGTTGGCTATAGCAACAGCCGTACCTGCGAGATAGGACTTGAGTCGAATACGGGCATTCCGTACATGAGCATTGTCTATCTTGTCAACGAGTGTACAACCCCAAAGAACATTAACAACAAATAATAAACGATTATGAAGAAAAGATTATTGACAATGGCTTTAGTGGCTCTCTCCCTGAATGTCTGTGCCCAGGAGAAGACCGCGAAGTGGTACGACAACATCAAGTTCAGCGGATATGGTATGTTGCAGTATCAGGCTGAAGACAAGGAGGGTGGCGCACACAATGAGTTCAACCTGCGCCTGGCACGCTTCATCCTTGATGGCAAGATTGGCGAGTTCGACTATCGTGCTCAGATTCAGGGAACTAATGTGAAGGGTCCTGGCGAACCAACCGTTCAGCTTGTTGACCTTTATACCGAATGGGTGAAGCATAAGGAGTTCCGCGTGAAGGTCGGTCAGTTCAAGCGCGCATTCACTTTCGAGAATCCTACTCATCCTATCACGCAGGGCTGGTATTCCTATGCGATGGTCATCAACAACCTTTCTGGATTCGGCGACCGTACGGGTGAAAAGTCTTCCGGCGGACGTGATATTGGTCTGCAGGTGCAGGGCGACCTCTTGCCTGATGGCAATGGGCGCAGGTGGCTGCATTATCAGGTCGGTGTCTACAATGGTGAGGGAATCAACCAGAAGGATAAGGACCAGCGTAAGGATATCATCGGCGGACTGTGGGTGATGCCGGTTGCTGGTGTCCGTATCGGTGCCTTTGGATGGACGGGTAGCCGGGCTGACATCGGAGGAAAGAACCGCTATGCGCTGTCAGCTGAATATGATAAGGATGAGTACACTTTCCGTGCTGAATATCTGCACAGTCAGGGTATGGGCGCCGATCCGTCTCTTGGCGATAAGGCCGATGGTTGGTATGCCTTTGGCATTGTTCCTGTCATCAAGAGCAAGCTGCATGCAAAAGCCCGCTACAATTGTTACCGCAAGGCCAAGGAGTGGGACTCGTCGAAGACGATGTACGAAGTGGGTCTGAACTACTACTTCACCAAGAACTTGCAGCTGAATGCCGAGTATGCCCGTGTCAATGACCGCTCAATTGCCGACCCTGATAAGCATAACTACAACTTTGTCGACGTGGAACTTGACTTCCGCTTCTAAAAAAATCTTATATTTGGGGGTGAAGTGATACGCCTTATCGTAGAATTGTGTACCTTTGCCCCCGAATTATCTTTAAACATATCAAACAATGGATTACGAAGAAATTACAACCGCTTACGCGAGAGAAAGAGAATTAGAAATGTCGTCAGCCTTCCCTGTGCTGATGCGCAAAGTCTATCTGTGGATGACCTTGGCTTTGGTAATCACGGGATTCACGGCCTATTATGTTGCACATAACGAGACGTTACTGACAGCGCTTGTCTCCAATCAGATTCTTTTCTGGGGACTGGTCATTGGCGAGTTTGCGTTGGTCATTGGTTTGAGCGCTGCTATCAATAAGCTGTCGCTGACAATGGCTACGCTGATGTTTGTCATCTATTCTGTGATTAACGGTGCCACGCTGTCGTTCATCTTCCTCGTTTACACTTATTCCAGCATCACTAACGTGTTCTTCATCACGGCAGGGACATTTGCCGTTATGGCACTCATTGGTTATTTCGTCAAGGTCGACCTTTCCTCGATGGGCAAAATCCTGATGATGGCCCTGATTGGCATCATCATTGCGACCATCGTCAACATCTTCACCAAGAGTGAGGGACTGGCCATGATTCTTAATTATCTGGGCGTGCTGGTCTTTGTCGGACTAACTGCCTACGATTCCCAGAAGATTAAGCAAATGATGATGGCTGCTCCTGATGCAGGGGAGGTGGCACAGAAGATGGCTCTTTTAGGTGCCCTTTCACTCTATCTCGACTTCATTAACCTCTTCCTATACCTCTTACGTATCTTTGGAGCAAGAAGAGACTAATTTCAAGCTAAAATCTTAATCATTGCCTACACTTTATATAATATAATAAGGTGTAGGCAATGTCTTTTGTAAATAATCCCGAAAACTTTCGTCATTTTTGGAAAATAATTGCCGAAAAATTTGGATGGTATCTGAAAAAGCCGTACCTTTGCATCCGCTTTCGCTCAAAAACGGGCGCTGAGCACTTAAAGAAAGAGTTCTTTGAAAGATTTCCATAAACAGACAAGTAGTACAAGAAGCGAGTACTTTTCGGAGTACTTGGGTAATTGAACGAACCGTCAATGAATAGTTGAATGAGGATAGTCGTCCTGAGCACAGAGAATTTCCTTTTTGGAAAGAAGATATTTTTACAATGAAGAGTTTGATCCTGGCTCAGGATGAACGCTAGCTACAGGCTTAACACATGCAAGTCGTGGGGCAGCATGGAGTTTGCTTGCAAACTCTGATGGCGACCGGCGCACGGGTGAGTAACGCGTATCCAACCTGGCCCTTAGTAGGGGATAGCCCGGCGAAAGTCGGATTAATACCCTATGTTTTCCAATGCAGACATCTAAAATGGAACAAAGATTTATCGCTAAGGGATGGGGATGCGTCTGATTAGGTAGTCGGCGGGGTAACGGCCCACCGAGCCATCGATCAGTAGGGGTTCTGAGAGGAAGGTCCCCCACATTGGAACTGAGACACGGTCCAAACTCCT
>JAEEGG010012067.1_pt1 | contig 18716 bp, 21 predicted proteins | sample 9134161 | NCBI WGS metagenome assembly JAEEGG01 (sample SAMN16246543, study PRJNA631951) | gut metagenome | biome: gut microbiome; feature: rumen; material: CR-attached | host: Bos | place: Iran: Karaj | collected 2018-10 | reverse complement strand
TTATCTCATTGTAGGTCATCCCAATCAATTTTGCTAGGATATTTAGACTGGCTGCGACCATTCCAAAGATTCCCAGGACAGTCAAGGTGAATATTCCCTTCGTTGTCTTCATATAAATCTGTTTTATCTCCAAACGCAAATCCAATAGATAGAAAAACTAACACAAACCCTATAACACCTAATATCACTATCGTCAAGATGGCATACTCTACAATATTCTCCATAAGCTTAAAGGGGCATTTGCTTGATATATATGAACTTCGGATAGTGCCCTAAGACAGTGAGCGTAACTGGGCATATCCAGATATCACGGGTGAAGCCAGATAAGCCATTCACATTGTAAGTGGCACCAGCAAAGAGGCCTGAGTCTTGCTGCACACACTCAAAATAACCTTTCATATCTGTGCGTTGTTTCTTGCTTGGGCGCACAAGTACACGCACGCGATTTTCATTATGGGTGTCAAGAAAGGTTAAGAGACGATCTGAGCCCGCAACCATTGCGAGATTGTAATGGTCGCCTGGCCAAGGCATATCGATGTACCACATGTTGCCCTCGTGGACAAACTTGAGGTCATACACTTTGCGACGAAAGCCGCAGATTCCTTTTGCAAAAACCCATGCGAGTTTTGCATACGTGATTGTTGAATTAAACATTAGAACAAGATTTAGTTAAACGCTTTTGGGAGTCTCCCAAATGCGGGTGCAAAGTTACAACATTTTTTTTAAAATTCCAAATTTTACAAAACGCTGATTATCAACACTTTAACACTTTGGCATATTTTTTGCTAATCATCGAATCGGGAAGAAAAATGCGTAAAATCACGCATTTTCTTTATCTCTCAACTTCGCCAATTCGAGTTTCACATACTGGTGAACTCGGAAAATTCATTGAGTTCTAACTTCAAATTCAATTTGTAATTACAGTTTATTACATATCGTCTATTATTGTTTCGTATTATAATCATTTATTTAAATTATAGAGACCTGCAACCAACATAATACCAGGGGATACAAGTAACAATACTAAAAGTATATGAGGGATCTCTATATGATATGCAGCAATTATTATAACTAAGACAAAAAAAACTAATGCACCTAATAGCATAAATAATCCTTTACTACTATATGCATTTGACTTCTTTTGTCGCCCCTTTTGTTTTATCTCTTCCAGCCTCTGGGGATTCTTTTTCTTCTCATAATAACGTTCCCATTCTTCATCAGAAAAGATACTTGAAGCATTCTCATTATCTCTACTTTTTTCTGCTTCACGATTCTCAACAATTGTTTTTTCTGAAGAATCTTGTATTTCAATTGCGATTTCTGAAATGCTCTGTGGTCTATCCTCTCTATTAGGCTTCATCATCCATATTATAAGATTTTGGATTGAAGATGACAACGTGCCATAAAACATAAAAGCATTACGACCATCTTTATATAATCTGTTGGATGATGGTGGTATACTATCAGTAAGGAGATTATACATAGTTGCTCCTAATGCATAGATGTCTGTCCATGGACCAATGTCCTTTAATGCCTTGACAAGATCAGCCTGACTTCCATAAGTAAGATCAACCAATTCTGGAGGACAATATCCCCTAGTATAAGCCAAAGCTAATGAAGTTGTCAGGGTACTATTCTGCTCAATATGCTTACTAGCCCCGAAATCTATCAAATACACATGACCATAATTATCAACCATTATATTTTCTGGTTTGATATCCAAATGCCAGATACTTTGTCTGTGGGCTACTTCGAGAGCTGGTAAAAGTTGTTGCATATACTTCATGACAACAACTTCTGACAATCTGCCCTCACGATTCAATTTGGTACGTAACGACTCTCCGTCAATGTAATCCATCACATAATATGCCGTTCCGTTTTCTTCAAACAATTCGTGAACTTTTACCAAATTGGGATGATTGAGATTTGCAAGACGCAAGGCTTCTTTCTTGAATTTTTCTCTTTGTTGATTGAAACTTTGCTGGTTGGCGGAGTTTGTTACAACGACCTGATTGCCTCTGCGATCATTGATAGCTTGCCCTTCGCCACCAATAAACAACTCTTTTATGGCAACATGACGATTCAAGGAGGTCTGCATTGCCAAGTAAGTGATGCCAAAGCCTCCTTGCCCCAGCACTCGCTCTATTCTGTATTTTCCACCTTGCAGGGTGGTGTTAGGTTGTAGATGTTGCATATCTAGATTGCTTGTTTTATGAATAGATGTTCAAATCCGCATTGATAAATAGCTCATGAGAGATAATGGACTAAAAATCTTTATCGTTCTATTATTTTTGAGAAGTAGTTTGACCATCCTGCTTTAATATATAGTCCTTTTGTACCACGCGGCACGTATAATAACCTATCTTCACCATAGTCAAACAGTGGAACATAAAAAACATCGTCTCTCGGTAAGGATCTTTCAACTACCTTTCCGCCAAAATCTTTAAATACCAAGCTTAACGGATTTGTAATCTCAGATACGATAGTCTTTATAGAAGGCATACCAAGAGAAGAGCCCGCTTCTATTGTTTTAATTGTAGAAGGGATCTTTATATAAGATAAAGATGAACACCCTTGAAAGGCGCTACAATTGAAAGTGGAAACCCCTTCAGGAATTATTATGGTCTTTAATGATTTACAGCCATAGAATGCATATTCGCCAATATATTTTATTGTTGACGGCAATTCAATATTTGAAAGAGATCTACAATCTTTAAAGGCACTGTTTTGAATTTCCTCAACTCCATTGGGGATGACGACAGATTGTAAAATGTAACAACCTTCAAATGCTCTTTCTTTAATTATTTTGAGATTGGGGGGTAAATTGATAGCTCTTAAAGATTCACATGCTAAAAATGCATTATTACCAATACTTGTTATAGTCCGTGGCAATTCAATAACTGGTAATCTCTTAGCATCATAAAAACAATCTGGACCTATTGACTCAACTCCCTCAGGAAGATAAACGCTAACAAGGCTGTCACAGAACCTAAATGCGCCTTTGCCGAGGGATTTTACCCCTTGTGGGACAACAACAGACTTTATTTTGGTCCTATTAAACGAATAATCTCCAAGTTTAATTACATTGTATCCATCTATTTGAGCAGGAATTACATAATCACCACTTATACTTTCAGGAAGACAAGCTATATTCCTATATCTTTCTGTCTGATTTATTGGGAGATTCTCCATCACCAATTCACAGGTTTTATCTTTCTTGCTGATGATTCTATATTGGGGGGATAAGCTATCTTTTGCATAATACAATAATACTATACAGACCAATATAGTGAATGCTAGAGAGAAGCCAATATAATACATTAGTCGTCTATTCTTTCGAATTTTCAAAGAAAAAGGAGATTGTTTCTTACTCCCTTTCTCTATGCCACCATCAATAATCGTACATTCATCAATATCCTCCTCTTTTGTTGGTTGATTATCCATCGTCATTTGGGACAAAACACTATCAACATCCTGAGGCCTTAGATTTCTGTTGGTTTGCATCATCCACAAGATAAGGGTCTTCATATCCCCACTTATACTTTCTGGCAAAGGAAGGGAATTTTGCTTATCTTCATTACTATCATCATCAATATCTGTAGGTAATGGAGGACGTTTATTTGTTAGGAGAGCATAAAGCGTAGCACCAAGAGCATAGATGTCTGTCCAAGGCCCGAACTTGTCGTAATTCTGCTCCATTTGTTCGCGAGGGGCATAACCATTGGTGTAGCTAATGGCGGTACTGGTTGTAGCTCCACCCTTCTGGGCGTTCAGCTGTTTACTGGCACCAAAGTCAATGAGTTTTACATTGCCAGCCTTATCCGCCATGATATTTGCAGGTTTCAGATCCAAGTGCCATATACCAGCATCATGAACAGACTTCAAAGCATCGAGGATTTGAGGCAATATCCCTTGAACTTCCTGCTCAGTCATTGGTTTGCCAGTTCGCTTCAATCTTTCAGCCAGGTTCTCACCATCTACATAATCCATCACATAATAGGCTGTGCCATTCTCCTCGAACAGATCATGCACCTTTACTATATGAGAATTGTCCAATTTCCGGATACGCAATGCCTCCTTCTTGAACTTTTCAAGTTGCTCTTGGAACTGTTGCTTATTCCTCTCAATACTTATCGTTATAGAGCCAGTTGCTTCATCACGATTATTGATACCCTGCATAAAAAACTCCTTGATAGCAACACGTTCATTAAACACCGTATTGACACCAACGTATGTATTACCAAAGCCCCCCTGCCCCAGCACTTGCTCTATTCTGTATTTCCCACTCTGTAAGGTGGTATTAGGTTGTAAATGTTGCATATGTTTTTTTATTTTGTTACTGGTCTAATCGTGAATCCAATATATCGACCGTATCCTTGCCAGCCTCCGCTTTCTTTATTAAAGCCCCATGCATATCCTGCATCGGAAACGTCATAATCATCATGATATACTTCTGAAGTCCAATATATACCATCTGTATCTTTTCCAATATTCCTCTTGTTTTTTCTTGCACCAGCTGCAGGAAGAAATATTGATTGACCATTGCTTGATGTAAACCTCATACCTTGTATTCCATTAACGACATCCCATTTATGGGAAAGATTCCACAATTCCTCAAACTCTTCATGCGTGGGAGTTCTCCATGTTCCACCCCATTTGACAGAAGCAGCATCGTCTTCTCTTGCTAATACACGTTTTCCGATGTCTGTATATTTTTTGAAGTTATCTCTTTTTAATCCACATTGATCTTTTTGCAGGTCAATCTTAGAATCCACCTCTCCAATGTCAAAATATGTTGTCCAACTATAATCTGTTTTTGATTTTGTTTCTCCCCATGCAAAATAGTTTCCGTACTCTTCTGGTTTGGATGCACCAACATTACAAGTTGCCCACCTCATACTCAAACCCAAATCAACAACCTTATGTCCATTTATAATACTTTTCTCTACAGGTTTCGTAGTTCTCTTCCTAATAGTCTCGTTCTGTTGAGTGGTATTTCTTTTTATCTGCCCACCACTTGCCTGTGCCAATGCAACAAATGGAACGAACACAAACAATGCTATAATTAATATTTTATTCATATCCTAAAATCTATTTTATACCAAATAAATGAGGCCACTACGTTGTGGATGTTGTTTCTTTATATATGGTTACGTTCCTCTCCTCGAACATATTCTTGACATGAGGGCTGTGTCCCATTTGAGGTGGATTCTTTTCTTTATATAAAGCAGGGATAATTAGATTACACCCTCCTTCATTTTTCGTTGAATCAAAAAGAATACCTTCCGTGCCATGATACAATTCCACATTTGGATGCTCTTTTAGATATACTAAAATTAAATGAGATAGCAATTGAGGAATATAATACTCTTCATGGAAGGAATCACTATCATCTTTTACCTTTAATGAACAAAGTAATCTGATGGGGTAAGTTATTAGAAGTTTTAAATAATCATAATCATCCATTTGTTTATTTGATGGCACACTTTGAAAGCGCAAATCAAACAAATAAATCGGTCTCTTTAAGACGAATTCACTTACCCATCTACACCTTTCATTATTTAAAGATCCTAATTCTTTATCAGCAGTTTCTTTCGAGTCTGCCAAATATAAACAAGGTAGACCTTGTAGGCTAAACCTATTTGAATCTATCTTCTTTCTAAGATTAAAGGGAACGTGAGAACAGTCTGTCACTTCATTCCCACTTCCTTCATCTCTCATCCTATAGAATATTTTGTCTTTAAGAACCTCAAAATCAAAGTAGTTAATATATGGCTCAACAAGATATTGGTATAGCTTATTCATTCTCCCTAATAGCAGATTATATAACAAATCACTAGAATTATATAAATCCCCCTTGTAACACGACTGCAGGATTTGTATATATGCTTCTACTAATCTGTGTATAAGATTATTAAATCTCATATATGTAAAACTGCCTTTGAAGAATACATCATCAGAACTTGCTGCAAAATCTTTCTTGTCGAGAGCTTTTACCTTGGACTCATACCAAGAAAGTTTATCCTTGATAAAATAGAAAAGCGATTTATTATATGTATCCCACTCCTTTAGTATAAGCTTTGAGTAAAGCATCTCAAAACACTCATTAATTCTTATGCGATTCATTATCTTTAAAAATTAGTTTTAACTAATATAGTTTTTGCTCTTACAGATTATCACATGCAAGTCTAAATCCGCGCTTATAATAATCACCCATCCAATCTTCGCAGTAGTCTCTATTTGATGTTCGACAATATTCTTCACCTAATGAAACTATTGAGCCACCTCTTAGTATTCGTAGACAGCCAGAAGAACCCCCTTTGGGATTAACCTTCTTTCCCGCACCATACTTTTCATAAATATCATTACACCATTCATCAACATTTCCTGACATATCGAACAATCCTAATTCATTTGGAACTTTTAATCCAACTTTGTGAGTCTTGTTTGTTCCGTCCCGATACCACGCAACTGCATTCAGCACATTACCACCAGCATATTTATACCTCTTACTTTTGTTCCCTCCTCGTGCAGCATACTCCCACTCAGCTTCAGTAGGCAATCTAAAAATTTTACCCGTAATTCGGTTTAGCTTATTTATAAATTCTATACAATTTCGATAAGTAACATTAGTTACAGGCAATTTGTTTCCTTTGAATTCTGAAGGATTATCTCCCATTACAGCAACCCATACCTCTTGTGTTGTTTCATATTTGCATATATAAAATGAAGAAAGAGTTACTTCGTGAACAGGATATGCCCACCCTGATTTATCAATCCCCTGTTCTTCTGTTGCGCCCATATTAAATGTTCCACCTTCTACATAGACCATATTATTTATTAGATTCTGAAGAATACGATCCTTTTCTGCCTGTGACAGATTGTTAAGATTTTGTTTATTGGATGTATTAGAAGATACAGATTTCGTAGTAGTATTTTGCTTTAATCTTTTTATCTGCCCACCACTAGCTTGCGCCATCATGAGGGATGGTAGCAGCAACATTGCTATTGTAATTAAAAATCTCATCATATTACAAACAATTATTGTATTACTTTACCATTCCTATCAAACCAATTACCTTTATCGGGTTGCCCATTTTTAAATGAGCCATGGAAAGAACTACCATCTTCTGCGATTGTATATTCTCCCCTGTCAAAAGCATTATTCTTAAATGACCCCTTGAAAACATCACCATTTGAATACTTGAAATAACAATTATCTCCAGACAGTACTCCATTCACAAAACCACCTTTGTAGTAGCGGCCATCATCGAAGAATGCTTCGCCCTGTGGATCATCAGGAATATTATCATAGTCAACACATCCTGTATACTGACACATTCCTATTGCAGTCTTATATTGCATTCGCTCAACTCTTATCACTTCAATGATAGAATCTACCACTTCTTCGATCGTATCTGTATCAACCTGTTTTACAGAGGAGCGATTACTGAATGGATAATAAATGCTTGCCAAGACGATGAGTACTAAAACAAGAACACCTGCCACTCCCAACCACATCCATTTCTTTGAACCATCTGGTTTCGGCAGAGTTGGAGCGTTTTTATCTGTCTTTATTTCTTTTTTCTGAGGTTCAATTGGTTTTATCTCAGGTTCTTCTTTCTTATTTGGATAAGCGATGATGGTCACTTCGTCCTCAGAATTGGCCTCAGCCTCAGAACTCTCAATCAATGTTTTGATATCGCTGACACTATGTGGCCTCTGCCTATGGTTTGTATGCATCAATTCGAGTACCAACTTCTTCATGTCTTCACTTACTCCGTCTGGAAATGGCAAAGACAGGTGCTTATCCTCGCTAATGTCGTCATCGATATCTGTTGGCAATGGCGGACGTTTGTTTGTCAGCAGATTATAGAGTGTGGCACCAAGTGCATAGATGTCCGTCCAGGGGCCAAACTTGTCATAGTTCTGTTCCATTTGCTCACGAGGGGCATAGCCATTGGTATAACTGATGGCTGTACTGGTAGTAGCCCCGCCCTTCTGGGCATTGAGTTGCTTGCTGGCTCCAAAGTCGATGAGTTTCACTTTTCCTGACTTATCCACCATGATATTGGCTGGTTTCAGATCCAAGTGCCACATCCCTGCATCATGAACAGACTTTAGCGCATCGAGGATTTGAGGTAATATCTCTCGAACTTCCTGTTCTGACATTGGCTTACCCGTCCGCTTTAGCCTCTCAGCCAAGTTCTCACCATCCACAAAGTCCATCACATAGTATGCCGTTCCATTCTCCTCGAATAAATCATGAACACTGACAATGTATTCATTCTTTAACTTACGAAGACGACGAGCCTCTTTCTTGAACTTCTCTTTTTGTTCCAAGAAGCTATTATGATTCTCCGTATTGCTGACACTCACCGTTGTCTGGTTTTCATCACGCTGAGTAACGCCCTTCATAAAGAACTCCTTGATAGCCACTCGCTCGTCAAACTCGACGTTCGTAGCAACATACGTATTTCCAAAGCCTCCTGACGAGAGGTAACTGTCTATACGATAGGTGCCTCGTAGGATGGTTCCTACTTTGAGCATAGATGAATTGTTGATTTGCTCCTGCATATTTTGCTGACTATTTGAATATTCCTATGATTTTCTGAAATAGTGATTTCTTCTTACCCCCGACAACGACTACATCATCGTCTTCTGCATCATAGACAGGATGAGGTAGAATATTGATGGCGTTAAAACGAGAAGACTCTTCTTCATTTTCATACTGATCATCGTTTTCTACCTTGAAAACATCCATTATATGGATAATCCAAGCCGTATGATTGTCAACGTTCTGATTAGTTGCCATCTTCAGTTGTCCAATTTTCATTTTGTCATCCATATCGGCACTGAATAAGGCCAAGAGTTCATTGTTGGTCATCTTCTCCATCATCCCGTCTGAACACATGTAGAAGTAATCGTTGGGCTGGACGTCTGTAATATGGATGATATCTGGACGCATACGATTATCCTCACCAGGCGTCATGGCTCGCGTCACCATATTCTTTTGTGGGTACGTAGCCATCTCCTCGTATGTGATTTCACCTGCTTGGAAAAGGTCGAAGACCAACGAATGATCTCTGGACTGATAAAGGATGCCAACGCCTGGACGAATATGATAGATACGACTATCGCCCATGTGGGATGCTGTCACTCCCTGTCTATGTATATATAATAAGGTAAGAGTGGTTCCCATCTGTTTGGGACTACCGTCTGCAAATATGTCAAGTTCTGTATAGGCAAATTCTATAGCCTCACGTAACTGGTCGTCAGTAAACGGCTCATCAGGATTAACATTCTTCTGGAACCAAGCAGCCAATGACTGGCACACCGTCTGACTGGCAACTTCCCCCTTTTCATGTCCACCCATTCCGTCGCAAAGCACGAAAAGGCGATCATCCCATTGAATTATAGCATCTTCCTGATTGTCACGCTGGCCAATCTCATTAATAGATAATGGCGGAAATAATGTAATCTTCATACGCTTTATAGTTTAAAGGTTACAGTGGTATGCCCCATTGTAATGCGATTACCATTGGTCAGGCGAATTTCATCGCCAGTCTCAATCTCCTGACCATCTACAGAAGTCAGGTTCTTGTTCTGGTAATTACTCAGCACAGCTTTCTTGGTTCCATCGGGCAAGGTGGTTACTCTGATGGCACAATGTTGACGACTCATATAGCGATCTTCGGTGGCAATCTGGACTGTAGCCTTAGAGGTATTGCCCTTGCGCCCAACGATATTCTGACCTTCTTCCAAAAAATATGGCCTGTCCTCGAATATCAGCCTCGCATCAGCACTCGCCTGCTTTTCTATTGGTGTAACCAATTGAGTAGCCCCAAAACCAGCACCAGCCAACTGGGTAGCGCCATTGTCCGGTGCAGTATTCTTGGGAGGTGCATAATAAGTATGGGCGTCTACAGGCTCTTGCTGAGGCGCGAACTTTACTTGCAGCGAAGTCTTACATTGAGGACAGGTAATCTGCTTCACCTCCTCATTTTTCGAATTCTTCACCTCCAGCACTACTCCACATTTGGGACATTGTATTCTTTTTATCTGCATTTTGTCACCATTTAATAACTGTCATATCGTTGTCGAATTTTCCCCACATCACAGGATGTTGCTTGTTGCCTGATGCCTCTATCACGCCCTGATGAACGAAGTTATAGAGTTCACGGGCAGATATCCGACGATCTTTGTTTGTATCAGCACCACCTCGTAAACCACGTTCTAAATAGACAGTAAACATGCTATTTTGGAAATTAGATTCCATAGACATCTCGTTTGTGCGAGAAGACAAGAACAGCATCACATTCTGGCTGCTATAGCTGCTCGTCTGCTGGCGAGTGGTGCGCATCTTACCTGAAAAGCAAGCATCTGCTATGATCATTTTTCTGCTGGCCTTACACCCCTTCAACATATTGAAAATGTGCTGGTATGTCAGTTCTCCATCATAACAGACCAAAGCTCCAGGAGTTCCGTGACCACTGAAGAACAGGATAACTGTATCATCACTTTCTGCATCAGCAAAGACTGTGTGCATAGAGCTTAAAAGAGCAGATTGAGTAGCACGCTCATTGACGAGAACACTGACAGAAGCATCTTTCGTCGCATTAAACACCTTAGCTATGGTCTTGGCGTCATTATCGCTTATACGAAGATCGTTCTTCGTACCCGGATAGTTGGCAATGCCCACACTAACCAGATATACCTTGGCCTGCAACTGAAGGCTGCAAATCAAGATTAATGCTGAAAGTATGCCTCTAATGTTCATTAAGCATCAACCATTGCATCGTTCATGTAATCTGGCATATCGGGAGCCACATCAGGATTCTCCATAGAAGCCAGTTGGTTTGGATCAGGTGCATCTATCACATCACCAACTGTAGCCCAATTGCCTTCTGAATCCACAATAACATCCTGAGAATCTAAATCATGGTTGTCGTTAATGTCAATGATAGCCACATCTGCTGCACCATCATTATCAATATCAAGTGCAACTGCGGTATGTCCATCCATGCTACCATAACCAACAATGTGGACGTCGTCATCGGATGCTCCTGTCGACTGCTGACTTGCAATCTGCACATCATCTGTTGTTCCAGCGGTCTGATGCACATCGTTAGCAGGATGACTCGCCTCATGATGGTACACATGATGCTCAACAACAACATGCGTATTAGCATCTGTAGGAGTAGAGATCTCATCGACACTTACTTCTGGCTTTACCTGCTGGGCGAAATCGTGTTTCTGTTCAACAGACATTGCATTCCACTCAGCAGCAGTATAAGTATTATAGATACCGCCATGCCAATGGAACACGCCACCAGGGCCTACCTCTGCACGAGCCTGGGCAAAAGCCTCACCAAAAGAGAGGTCATCGTTGACAGCTGCTACCTGCAGTCCATTTTCCAAAGTGTGACTGGTCTCGCCTTGCTCTGGAATAGCGACATCTTCAGTCTTCTCTGCCTCTTTACCATGTTCCTGAGCAACTGCTTGTCCTCCATATAAAAGGCCAGCACCCATCAGAATACCAGATACACCACCTAAGGTTACTTGCTTCCAAGCAACACCTTCTTTTTTTGACTCTTGCTGTCCGTTTCCATTCGGACGCTTCTCTAAAATTGTAGTCTCGTTCATATTAATAACGTTTTATTTGTTTGCAAAAGTAATATAATAATGAAATAGTTCCAAGTTTTAAATGGGTTCTTGTAGGAAATACCCATAATAATGTACGTAATTACTTCTGGTACTTCGTCTTGCAGTAGGGACAGGCATCGCTTTGGGTCAGGATGTCGTAATCTTGGAATCCCATAAAGTGGCCACACTTAGGACAAGTATAACGACGCTGAAATGTCTTTTTTATCTCCTCCTGCTCCTCAATGCTATTATCTGTAAAACGTCTGTAAAAACCATAAAGCATCACTATCAGAGCTATAACAGTAAAAACATAGGCAAAAGGCTTCAGATCGTCTGGGGCCACACCTGAAAGAAGTCCTCCCAGCATTGTGATACCTATAGGAATACTGGCTAAGAGCCCTATATTCTTTTGTCTTTTCCTTATCTCAATATTAGCACTATTGTATTCATCCCATACCCTCTTCAATGGGTGGATATCCACTGTTTCCACCTTTGGTTCCTGTATAGCACTCCAGCTAAACAGATAGTGGGAATTGCCCAGTTCTATTTTGTCCCTCTCAGATATGGTCTTGCTCTCTACAGCTATACCATTGACAAAGGTAACATTCTGCTCATTCAGATTCTTGATCTGCCATTTACCATTACCAGCTGGCTGCAACGAGATATGATGACGACTGACATCCATTGGCACACTATTGGGCTGGCCATAAAGTTTGGACTTGCCATCTTTTACAACATTCAGTTGTCTAGTATTCTGATCTCTACCTATTATTATTTCCATACTGTTTTAGATTTTTGCTTGGATCACCAGTTCTTTTACGGTTTTCAGGGCCTCCTTAGATACAGGCATCTGAAAAAGGAAGTGCTCATAATCTGATAGCATCAAGACCTGTTTTTGGATATCCACTTGATAGATATAATTCATGTTGACAATAAAACGCTTGCCAATACGCATAAAGCGTTTGGCATTCTCACCCAACTGAGCAGCCAGGGCGTCCTCTGTATGGGCAAGGTTCAGCGTGATACATACCTTTTGTTTGTTGGCAGTTACAATATAAGTGTAATTACCATCGCCTTCGAAATAGACAATCTTCTGAGTGTCCAGGCGAATTAGTTTGTCGCGTGAGTTAAAATAGATTCTCTGCTGCATCATTTAGTAATTATATAGTTTTGATATGGCAAAGATAATATAATTATCTTAAATACGCAAGAAAAAGACGGAAAATTTCATCTAACGATGATGAAATCCCCCGTCTGAGTGTATGAAATGTATTCTATTATTCCATTCATTTACTGACAAAAGACCATAACAACATAGGCTTCTGCTCCTTATTGATAAGTGGCCACAGATAGTTCATTCCTCTGGAAGAGACAGTGACACAGCCCTGACAACTTGAACGATGAAGGGGGATATACTTCTTCCAACACCATTTGTCTACCCAACTCGAACTATGAATCATCAACCCTCTTGCATAAGCAGACTGATTATCGAAGTCCATGCCTTTAAGACGGAAACTATGCTTTAGACTGTTCCCATGATCCTTTGTCACGAGGAATCGACCCAAGGAAGAACACTCGCTTCCCGGTTGATTGCTGAAGTGAGGCTGTTCTGCGGTACTGTCCCCTCCCGGCCCATGCATCACGTAGGTACTGGCAACGATCTTCTTATGTTGAAAATTCCATACAAACAAACGTGGTTTACCAGAAGGAATGCCATAATCTACAAACAGAGCATAGTGCTCATTCATGTTATGACGTTTGGCAAAAGCGAGTGCTTTCTCTGCCCTCTCCTCGATTGTCTTATACTCCCTGCGGTCAGGAAATTCCGGAAGTCCATAATACTTCCAAGCCCAATACAGTCCACACACTGCTGCCCCAACAATTAGTAGCAACAAGACAGACAAACAGCCCCATATCTTTTTTCGTTTCTTCATCATCAGCATCATATTTTCAGCACACTACTACAGTGTGGACATAACCCGTTCTTGCCTTTGTATCGGGGATGTCCCTTGGCAGCTTGCATCAGGCATGATGGATCATCCTTAGGACAATGATTATAACTGAAATAAGTATGAATGAACTCGTGGCATACGACTTTCCAAAAGTCTCGTTTATCTTTTACCCTAAACGTTGAAGCGACACAAGCATTGCCAGGAATAATGCTAAGCCCTTGTACGCCCCAATCCTTTTTATCATGTATGCTGCACGATATGTCCTTATGTGTCAATCCAATGTAAATGTTTTGCTTGTTGGCATTTCCAGCAATTGAACGTATGATCTTGTCAGCTCTGTATCTGGTATGGCCATCGTTCATCAACGTGTCAGACAGTGGTAACGAAGGATGTACCTCGCATTCCACTTCCACGCTGAATATTTCTTCTAGTCTCTTTGTCAGTTCTTTCCCTAACTGCTGTGCTTCACGCTGACTGAATTTACCAAATGGCTGGAGGTGTATTACTGGCGGACATAGACATCTTGCCTCAGCTTCATCAGAAAGTGCACTATTCCCCCCATTAATCTTGGAACAACCAGCCAAGCACATAACAGTACATAATAGAAATATATTTAACTTTATTGTCATCATATCAAATCACTTTATTCTATTCGTGCTGCAAAGATACAACCAGTTTTCCTTCGCACCAAGAAAAAAAGGGCCCGTTGTACGAACCCCTCAGTTTATTGTATCAAATGTATCCAACAAGACCTCACTGCATCTGCTTAATATAGATGTATTGTGGATAATGACCAAAAACGGTAAGAGTGACAGGACATATCCAGATCTCACGGGTAAAGCCTTCGAGGCCGTTTACCTTGTAAGTAGCACCAGCGAATAGCCCTGAATACAGCTTCACGCACTCGAAGTAACCGTTCATACTTGTGAGTTTCTTCTTGGACGGACGAACCAACACACGTACACGATTCTCTTTCTTTGTATCAAGAAAGGTCAGCAGGTGATTGGAACCTGCAACCATGGCGAGGTTGTATCGATCGCCAGGCCAAGGCATATCGATGTACCACATGTTGTTGTCATGGACAAACTTGAGGTCATAAACTTTGCGACGGAAGCCGCAGATTCCTTTTGCATAAACCCATGCGAGTTTAGCATACATGATTGTACGATTAAACATTAGAACAAGATTTAGTTAAACGCCTCTGGGAGTCTCCCAATTGCGGGTGCAAAGTTACAACATTATTTTGAAATCTCCAAATCCAATTAAAATACTGAGTATCAACAACTTGACTATTTGGCATAGTCTTTACTGCTTATCGAGTCGGGAAGAAAAAACGTAAAATTCACGCATTTTCTAGTGATCTTTACGTATTAATTTTTATCTCAATCCTAAAGTTTTCATTTTGGCTTCTGACAGATTCATGGGCTTGATCCACATATAATCGGGATACTGGCCCAGCACAAAGAGGGTTACAGGACACAACCAGATTATGCCCCCGAAAGAATTGGCAGCAATAAGACCTACCTCGTAGTGGGCACCTCCAGTGATGCTGGAATCTTGTTTCTCAATGCGGAACCAGCCTTTAGGCATCTTGTCAGATACGATGTTTACACATACCTTGATTTTTGTGTGCGTCCCATCGTAAGAAAGAAGCTCACACAGATCATCGGCTCCTTCTACCATCATCAGGTTATGATGGTCGAAAGGCCAGTCAGGGTAATCCACGTACCAGCAGCCATCATCTTCTTTAGTGAATGAGATGGTGTACTCGCTTTGTCTGCCAAAATACTTCTTCGACATCATCGAAGCTGCTTTCATTAAATCTGTAATTGTGTAGTCCATTTTAAAATTTTTAGTTCCTATAATGCTTTTGTCATTGCAAAATTAATAATAATCTGACTTGATTGCAAGAAAACGGCCTGTTATTTGTACAAAACCCCTTGATTTATGTATCAAATGATCGCAAACTAGTTTGTACAATTACGCGATAACACGATTACACGGTTACATTAGGTTTTTTGAAATATTTGATGACGTTGGGGGAAAGGGTGGTTTCAATATTTATATATTATAATAATTATATTATAATATAATTATTATAATATATAAATCAATAAGAGGATACTATATGCGATTCGGTAATGTAACCGTGTAATCGTGTAATCGTGTAATCGCGTTATCGTCCCTAAAATTGGAGTATAAAATAAGCGCCACCAGATTTTATTCCAGTGGCGCTTATCTCTACGTAGAAAATCGAATAATAAAAATTAAGTGGCTCTTATTTTAAGGCTCCCCTATCTCACTATATATTAAAGCGACTTGGGCGGGAGTGAAGGAGCGGGATCTGGAGGCAAGGAGGGGTTTGAGGCGGGGATTGGTGAGGAGCCATCTTCGGAACTTGGCCCAGGCTGAGAGAGGCAGGAGATCCGGAAAGTAGCGCTGAGCCAGAGCGGTACGGTTGAACGAGGTGGCATGAGGGGTTTGTTTGTAATACATAAAGAAAAGGTTTTTAATGGGTTAAACATGTTTGATTTACACTGCAAATATACTACTTTCTTCTGACATGACCAAATTTTTACGGCTTCTGAGGCGTACAACTCGATAAAACTTGATAAAACTCGATATAACTCGATGAGAGGGGCTTCGGATGTCGTAACTTTGCATCGTCAAACGGATCCAAAGACTAATTAACTGTATTATTAACCATTTAAACAATTAAAAAATTATGTTGGAACTTTACATTTCTCAAAACAAGAACACTACGAGTGAGGCGTATGGCAAGTACTATCCTCGCGTGAGTTACAAGCAGACCATGGGCATCCACGAAATGGCCGTACACATGGCAGAGCACAACACCCCGTTCTCGGAGGGAACCATCGAGGGTATCCTGCGCGACTTCGTGAAGTGCGTGCGCGAGCAGACGCTGAACGGTAACACCGTGAAGGTGGACAACCTGGCCATCTTTAAGGTGAGCGTGATCGGCAACGGTTGCAGGGAGCTGTATGATGCAGACACCGACAAGACCATCACGGCCAGCATCGGTACCATCGGAAAGAACGACAAGACGGGTCCTGCCGTGCAGAGCCTGAAGCTGCTGGCACAGGCCACTGGCGAGTACACCCGCGAGGAGCTGAACAAGGATGGTAAGCTGGGCTGGACCGACAAGACCGCTGCTGAGATTGCAGCTGTCAAGGCTGCTGCTCAGGGTGGCACCTCCCCTAGCCCATCGCAGGGCGGTGACAGCCAGGGAGGTTCGCAGAGCCAGAGTGGAACGCAGGGTGGCGGCACCAATACCGGAGGCGGTGACAACACCGGAGGTGGCGACAACGGCGACGACGGTGACGATGGCCTCGACAAGGATTAACCGGAAGGGAGATGACGCATGAAGAAGCGTATTGTTGAGGTAGCGGTGAAGGTGATAGTAGCCGCACTCACGGCCTTCCTGACGGCCATCACGACCACGAGTTGCATGGGTTTCGGGCCCATTACGCTCTGAAAAAAGAAATCCCCCGCACGATTGTGCGGGGGATGCTTTCTTTATATACGAATGTGTAGCTTATTCAAGCGCTTTAGCCTTGTCTTCCTGACCAGTGAGCGTATAGACGTTGTGGAGCAGATACTGCCACTTCACGGTCTGCTGGTCGGGGTCGAGTTCCTTAGCTTTCTCGAAGTCGCCCTGGGCGTCCTTCAACATGTTCATGAACTTGTCGTGATCGGCGGGCTTCAGACGACCGGTACGGATGTCTGAGTTAGCCTCGTTGAACTCAGAAGCCTTGTTGTACTTGCAGACAGCACTGTTGAAGATACTGTTCAGATAAACAGGCGACTTGTCTTCCTTCACCTTGGCGAACTCAGCAATAGCATCGTCGTACTTCTTGTCCTGCATCAACAGGAATGCCTTGTAGACATGGGGCAGAGAAGAATCGGGATACTTGGCCATGCGCTCGTCGGCGAGTTTGATCACCTCAGCGTTCATGCCCTTTGCAATGTATGCGTCAGAGAGTGAGCTGTAGATCTGCTCTGCATCGGGATACTCCTTGTAGAGGTCGGCCATGTCGGTGAGGAACTTGGCAGAGTCAGCAGCTGTCTTCTGAGAATTACGCATGGTATAGAGCAGGAAGTCGAACGACAGATCGTGAATCTGCTTAGCAGTATCGGCAATACCAATCTTAAAGTACTCGATGGCCTTATCAAACTTCTCGAGGTTGTAAGCGGCACGACCACCATAGAAGGCAGCTACACCGAGGTTGGGGTCGTTCTTCGACACGCCATCCACGCCCTCGAAGAAAGCCGACTTGGCGCTCTGGAGATAAACGTCGAAGTTGTCGAAAGCCTCCTTGTTCTTTTCGTTGTTGGCCAGATCGATACCTGCCTGAAGCAGGCTCAGACGGATAACCTTTGTGCGATCCTGGTTCTTCTGGCGGAACTTGATAGCCACCTTACCCTTTTCGTTGGGCTGCTGGTCGTACTTGTCGCACTCCATAGCTGCCTGCAGGGCAACCTTACCGGCTTCCAACATGCCATCGGTATCTACGGGATCTTCTTTATGCATCACCATATTGGTGGTCTTGACATCGTCTTCCTTCTTGTACTTCTCATAAGCCAAGTCTACGAGTTTGTTGTAAGCCTTGGCCTTCTCGGAAGCATCAGTAAGCTGAGCGAGAGAGCTGCTAATGAGAGATTGGGCTTCTTTGAAGTCCTTTGCCTTGAGGATAGCCTTCAAAGCGTCGCTGTCACCGGCAAAAGCGGTAGCGCTGGCCACCAGCATCATTGCCATCATCATTAATTTTTTCATAAGCCTTTTTAATTTAATAATAATAATACAATTCTATTTATTCACACTATTGGCCCCAATGATTTGACGATTGGGGTATTTTGGGGTTTAATCCTTAGTCTCCTCAGTGGTGTCTGCCTCGTCGACGATTTCAGCCTCCTCGATATCCTCTTCCTCAGCCTGTGAGTGCATCACCTTGCAGACGCTGGCGATGACGTCGTTCTTCTTGGCGAGGTTGATGAGACGCACACCCTGGGTGGCACGGCCCATGACACGCACATCGGCCACCTTCAGACGGATGAGGATGCCCGACTTGTTGATGATCATGAGGTCGTTCTCGTCGG
>JAEEGG010012065.1_pt1 | contig 18722 bp, 19 predicted proteins | sample 9134161 | NCBI WGS metagenome assembly JAEEGG01 (sample SAMN16246543, study PRJNA631951) | gut metagenome | biome: gut microbiome; feature: rumen; material: CR-attached | host: Bos | place: Iran: Karaj | collected 2018-10 | reverse complement strand
GTACCTGCGTCCGGGCGTGGAGGTCCTGAAGACTTTTGACGGGCTTCATAATTTCAGCCACTGGAACGGCAACATCCTCACTGACAGCGGCGGCTTCCAGGTGTTCTCGCTGAGCCAGCTCCGCAAGATCCATGAGGAGGGCGTGAGGTTCCAGAGCCATATTGACGGCTCAAGGCATATATTCACACCTGAGAAGGTCGTTGACATCCAGCAGGTCATCGGCTCCGACATAGCCATGATGCTCGATGTATGCAGCGCCCCGGGGATCTCCTGGAAGGAGACGCTCAACGCCATGGACATCACCCATCTCTGGGCAGAGAGGGCCATTGTCAGGCGTGACAGCCTCCTTGACCTGACAGGCCGTGCCTTCAGGGGAAACCTATTCGGAATAGTGCAGGGCGGCTTCTATGAGGACCTGAGGATCAAGAGCGCCAGGACAATCAGCTCCATGGACTTCCCCGGAATCGCCATAGGCGGCCTCTCCGTCGGAGAGACAAAGGAGATGTTCTGTCATTTCCTTGCCGTGACAGCAGATAACATCACTGACACCAAACCCCGCTATGTCATGGGAATAGGCACTCCGGACTACATCCTTGAGGCCATTGAGAACGGGATAGACCTGTTTGACTGTGTCCTGGCAACCCGCACTGCGCGCAACGGAAGCGTGTTCACGGATGACGGAATGCTGACACTCTCAAGGTCATTCAATGAGTTCGACCACGGTCCCATCCAGGAGGGCTGCACATGCCGCGCGTGCACCGAATACTCGCTCGCATACATGCGCCATATGTTCAAGTGCAATGAGATGCTCGGCGGAATGCTTGCCACGGAGCATAACCTGACATACCTGTACAACCTCATCCTCCGTGCCCGAAAGGCCATAGAGGAGGACCGCTTCCAGTCCTTCAAGGAGGACTACCTGAAGCGCTTCTACGCCAACGGCGGAAGATGCCTGAGAGGCTAGAGCATGCGTTTCCCTTACCACGGTGCAGGAATAGGACTTGTGATGGACGGCTGCCTTCTGATGGGCAGGCGCTCAGACACGCCTTTCTACGGGAGATGGGCGGTTCCCGGCGGCGGAAGGGAGAAGACTGACCCTGACGAGCTTGCCACCGCAAAGAGGGAGTTCCGTGAGGAGACAGGCGTTGACTTCGATGAGCTGGAGACTCAGGCAGTCTGTAAGTGGACCCTCAAGGTCCCGTTCTTCAGCTGGAGCACATATTTTTATACCGTGAAAGCATTTGACTTTGAATTGCATTCCGATGAGTTCTCCGAGTTCGAGTGGGTTCCCCTTGATAGACTTACCGGAAAGGGCAGAAAAAAACACCTCAGACCTTTCACAAGATCCGAGGTGTCATTCCTCAGGCACTGTCTGAGCTGATCAGAAGTTCGCCAGCTCGATTGTCTTGACAGTATAGTCGTAATCAATTCCGTTGATGTTGAACTTCTTTGTCTCACCGACCTCCATGTTGTAGATGGCCTGTCCGAGAGGTGCCTTGAAGTTGAGAATGTTCTTTGACGGATCTGACTCCCACGGTCCGAACAGCGTGTATGACACATCTTCTCCTGTCTTGTTGTCCTTGAATGTGACCTTTGTGCCGAATGAGACATACTGCAGGTCAACGTTCTCAGGATAGATCACCTGCGCGGCTGAGACCTCGTCGGTGAGCTTGTTCATCAGGAAGTTCAGGTTCTTCTGCTTGTCCTTTCCGTACTGGTACTCCGCATTCTCCCTGAGGTCTCCCAGGGCTCTTGCGATTCCGATCTCCTTTGAGTTCTCCGGGATCTCGACGTTCATGATGTGGTCAAGCTCCTGCTTCTTGGCCTCGAGCATGGCCTTTGTGCACAGAAGTCCGGTCGGAATGATCTTCTTCCTGTCAATCTCCTTGTCCTGCTTCTCTCCGAGGATCTCCTCGTGATTGTCGAACTTGTTGATGATGGTGTGCTTCATGGAGAGACGCTCTGTCTCGATTCCAGGGATTCCCTTGACGATGGAGTAGAGCTTCTGGGCCTGTGACGGATCAGCGGCCTCGAGATATGTCTGTACTTCCTTGTCCTTCTTGAACAGTGAATCCATCAGAAGTGCCTGTCTCTTCTTGTTCTCAGCCACATCGATCGAGTTGTCGATCCTCTTGTTTGTGACGGATAGGAGGGCGAGCTTTGTGATCATCAGGTTCTCCTGGCTGACCTTTGCCTTCTCCCAGTCCTTAGGTCCGAAGGTGTTCGTGAGATAGATGAAGAAATCAGGATTCTCACGGCAACTAAGGACAGAGTCGGAGAGCACCTTGTAGAGTCTCTTCTTTGAGCCGTCAGAGATTGTCTTTGCCATGAAGGCGTTCATGTAGGACGGATAGAGGCTGACAACCACATCAAGCCACTTGTCCACTGAGTCCTTGACGTTCTCAATGAAGCTTCTCTTGACCTCGTTGTCATCGATTGACTCGAAGAACTCCTTCTTGTTGGAGATCCTGTTATAGAAGTCCAGGAATGAGCCGTTGAGCGTGATGAAGGACATTCCTTTCTTGTTCTTGAGGTTGTCAAGAACGAGGAATGCGGCAGTTCCGTCCGGGTCGGTGACATGGGCCTTGCTCTCAAAGTAGGAGATCATCGCGGCGAACTCATCGCTCTCTGTCTCTCCCTTGTGTGAGAGGAAGTCCCTGAGGATCTTGAGTTTGGGATAGAACTCCTTCTTGCCCTTTGTTCCCTTGAACAGGGCAAGGGCCTTCTCCTCATAGGTGATCGGAGTTGACCTGAGCACATAGACATCGCTGTCTGACTCGCTGATTCCGAAGTACTGGTTGGAGGAGAGCTCCTTCTTCGCGGCTGCCTGCCAGTCCGCCCACTGCGACTCGGAAAGCACTGACGGGACAAGCTCGCTCTTCATCTGCTTCAGGGACGCCTGGTCATTGAAGGATGTCAGAAGGACCTTCAGGCCCCATTCGATCTTGCTCTTGTCCATGAAGCGCTCTGCGAGCTTCTCCTTGGGGAAGGCGACTTTCAGGACCCAGATGTGTCCCTTTGGCAGGACGCGGAGGCTGGAGTAGGCCATCTGGCAGCTCATTGTATGCATGCCTCTGCTGCCGAACATGATCTTCATCTCGTCCTTGGCGATGCTCTTGATCTGTCCCAGCTTCCAGGAGTCGTGGAACACGAATGCACCCTCGACAAAGCCGATCTGCTTCTCGAACTTCTCAATCGCTACGTTGATGTTCAGGTAGTCATCGAGGATTCCGGTGTTGTTGAGGCAGTACTCGAGCCTGTTGTTGTCCTTGTACTTCTCCTTCCAGAGTCCTACAAGCTTGTCCCTAGAGATCTTGTCATGCGGTGCATAGCGGATGATCTTCTTGAGGATATCGATCCTTGAGTTGAGGTCGCAGTCCACCTTGTCATAGATGCTCTGCAGGGCAAAGACGCCTCTGTCGCTTCCCAGAGAGTCTGCGATCTTGTCCGCAAGGCCGATGAGGTACTTGGGGCTGTCTGACCTGAGGGCAAGGATCTTGTCCCAGACGTTGATGATGGAGTTGATGTCCTGCTTCTTCAGGTGTCTTCTGAGAAGGATCCTGCAGTAGTTGATGGTTGCGTCGACATCACCTTTCTTCTCGAAGTAGTCGATGAGCTTGTAAAGGACATCGGTCTCCTCGAAATCGACCTTGATCAGGCGCTCCCAGGTCTCGATCTTCTTGTCCTGCATGTTGTTCTTTGTGTAGCACTCGGCAAGGACCTTGAGGGCATACTGGCTCTCGGTGAAGGTGAGGATCTTGTTTCCGAGGAACATGACCTCGGGCCATCTGGAATCGATGTAATACTGCTCAAGAAGGTGGAAGATATGCCTGTCATCCATCGGATGGCGCCCTGTCATGGTTGCAAGGTAGCTTGCTGCGATCGGGGCCTTTGCGCTTTCCTCGATTGCCTGGTCACAGAGGGTCTTGAACTCCATCCTGTCATCGTTCTCTGTCAGTTTCTCAGCTGCGGCATCAAGGGCATTGAACTCCTTGACTCCGACAGAGTCAATGTTCGTCGCCTGCCATAAATCGTTGCTGATCAGGTTCCTGACTTCAGTTGCGGTCATTTTATCTCTCCTTTTTTATTTACGCGGGGGCAACTTCTGAGGTTGTGCTCTGACGTAAACAAAACCGGGCAGACTTACGTCTGCTCGGCGCTTGTGGCTAATTTCTTTTCTTAATCACTATATTACCATAACTTGTTCCGGAAGGCAATCCTGACATCTGTTATTTGAAACAATTTGCAACAGATCCGGAGACACACAGGAGCAGAAGTGCTTTTTCTGATATATTTTTTCAGTTTTTCCAAAATAAAAAATGTTTTCAGAATTGAAATTTTCTTTACATGGAGGCCAAATAGGAGTTAATATATAAACATGCAGAGCTTTCTTACATTAATTGAACAGATTGAGAAGGAGCTTCCTTCTTCTGAGCGCAAAATAGCTGATTACGTTCTTCAGAACCCGTCGGCACCTCTTTTCATGACAATGACAGAGCTTTCTGCCGCAGCAGGCTCAAGCCCCGCAATTGTTGTCAGACTTTGCAAGAGACTGAACGTTGACGGTTATTCTGATTTCAAGATCAGACTCTCCCGTGAGGTCTTCTCCAATGAAGGCAAGGAAGAGGAGCCGGAGCAGGTCATGGAGAACTTCTATGACTCCGGTCTGAGCACCAGGGACCTGATTGTCCAGTACATCAAGTTCACAAGCAAGAACCTGGCCAACCTCGAGTCCGTCCTTGACCCCAAGACAGTTGATGCCGCGGCAGAGGTCATCAACCATGCCAAGACAGTCCTGCTTCTCGGAACTGGTTCCGCTGAGGTCATCCTGAGCGACCTCCAGTACAAGCTCGCAAGACTCGGAAAGAACGTCATCTACTCCAAGGATGTGAACCTCCAGATCGCCCAGTCATACTCAATGACAGACGACATGGTCGCATTCGGAATCTCCTACTTCGGTGAAGACCAGCTGGTCAACCAGGCCGCCAAGGCAGTCAAGGAATCAAGCGGCAAGCTCATCACACTGACAAAGATCGGTCACAACCATCTGTCACGTCTCGCTGATGTAAAGCTCCAGATTCCTGCATCAGGTTATGAGTTCCGCACAGGATCAACTCTTACCAGAATCCTCCAGATCTTCGTCACTGATGTCCTTTACAGCGCAGTCCTGGGCAAGATGACAGAGGAGGAGAAGGCCGCCGTCCTCAGAAGATGGAACTTCTCGGTTACGCACAGCTGATAATCTCCGGGAGACTTGGCGTCTCCTCACTTGTTTCGTGAAATCCCTCCGTGTATTGCAACCGGAGGGATTTTTTCTTTGCCTCGGTGATTATCTGTGGGATGATTCGTTGTCAATCGTGCAACTCGTGAACTTCGTGAGTTATACTAGACAATAATATAGATTTATTGCATAATTCTTCGGTTATGTTTGATTCAATCAGTGACAAATTCTCATCTATATTCCGCTCAATAGCCGGCAAGTCCAAGATTACCGAGAAGAACATCCAGGACGCTGTCGAAGAGATAAAGGTTGCGCTTCTTGATGCTGACGTAAATCTTCGTGTCGTAAGAAGATTCGTCAACAGGACAATGGAGGAGGCCAAGGGCGACAAGGTCCTTAAGGCCGTTGATCCCGGGCAGCAGTTCACCAAGATCGTCTATGACAAGATGGTACAGCTTCTCGGAGATCCCGATCATCAGAAGCTGAACCTCAAGGGACCTGACACAGTCACTGTCATCCTGATGATGGGACTTCAGGGCTCAGGTAAGACAACCACTAGCGCAAAGCTCGCCATGATGCTCAAGAAGCAGGGCAGGCGCGTGATGATGGCCGCATGTGACCTGATCAGACCGGCTGCAATCACACAGCTGCAGGTCCTGGGCGAGCAGGTCGGTGTTCCCGTATATGCCGAGCCCGAGTCAAAGGATGCCCCTGCGGTTGCGCTCAATGCCCTGAAGAAGGCAAAGCGCGAGCAGTATGATGTGCTGATTGTCGATACATCCGGAAGAATGTACCTGGACGAGCAGATGATGAAGGAGCTGATGGATGTCAACGCAGCCGTCAAGCCCGATGAGACCCTGTTCGTCGCAGATGCCATGACCGGTCAGAACGCCGTGACCATCGCGCAGGAGTTCGAGCAGAAGGTCGGAATCTCAGGCGTGATCCTGACAAAGTTCGACTCTGACACCCGTGGCGGAGCCGCTCTCTCACTGAGAGAGGTGGTAGGCAAGCCGATCAAGTTCATCGGTGTGGGTGAGAAGCTTGATAACCTCGAGCCGTTCTATCCTGACAGGATGGCAAGCAGGATCCTGGGCATGGGAGATATCGTCACCCTTGTCGAGAAGGCCCAGGAGGCATTTGACCAGAAACAGGCTGAGAAGCTGCAGGAGAAGATGGCCAAGAGCACCTTTGACCTGCAGGATTACCTGGAGCAGATAGAGAGCATGACCAAGATGGGCGGAATCGGGAAAATCATCGACATGCTGCCCGGAGCAAAGGGAAATATCTCGGAAGAAGACATAGATAAGAAGGAATTACTGAAAGAAAAAGCAATAATTCAGTCAATGACCTTCCAAGAAAGACAGAATATCTATATAATTGGTCCGGCTCGAAAGAGAAGAATAGCAAAAGGCAGCGGCACCTCCGTCGGAGAAGTCGGCCATTTGCTCAAGAAATTTGAAAAGATGCGGCTGAGTATGAAGAAGCTCGCAAAAAATAAGAAGTACCAGTCTGCCATGATGAAGCAGATGGGCATGAATTGAGATTCGTGTAGGAGGAACAGACGTGAGCGTTAGTATCAGATTGAAGAGATTCGGTACAAAGAAGAGACCTTATTACAGAGTGGTTGTGATTGACTCAAGGCTTTCAAATACAGGAAGACCTCTTGAGGAGATCGGTTACTACCACCCGATCGAGGCTGAGGAGAACCAGGTCAAGATTGATGCGGAGAGAGCATCATACTGGCTTCAGAACGGTGCACAGCCTTCAGATACAGTCAAGGCTATTTTCGCAAAGCAGGGTATCCAGACCACAAAAGCTCCTGCAAAGGACTGAGTAAGTGGAAAAGGAACTGGTTGAATACATTGTCAGATCTCTGGTCGACCAGCCTGAGAGCGTTGAGGTCAATGTGGTTGAGGGCGAGAAGTCCACAATCCTTGAGCTCAGGGTCTCTCCGGATGACATCGGCAAGGTGATCGGCAAGCAGGGCAGGATTGCCAAGGCCCTGAGGACAATCCTCAGCGCTACGGCAACCAAGAGCGGCAAGCACGCCAGCCTTGAGATTCTGGACTGATTGGTATGAAACAGGTCCTTTCAACCGGAGTGATCAGATCCCCGCATGGCGTAAAAGGCTATGTCAAGGTGCATCCGTATTCGGATGACTTTGATCATTTCTTCAAGCTGAAGGAAGTTACCTTGCAGCGTGGAGATAAGACCAGAAAAGTCGAGGTCGAGAAGGTGCAGAACCATTCCGACGAGCTTCTCATGAAGTTCAGGGGAATAGACTCACCTGAGGATGCAAGATTCATTTCTGGTTGGGAAATTCTGGTACCAAGAGATCAGGCCAGCAGGCTTGAGGAAGGAGAGGTTTACACAGCTGACCTACAGGGTATGAAGCTGGTATATGATAACGAAGAGGTCGCTGAAGTGGTTTCAGTGATGGACGGAGCCCAGGCGCTTTTGCTTGAGGTGAAGACCACAAGGAACGACAGACTTCATCTAGTACCGTACATGAGAGGCGTGTTCATAGATGATGTGGATGTCGAGAAGGGAACCATGAGGCTGCTCAGGCCGGAGTTGTTGGATTGAACATTGATATCCTAACGCTCTTTCCAGAGATGGTCAGAGGCTTTTTCACGAATTCCATCATGGCGCGGGCTGTCAAGTCAGGCCTTGTCTCCTACAACATAGTTGACTGGAGGCAATATGCCGAGGACAAGCACCACAAGTGTGACGATTCACCCTTTGGCGGGGGTGCGGGCATGGTCATCAAACCCGAACCGCTCTTCAAAGCTCTAGATCGCATTGATGCCATGAACAAGCGTGTCGTCTACGCATCCCCATCGGGAAAACGGCTGACACAGGACTATGCCAGACAACTGAGCCGGGAGTCTGAGCTGGTCTTCATCTGCGGGCATTACGAAGGTATTGACCAGCGGATAATCGACCGTTATGTCGATGACGAGATTTGCATAGGTGATTACGTTATTTCCTCAGGGGAAGTAGCCACCCTGGTGATAATCGATGCCGTCTACAGGCTGATAGACGGAGTTATCACGGATTCCTCACTCGATGAGGAGAGCTTCACCGGTCCGTTATTGGAATACCCACAATACACCAGGCCGGAAACCTATTGCGGAATGTCGGTTCCTGATATATTATTGTCAGGCCATCATGCCAATATAGAGAAGTGGAGGCTGCAAAAAAGGCTTGAGAAGACTTTGTCCAACAGGCCGGATCTGCTGGAGAACGCTTCACTTGATGAGGCGGCCAGCAAAATACTAGAAGAATTAAAATTGACCAAGGGGTTAAAAAATGGACTTGATTAAGGCTATTGAACAGGAACAGATGAAGCAGGATGCCGAGAACTTCCACATTGGCGACACCGTTAAGGTTTACTTCAAGATCGTCGAGGGAACAACCGAGAGAATCCAGGTTTACGAGGGTGTTGTCATCGCAAAGAACAACACAGGCATCAGAAGGACATTCGTTGTCAGAAAGATCTCCTACGGTGTCGGAGTCGAGAGAATCTTCCCGCTGCACTCACCGAGAGTTGAGAAGATCGAGGTCGTCAGACGCGGTCGTGTCAGAAGAGCCAAGCTCTACTATCTCAGAGACAAGGTCGGTAAGGCCGCCAAGGTTCCTGAGCAGATCCGCGGACACAAGGGCATCTGAGTTCAATATCAGAATAACAGGAAAGACGGACAACCACTTGTGTGGTTTCCGTCTTTTTTATAAGGAAGAAGATGGAGACAAAGAAGAAAGGGGATATCTGCGAGTCTCTTGTATGTGACCATCTCACCTCCTTGGGCTATGAGGTCCTTGCCAGGAACTATCGTTGCCCATATGGGGAGATAGATATCATCTCTTTGTCTGACAAGGGAATACTTTGCGTTACTGAGGTCAAGAGCCTTACAGCCAGATGGCCGTCTGACGACATCAGGTATATGGTAAGTCCCCAGAAACAGCACAGACTCAGAAGAACCCTTGAGTCTTTTCTCTCATCTGATTCCAAGGTGCGTTTCAAAGGCATCCGTTTCGATGTGGCAACCGTCACCGGCGGCAAGGTCACATATTACTATGGGGATGATTTCTGATGGACAACAGCGACAACAGAAACAGAAAGAAGAAAAAGAACTCCAAGAAGGGCAATGAGCCTTCACAGCAGGCGCAGCAGTCACAATCCTCCCAGATCGCTAAGAAGCACATGACTTTTGAGGATCTGGCTGTGCCTCAGGTAAATGAGCCAAGGCCTCAGTGCCGTATCTGCGGTGAGCCGATTGAGTTCATTGCCGAGGCAATAGGCGAGAGCGACGGCGGATTCAGCCATTTCGACTGTGTCATATCAAAGCTCAAGGAGCAGGAGCACGTCCAGGAGGGGGAGTACATCTCCTATGTCGGCCATGGCAACTTCGCCGTCTTCACAAAGGACGAGGAAGGACACTTTGTCATCAAGACCCGTATCCCGTATGAGTCCAAGGAAAACTATGACGGTGCAAAGAAATATGTGGAGGGCACAAAGGAATGAACACCAAATGCGCTATGCTTCCGGGAACTTTTGATCCCCCGACAGTGGGCCACATGGACATAATCGAGAGATGCGCGCTCCTTTATGACAAGCTCTATGTCGTCATTGCCGACAACATCAGCAAGAGCACGCTGTTCAGCCCCCAAGAGAGAAAGGACATGCTTGAGGAGCTTCTTGCAAGGCACAGGAACATCGAGGTCTGCACATGGAGCGGCTTGGTCGTGGACTTTGCAAAGGAGCATGACTGCGGCGTTATAGTGCGCGGTGTCAGGGCCATGAACGATTTCGGCTATGAGTTCGAGCTCGCCATGACATATAAGCAGCTTTTCCCGGATGTGGAGGTCCTTTTCATCCCCACGGATCCGAAATACTTCCTGATCCGGAGCTCAAGCATCAAGGAGATGGCCGTATTCGGCGCTGATATATCGAAAATGGTCCCGAAACTGGTCCAGCAGAGGGTCAAAACTAAGCTTAAAAAGGCATAAAGCATTGACTTAAATAGGTATTTCCTATATTCTCACAATGTTCGATTAAATCATTGGTTATACAGAGGTAACATTATGGCAACACCGAAATATAAGACATCCAAGTCCAGGGCTGCTTCCCGCAAGGCATCAAACATGAGGCTTCAGGCTCCTACACTTTGCAAGTGCACAAAGTGCGGTCAGCTTATTCTGCCGCATCGTGTCTGCCCGCAGTGCGGATACTACAAGGGAGTCCAGGTAGTCAATCCTGAGGAGTGATTTCAATGACAAACAATGAAGTTTTCAACAAGGTAAAGGCAATCATCGCTGATAAGCTCGCTGTTGATGAGAACACCATCACCAGAGAGTCATCTTTCGTGAACGATCTCAAGGCAGACAGCATGGACATCCTTGATCTCGTCAGTGGTTTTGAAGAGGAGTTCGACATCACCATTCCTGATGAGAAGGGCAGGACATTCGAGACAGTCGGTGAGGCAGTTGACTATCTGGCAAGTCTTCTTTGATTAATGTCTGATTTGAAGTCAAGAAAAGCTCCTTTCATTTCTGAGGACAGAAAGAGGGAGCTTTTATTATTTCAGGACCGTGCAGGTCTTGATTTCTCTGATATCTCTTTACTGGATAACGCATTCATCCATTCCTCATTCGCCAATGAGGTAAGAAGCCGCGACATCTCCGACAATGAGAGACTTGAGTTCTTGGGTGACAGTGTGCTCTCTGTTGTTGTCTCTGAGTGGCTTTACAAGAACCTCAAGGGAGACGAGGGCCAGTGCACCCGCGTCAGAAGCCTTGTCGTAAGTGAGGACGCTCTCTTTGAGGTGGCTACAGGCCTAGGGCTGGACAAGCTTCTTGTGATGGGAAGAGGAGAGGAGCTCTCAGGCGGCAGACAGAAGAAAGCCATCCTTGCGGACTGCACGGAGGCCGTGATTGCTGCCATATTCCTTGACAAGGGCTTTGAGAGCGCAAAGGCTTTTGTGCTGCGAGAGATAGTCCCGATCATCGATAAGGTCATTGGAAACCAGTACCGCAAGGACTACAAGACCATGCTTCAGGAGCATGTTCAGAAGCTATACAAGAAAGTTCCTTTCTACACCCTTGAGGGATCTACCGGGCCTGAGCATGACCAGGTGTTCTATTATTCTGTGACCGTCCAGGGCAAGACCTACGGACCTGCCAAGGGACACAACAAGAAAGATGCCGAGCAGAATGTGGCGAAGCTTGCCCTTGAGCAGATGGGCGTCTCTATTTAATTATTCTCAAACAAAATAACAGCCTGTTTAAGTAATGTCTCTTTTGTATTCAAGGTGGGGTAGTCCAGTACCATCTCAAGAAGCTGGTTGAGAATCTCTCCCATGACCTTTGATTTCGGGATTCCGGCCTTTGCCAGGTCATCGCCTGAGACCGCCAGGTCCTTTATGTTCATCGGCTGGTTCTCAAGGTCATGGATCCTTGTTATGAACTCGTCATACTCATCAACTCGGGAGCGGCCCTCTGATGCGATCTGGTCGCACCACTGGAGCTCGAACAGGTTGTCTATGTTCTCCCTGCCCACACGCCTGATGAAGCGCTTCACGGCTCCGTCCGTCCAGTCGCTGCGGTATCTGACCATGTGGTTCTCAATTATGATGCACACCTCGTCAGTGAGCTTGTTGGAGCATTTGAGCCTTCTCATGACATCTCTTGCCATGGAGGCGCTCTTTATGTCATGACCGTGGAAACGCATTATGCCATAAGCATTTATGCTCATTGTGGAGGGCTTTCCGATGTCGTGGAGAAGGGCTGCGAGCCTGACTGTGAGACCATAGCCGAATGAGGCTGCGGCATCGACAGTGTTGTAGATATGCTCAAGCACGTCCTGGGCGCCGACCTTGGTCTGCTCGATCCTTTTGCAGTCCGTGAGCTCAGGGAGTATATGCTGCATTATTCCGGTCTGCTCAAGAAGCCTCAGTCCTACTGTCGGGACCTTGGACATCAGGATCTTGGAAAGCTCATCAAAGATCCTCTCCTGGGAGACGATAGTTATGTTGGATGAGAGCTCGCTTGCCGCAAGAAGGGTGTCAGGGTCTGCGGAGAATCCGAGCTTTGAGCAGAAACGCGCCAGGCGCATCATCCTCAGGGCATCCTCCTGGAAGCGCTCATGAGGCTTGCCGATGGCACGGATTGTCTTTGTCCTGAGGTCGGAGAGCCCGTCAAAGAGGTCTATTATCCTCCCGTCGGTGCAGTCCGCGGCAAAGGCGTTCACGGTGAAGTCACGCCTTGAGAGATCCTCCTCGAGGCTTCTGACGAATGTGACATTGTCCGGATGCCTTTTGTCGGAGTAGGCGCCTTCTGTCCTGAATGTGGTGACCTCGTAGCTCTCTCCCTGGAAGAGCACCGTGACTGTCCCGTGCTTGATTCCTGTGGGGATTACCTTGCGGAATATGGAGATGACCTGCTCCGGAAGGGCATCGGTGCAGAAATCGTAGTCACTGTTCTGAATGCCGAGAAGCCAGTCACGGACAGCGCCTCCGACAATGTACAGGCTGAAGCCGTTTTCCTTGAAAATGGAGGCGAATCTGGAGATTTTGTCGCTGACCGGATACTTTCTCATATAAGCATATTACCTCCTATCACCTCCTTGTGACTAGTTCTGAAAAGTATTATAGTTAACTGGTTATAAATCAAGAATTATTATATTTGGAGTACAGATATGTTCAGAAGCGTAGATCCAAGGCAGGATTTCCCCAAGATGGAGGAAAAGATCCTTGAGTTCTGGAATAATAACGATATTTTCAGAAAATCAATAGAATCCCGTCCTGCGGACAATGAGTTCTCTTTCTATGACGGACCTCCGTTCGCAACAGGGCATCCCCATTACGGTCATCTTGTCCCGGGTACAATCAAGGACATCATTCCAAGATATCAGACAATGAAGGGCCACAGGGTCTACAGGAACTGGGGCTGGGACTGCCATGGACTTCCTGTCGAGAACGAGATGAAGAAGAAGCTCGGAATCTCAAGCGCCAGGGAGATCAATGAGTACGGCGTTGCCAAGTACAACGAGGAGTGCCGCTCAATCGTGCTGCGCTTCACAAGCGACTGGGAGAACACCATCAACCGCATGGGACGCTGGGTTGATTTCAAACACGGCTACAAGACCATGGACAGGAACTTCATGGAGAGCATCTGGTGGGTCTTCAAGTCACTCTATGACAAGGGCCTGATCTACAAGGGATACAACATCCTGCCGTACAGCCCGGGTCTCGGATGTCCTCTCTCAAACATGGAGGTCAACCTCGGAGGCTACAAGGATGTCACTGATCCCGCCATCACCGTCAGGTTCCTCATCAGGGGCACAGAGGACACTTACTTCCTTGCATGGACAACAACTCCGTGGACGCTTCCGTCAAACCTCGCACTTGCGCTCGGTCCGGACATCGACTATGTGAAGATCCTGGACAAGGAGAGCGGGGACAAGTACATCCTCGGTAAGGCAAGGATCAGCTCCTACTACAAGTCAGAGGACTCATACGAGATCCTCGAGGAGTACAAGGGAAAAGACCTCGCCGGAATGCGCTATTATCCGCTTTTCGACTATTTCGCTGATCTTTATGACCAGGGTGCGTTCGTGACCGTGCTCGGTGACTATGTCACAACAGAGGACGGCTGCGGCATTGTCCATACAGCTCCAGGCTTCGGTGAGGATGACTACAATGTCCTCAAGGGAACAGGAATTCCAGTTATCTGCCCGATTGATGATGAGTGTAAGTTCACATCAGAGGTCAAGGACTACGAGGGCATCTTCGTCAAGGATGCTGACAAGCAGATCATCCAGAGACTCAGGGAAGAGGGAAAACTCGTAAAGAGAGAGAATTACCTTCACAGCTATCCGTTCTGCTGGAGGACAGGCTCACCTCTGATCTACAGGGCAATGGACTGCTGGTTCGTCAAGGTCACCGCCATCAAGGACAGGATGGTCGCCAACAACAAGAAGGTCGTCTGGGTCCCTGAGCATCTGCGTGACGGACGTTTCGGAAAGTGGCTTGAGGGCGCCCGTGACTGGGCCATCTCCAGAAACCGCTTCTGGGGCAACCCAATCCCGGTCTGGAAGTGCGACGGATCTGACTACGTCGAGGTAATCGGCTCTATCGAGGAGCTTGAGAAGAAGTGCGGCAAGAAGGTCACTGACCTCCACAAGCACTATGTCGACGAGCTCACATGGCCCAGCCCAGACGGAAAGGGAACCATGAGAAGGGTGCCCGATGTCCTGGACTGCTGGTTCGAGAGCGGCAGCATGCCGTACGGACAGCTCCATTATCCGTTCGAGAACAAGGACCGCTTCGAGAAGACATTCCCTGCAGACTTCATCTCCGAGGGCCTGGACCAGACAAGAGGGTGGTTCTACACACTCACAATCATGGCCACAGCGCTCTTCGACAAGCCCGCGTTCCTTCATAACGTGACAAACGGCATCATCCTTGCCGAGGACGGCGAGAAGATGTCAAAGAGCAAGGGCAACTTCACCGACCCGATGATCCTGGTCAACAAGTTCGGTGCGGACTCCCTGCGCTTTGCCCTGATGAACAGCGCCGCGGTTCACGCAGACGACGTCAAGTTCTCCGACCAGATGGTCAAGGACGTGCTCAAGAGCCTGATCCTGCCGCTCTGGAACTCATACTCCTTCTTCGTGACCTATGCGAACCTGGACAACTATGAGCCGGATGACACCCCGTATGAGAAGCTGCGCAATCCGCTCGACCGCTGGATGATCTCCGTCACCGAGGAGCTTACAGCCAACATGGACGATGCCCTTGCGAACTATGACATCCAGAGAGCCTGCGGATATCTTCTGGGCTTCATGGACAAGCTGAACAACTGGTACATCCGCCGCAGCCGCAGGAGATTCTGGAAGAGCGAGAACGACGGCGACAAGAAGATGGCATACAACACCCTGTACAAGGTGCTCATGACATTCATCAGGCTCGCATGCCCGATCATCCCGTTCATCTGCGAGGAGATCTACCAGAACCTCAGGAAGCCAGGCGATCCGGAGAGCGTGCATCTCTGCGACTATCCGGTGTACAACAAGAAGCACCGTGATTATGCCCTTGAGAAGATGATGGACCTCACAATGCAGGCCATTGTCATGGGAAGATCACTCAGAAGCGCATACAACCTCAAGACCAGACAGCCATTGAAGAAGCTCTTCCTTGTTGACCGCAATGAGGAGGACCGCAAGATCCTCTCAGGCATGTCAGACATCATCGCCGAGGAGCTGAACGTCAAGGAAGTCGAGATCAACTCAGAGGAGACAGATCTTGTCGATTACAGCGCAAAGGCAAACTTCAAGGTCCTTGGAGCAAAGCTCGGAAAGGCCATGAAGGAGGTCGCAGCCAAGATTCAGCAGATGAGAAGCGAGAGAATCGCCCAGATCCTGGAAGGAAAGTCACAGGAGATTCCGTTCGGAGAGGACCAGAAGGTCGAGGTCTCCGCAACTGACCTTGTGATCCAGAGAACCGAGAAGGAGAACCTCAAGGTCCTGAATGATGGCCAGCTGACAGTCGGTTTCGACACAGAGGTCGACCAGAACCTCCTGAACGAGGGTCTTGCACGTGACATCATCCGCGCCATCCAGACACTGAGGAAGGAAAGCGGATTCGAGGTCTCTGACAGGATCATCCTCGAGATCGGAGGAGATGACGAGGTCAAGGCAGCCTATGAGCAGTTCAAGACCATGATCGAGTCAGAGACCCTGACAATCTCCTCAAGCTTCAATGCTGACCTTGATGTCGCTGAGAATGATTTCGGTGTGAGGCTGAGCATCCGCAAGGCCTGACAGAGAGGTGCTGATGAGACGGACCGTCAGATTCATTTTCCTGACTCTTCTGCTTCTTCTGCTTCTGAGCTCCTGTGTGACCAGGCGCCCGATAGGGGATGAGCAGTACTTCCAGGGACTTGGACTTGACGGCGAGTTCGTCATAACCATCAACGCCGAGCTGCTGGATGTGGACCAGTACATCAATTCGGATGATGCTGCCATCAGCTACATCACAGACAGGATGACAAGGCTCTCCATTGCCCTTTATGACAGCAAGGGCACTGCAGGGCCTGTCACCGAGGATTTCTCCGAGTTCGATTATTACGGTGCTGTGGAGGGTGACTTCTCCAAGACACTTGTAAACAGTGCCCTTACAGTGAGTTCCGCATTCACCTCCTCAAAGGACAAAGCGACAAAACTGAAGTTCTTCGTTGATTCTCAAAGCGGACTTGAGGCCGCTGTTCCCGCAAACGGCATAATCCTTTTCTCCACCACCGATGTCGTGGAGAATTATAAGCAGACATACACTGAAGGTCGAAGTACCCATATCTCCGATGAGGACGCCGCAAGGCTCGCTGCCTCGCAGGTCGGTGTCTATGTCTCGAATCCAAGGACAATGATAGATCTCGGCTTTGAGATCAACGAGACCGCGCTCTCGAACATCGACTCCATCCTTATGCTGATGGATGATGACACAATCACAGCGGATTTCCGCATCAAGAGTGAGGAGCTGGCAGATTCATTCTCTGTTTTGATAAAGGCAGGATACATCGGCAACCTCAGAAGGGAAGGGAAGAAAGTGAATGTCTCAGAGCTCAAGGAAATGTTCACGCAGGAGCTTTCCACCGTCAGCGTCAACGGCATGGTGCTCACCAAGGAGCAGAAGGACTCCATCATTCAGGTGGTTACCTCGATTCTTGACGTCCTCTGAACTGATTCTCAACAATTCAGAACTTGCAGAAAGATACAGCCTCATAGATGGGGCCGGATGGGCGCAGCGTGCTCTTGTAGAGGGTCAGGCCCCTCACAATGAACGGAACATGGTTCACCTCGATTGAGTTGAGCCTGATGGTGCTCAGGTCAACTCTGCGGCCAAGCGTGATGTGGGCGCGGAACGGCTTGTCATCGAACGGGATGCGCACATCCCAGGCAGCGCGGTAGACATCCTGGGCAAGGGAGAGAAGGGTGTTGTCCCTCTCCGTGGAGCAGAACACGGTCGCGGACTCAGGCTGCGCGAAGTATCCGAGCCTGCAGAGCCTGAGCTCAAAAGGCTCATACTTCTCGGCGACCTCTTCAAGGACCCTAGAGAGGGATTCAGCCTGGGCGATTGTTATGTCCCCTAGAAACGCCACTGTCATGTGGTACATGTCAGAAGTCGGATAGGAGCCATGGCACTGGGCCTTGAGCTCTGCGGCAAGACGCGAAAGCTCATGACGGGCGTCCGGCTCAATGTCCAGGGCGATGAAGGCACGGAATGTGTTGTCATGGCCGAAGTTCCTCGGCCTGTGGTCGTGGTGTCTGTCAGACATGGTAGCTAATCTCAAATTCCTGGGCCTCAGTGACGCATTTTGCAAGCAGCTCGTCAATGTTCATGTCCATGAATGATCTCTGCTCCTGGTCCACCTCAGGCCTTACAAGCGGATGCTTGGGGCTGAAGATCACACAGCAGTCATCATAGGGGAGGATGCTGGTCTCGAATGTGCCTATCTGGCGTGCTGTTGAGATAATCTCCTCCTTGTCCATGGCAACAAGGGGACGCAGCACGGGGATGTCGGACATGCTGTTTGTAAAGCACATGCTCTCTAGTGTCTGGGAGGCAACCTGACCTAGGGCCTCTCCTGTGACAAGGACCTTGCACTCGCGGGCCTTGGCGATCATGTTGGCCACCTTCATCATGCAGGCGCGCATCATCAGCGTGTGCTCCTCTTCCTTTGAGTGGTCCTTGATCCAGAGCTCGCATTCGGTGAAGTTCACCACCACAAGGTTCGTGCCCTGGTTGTAAGGGGCAATGATCCTTGCAAGGTCCTTGACCTTCTGAAGCGCCATGTCAGATGTGTAGGGATAGGCATGGAAGTACAGGCAGTCCTGCTTCAGGCCTCGCTTTGCCATGCGCCAGCCGGCGACAGGGGAGTCAATTCCGCCTGAGAGAAGCAGAAGTCCTTTTCCTGCGGTTCCCACAGGAAGGCCTCCGGGTCCCGGGACAGGGGAGGTGTACATGTAAGCCTTGTCACGTATCTCAACACGGAGCTCCTTCTCGGGGTTCTTGACCTTGACTTTCAAGTCAGGATAACGGTCAAGCACAACACCGCCCAGCTCGGACTCGATCTGGTAGCTGTTCATGAAGAAGCTCTTGTCTCCGCGTCGGCATTCGACCTTGAAGGTCCCTTTTCCGTCAGAGAACGGCTCATTCTCAATCAGGGCCTTTGCGTTTTCCACGATCTGGCCCCAGTCCTTCTCGCATACAAGGGCCTTTGAGAATCCAACAACACCGAATGTGGTCTTCAGAGTCTTTATCACAATCTCCTCAGGGCAATCCTTTGAGACGTAGAGGTAGAAACGGCCTTTCTCACGCGAGAGAAGACTCCTGTAAGGATGTATCTTGAGCTTTATGTTGTTCTTGAGCTTCTTCTCGAAGAAGTTCCTGTTAAGCCCCTTGAGCGATATCTCTCCGAGGCGTATTAGGTAAAGGTTCATATC
>JAEEGG010012063.1_pt1 | contig 18724 bp, 17 predicted proteins | sample 9134161 | NCBI WGS metagenome assembly JAEEGG01 (sample SAMN16246543, study PRJNA631951) | gut metagenome | biome: gut microbiome; feature: rumen; material: CR-attached | host: Bos | place: Iran: Karaj | collected 2018-10 | reverse complement strand
CAAGAAGAATACATCACCCAGCAGGATGGCTATTTGGTGTTGTAGAAGACCAATATAACGATTTGCTCAGATATTTTAAACTATAACAGAGGGTATCCTTATGGCGCCGGATAGGTGAAGGTCGCAACCTTCAGCGCGTTCTCCAGCGTCTCGCTGACCCAGGGTCTTTGACGAGCCATTGTATTATTGGGTGCCGCCAATGGTGATGCTGCCACAGGTCTGTTCTTACCCCACAACCTTTTGCTGTATCAGGCCATGATGCTACCGTGGAAAGAACTTCTTCTATGATATTTGGCATCGCGTATGCCAATGTTCTGTGCTACAGCCAACAAAAAACGCCTCGTGAGTAGTAATACCCACGAGGCGGATTATAATAGACGCATTCTATTAGTCTTCCTGATTCTCAGGACGCAGCTTGCGAACGGTCTCACCGGCACGCCACATCTCCTGGTTGCGCATAGCCTCCAGTTCCTTCTCCAGACCGGCACGATAGTCGGGCTTAGAGTTGGCGTCGATAGTGATCTGAGCCTCATTACCAGTCTTCACTGAGTAATACAGCCACTCCATCACAGGCTTAATAGCGTCGTGGAAACGAGGAGCCCAGTCAAGAGCACCACGCTGTGCGGTAGTAGAGCAGTTGGCATACATCCAGTCCATACCCTTAGCACCGAACAACGGGCCAAGGCTCTGAGTCAGCTCCTCAACGGTCTCGTTGAAAGCCTCAGAGGGTGAGTGACCATTCTCGCGGAGCACTTCGTACTGAGCGAGCAGCAAGCCCTGGATAGCACCCATCAGTGAACCACGCTCACCGGTGAGGTCGGAAGTAGCCTCACGCTGGAAAGTTGTCTCGAACATGTAACCTGCACCGATACCGATACCGAAGGCCAGTGTCTTCTCCTTAGCCTTGCCAGTAGCATCCTGGTAAATAGCGTAAGAGCAGTTCAAACCACGACCTTCGCAGAACATGGTGCGAAGAGATGTACCTGAGCCCTTAGGAGCTACCATGATAACGTCAACATCCTTTGGAGGAACAACACCGGTGCGGTCGCTCCAGTTGATAGCAAAACCGTGGCTGTAGTACAGAGTCTTACCGGGCTTCAGATATTGCTTAATGGTAGGCCACTGCTGAATCTGACCAGCATCAGAGAGCAGCATGCAGAGGATAGTACCCTTCTCAGCAGCCTCCTCGATAGAGAACAAGGTCTTACCAGGAACCCATCCATCGGCAACAGCCTTGTCGTAGGTCTTACCCTGACGCTGACCAACGATAACGTTGAAGCCATTGTCACGCAGGTTGCAAGCCTGTCCAGGACCCTGCACACCGTAACCGATGACTGCGATAACTTCATCCTTCAATACTTCACGTGCTTTCTCCAAAGAGAACTCTTTGCTGGTGACTACTGTTTCGATAACGCCACCAAAATTCATTTCTGCCATAATTGCAAATTGTTTTTTAAAATTGTTATACTTGTCCCTTGCCGACCATGCCAGCCCTTAACCCGAGAGCCGGACGTTTGGTGTTTACCACCGTCTTTCTGTGTCTGCCCAGCGTCTTCACGAGACACCGACGAGGGGTTAACTTAATAATTGGATGCAAATTTACGAATAAGTATGTAAACTACAAAATAAAATTCAATTAATTATCATTTTTTAGTCAATTGCCAAGCAACACCGAGCATCACATTACGGTATTGACTGATGTGCTCTAAGAAGACATCCGTCGTAATACCCAATTGCACACGCGGATGAATCTGATAGGTCAGCGTGGCTGATGCCCAAGGCTGGTATCGCTTTTCGTATTCTGGAGGGAGATAGAAATTGGCTTGCTCTAACGTCAAAGCGAACTTCTCGGACAGCGTGAAGTTAAAGTCAATACCTCCATAGAAAGTAGGCGATTCGTTATCATCCCATAATAACGATGCCATATACCCAATATCAAACCATGACGTAATAGGATTGTCGAACATCAAATCTACCTGATAAGCACACTTTTCCGGCATGAAGGGATGATCCTCGCCTCCCGGTAAATACAGGAATCCCCTCACTCCGATGGAAGGAATGGCTTTCCACCCGTCAAACAGTTTTGCCTTAACGCCTACAGACAAATCGGCAACACCAGTTTCCTTTTCGCCCTCGAGATTTGTATGTGCCAGTGTCCCCATCATGAACAATTCTATGTTTTTAAGGACACCAAATCGCAGGAGGGAAGAATTGATATTCCAAAAATCAGTCTTCACATCATACATGGTGCTGTGAGTGTATCCCACATAGGTTTCCCATTGAACACGCCCCTTTGGCATCACGTCGGGAGCCGATATGCCTCCAAACAAATCTGTTGTGAAGGGTTCCGGCTCTTCTTCCTGAGCCATCACACAAACAGGTAACAGGGCAATTATCAAAAACAATTGTCTAAGTTTGGCCATCAAATACTCACTATAAAATTAACAAAACACTATTTTACTGCGGCAACACTCTGTTCCGTCGCCGCGCACAATCCGAACATTAAAAGTCGAGGCATTCTCTTCCTCCATATAGAACGACAGTTTGTCGCCTGCATGAGCCTCGGCCACATAGGCTATCTCGAAACGCTTGATGCCGTGTTCCTTATACCACGCCATATCCCACAAGTCGAGAACGTGCTCGATATATTTCACCGAGTTAATATGCCCGTTGATATCTACATCATTATAATAGGTGTCGATGGTGCGCACCAGTTTGGCATCGTCGCTCATCTTCACTCTCCCACCCTTGTCGATGGGACATTCCTTATCATTGACTATCCATTGATTGATGGCACCGTTGTCGATGGCATAGATGTCGGTAGGCTGACGGCTCTCGGTATCAATCATGGCCCAGATGCTGCGCCCGTAGCCATAGACCTTGCCATCATCGCCGACAACTGCAAAATTACGACTGGTGAAATAGCGCATGGCACTCTCGACCCATGTCTCGACGTTGAATTTCGTGTATTGCGTGGGCATCTCCTGCATCTCTATCGCCAGGCGCGACAGCACCCACGAGCGCTTGATAGTCATCAGATACTTCATGCCAAAGCCACGTGCCGAGCTGTGGAAATCAGCAGCATTCAGCATGTGGTTACCCAGATGCCCCATAAACAGACGCCCGCTGAAGTCGCAGTGGAACGGCTCTGCCATGAATTCGTAACGTCCTACCTTATCCATTCTGTCGCTCCCTTTCATCCAAGAACTCGCTCACCTGTTCCTGCGTACCACGCGTCACGGCGATACGTCCCGAGCGGGTGTACTGCAACACACAGCCGAACTCATTCAGTTCACGATAGAGCGAGATGATTTTATCCGTTCTGCCACTCTTAATCACGATGATGTACGTGGGATTTACCTCGGTAATCCTGGCATCGTAGTGACGGATTGTCTTCGATATCTCCGAATTCTGCATCACCACGTCGGTGGACAGCTTATACAAACCCGTTTCACGGATAAACAACTGGTCGTCGGTAAAGTAATTGGCCTTTACCACGTCAATCTTCTTTTCTATCTGCTTAGTAATCTTCGCTATCTGGTCTTCATCGCTCCATGCGGTGATGGTGTACTTATGCACACCCTCAATGCTGGATGCCGATACGTTCAGACTCTCAATATTCACCTGTCGGCGAGTAAACACAGCCGTAATCTGATTCAGAATACCAGCAATGTTCTCTGAATAAACCAACAAAGTGTATAGTTTCTTATTATCTTCCATTGTCAATTATCAATTGTCAATTATCAATTCCCAATCAAACTTCCAGCATCATGTCATCGACATTCTTTCCCGGAGGCGTCATGGGCAATACGTCGTCATCTTCCTTGATAGCACACTCCAGAATATACGGACCCTTAGTGGTCAGCATCTTCTCGATAGCCGCTGCCAGGTTCTGACGCTCCGTCACAGCCTCGTAGGCAATGCCATAGCCCTTGGCAATCTGCTCGTAACAGGGATTCATCATCTTCGTAAACGACTTGCGACGCTGCCAGAACATATCCTGCCACTGGCGCACATTGCCCAGGTAGTTATTGTTGAGCAGAATCATCTTCACCGGCGACTGCTGCTCCATGATGGTACCCAATTCCTGGATGTTCATCTGGAAGCCTCCGTCACCCATAAAGCATACCACCGTGCGGTCGGTGGCAAAGGTTGCTCCGATGGCTGCCGGCATACCGTAGCCCATCGTTCCAAGACCACCGCTGGTGCATATACTACGCTTCATGGGATACTTGAAGTAACGCGTCGCAAATAGCTGGTTTTGACCAACATCCGTCACGAGGACAGTTCCCCGTAGAGCCTGTTCGGCAACTGCATTTACCACCTCGCCCATCAACAGCGGACCTTCCTTCGGATGGATGGCAGGCTCAATCACTTTCTCCCTTTCCTTCTTGTCCAACTCAAGGAACGAATCGCGCCATTCCTGATGATTGTTGGGCGTCAAAAGTGCCGTAATGGCTGGCAGCGAGACCTTACAGTCGGCCACCACTGCCACGTCAGTTTTCACGTTCTTGTCTATCTCGCTGCGATCAATATCCAAATGGATTACCTTCGCCTGCTTGGCATAAGTTTTCGTGTTACCAGTCACACGGTCGGAGAAACGCATACCGATAGCTATCAGCACGTCGCACTCCTGTTCCTTCAAGTTCACGGCATAGTTGCCATGCATACCCAGCATGCCTACATTCAGCGGATGGTCGGAAGGCAGGGCCGAAAGTCCCAGCATTGTTCTGCCGGCAGGAATATCTGCCTTCTCCAGGAAAGCCTTCAGTTCTTCCTGAGCATGACCCAGTTCCACGCCCTGACCTACGACGGCCAGCGGCTTCTTGGCATTGTTTATCAGTTCTGCAGCCGCCTTGACAGCCTCCTCCTTCAGAGTGGGGTTGGCAACATAAGAACGAATGAAGTCAACCTTCTTAGGCTCCCACTCTATCTGCTCCACCTGGGCATTCTTGGGGAAGTCAAGCACCACGGGACCGGGACGGCCACTGCGAGCGATATAGAAAGCACGGCTCACCGCCCATGCTATATCTCCGGCATGACGAATCTGGTAAGCCCACTTACTAATTGGCTGGGCAACACCCACGAGGTCAACCTCCTGGAAAGCGTCAGTACCCAGCGTACTGATGGCTACCTGTCCGGCTATCACCACGATAGGCGTCGAGTCAAGCATGGCATCAGCCAAACCCGTCAGCGTATTGGTGGCACCAGGACCACTCGTCACCAAAGCCACACCCACTTCGCCCGAAACGCGTGCAAAGCCCTCTGCGGCATGTGTAGCTGCCTGTTCGTGGCGCACCAATATGTGGTCAAAACTCTTCTTCTCACCTCGTGTATAGTCGTATAGCGCATCATAAACAGGCATGATAGAGCCTCCGGGATAGCCAAAGATAGTCTTTACCCCTTCTGCCTGCAAGGCCCGCATCAGCGCCTCCGAACCTGTTATTTTATCTTTCTGCATATTCGTTTATTTTCTATTATATCTAGTCGGGCTAGTCAGAGTAGTTGGACTAATCAATTATTCTCACGCCACCCTTATCGGCTGACGAAACACTCTGAGCATAAGCACGGAGAGCCTTGCTGACCACACGGTTGCGCTTCAGCGGCTGCTGTGGGCGAGCTGCCAGTTCCTCGTCGCTCAGTTTCACGCTAATCTGACGATTGGGGATGTCTATCACAATGATGTCGCCATCCTTTATCTTTCCGATGTTACCACCGGCTGCAGCCTCGGGCGAGATGTGACCGATGCTCAGGCCCGATGTACCGCCCGAGAAGCGTCCGTCGGTAATCAGTGCGCACTCCTTACCCATGTGCATACTCTTGATATACGATGTCGGGTACAGCATTTCCTGCATACCGGGACCGCCCTTCGGACCCTCGTGGGTAATCACCACGCAGTCGCCCTTCTTCACCTTGCCACCGAGAATACCCTCGCAGGCATCTTCCTGAGAATCAAAGCAAACGGCGGGACCCTCGAAGTGCCACAGACTTTCGTCAACACCAGCCGTCTTCACCACACAACCGTCTTGGGCAATGTTGCCGAAGAGTACAGCCAATCCACCGTCCTTGGTGTAAGCATGGGCTATGTCGCGAATACAACCATTGGCACGATCGGTATCCAGAGTGCCCCACTCTTCCGACTGTGAACCCATCTTGGTGCTAAAGCGGTTGCCTGGAGCTGTCTGGTAAATACGATTGGCCTCCGGGTCAATGTCACCATCAACAATGCTATATTTCTTGATAGCCTCAGCGAGCGTCATACCGTCCACACGGGGGGCAGAGCCGTCAATCAGGCCACCTTTGTTCAGTTCGTTGAGAATGCCGAGAATACCACCGGCACGACCACACTCCTGCACACTGTACTTCTGCGTGTTGGGCGCCAGTTTGCAAAGGCAGGGCACCTTACGGCTCAAGGCGTCAATATCCTTCATTGTAAAGTCGGTACCGGCCTCCTGGGCTACAGCCAGCAGGTGCAACACTGTATTGGTAGAACCACCCATGGCAATATCGAGCGACATGGCATTCATAAAGGCCTTGCGCGTAGCAATGTTACGGGGCAGTACGCTCTCGTCGCCGTCCTCATAATAGGCGAAGGCATTCTTCACTACCTGACGGGCAGCAGCCTTGAAGAGTTCTACACGGTTGGTATGCGTAGCCAGAATAGTGCCGTTGCCAGGCAGCGACAGTCCGATGGCCTCTGTCAGCGAGTTCATCGAGTTAGCCGTAAACATGCCCGAGCAGCTTCCGCAACCGGGACATGAGCACTGTTCAATCTCGCGCATCTCCTCGTCGGTCACCGATGGGTCGGCACCCTTCACCATAGCCGTAATCAGGTCGGCATTCTCGCCGCGCCAGCGTCCAGCCTCCATCGGTCCGCCTGAGCAGAACACCGTAGGAATGTTCAGTCGCATAGAAGCCATCAGCATACCAGGTGTCACCTTATCACAGTTCGAGATACAAATCATGGCGTCTGCCTTATGCGCATTCACCATATACTCTACGCTATCGGCAATGATGTCGCGCGAAGGCAGCGAATACAGCATGCCGTCGTGGCCCATGGCAATACCGTCGTCGATGGCTATTGTATTGAATTCGGCGGCATAGCATCCCATTTTCTCTATCTCCTCGCGAACAATCTGTCCTATTTCGTGCAGGTGTGTATGACCTGGCACAAATTGCGTGAACGAGTTGACAATAGCGATAATCGGCTTGCCGAACTGCTCCTGTTTCATACCTGTGGCTACCCATAGAGCACGGGCGCCAGCCATTCTCCTACCCTCTGTGCATACTGCACTGCGTAACTGATGTTTCATATCTTAATCTTTCGTATTTGTCTATTTTAGCTTGCAAAGTTACACCTTTTTTATATAAAAACCAACGAAAATGAAGATTTTCTGCATTTCTGCTTTCGATTCATCATTTTTTTCTTATCTTTGCAGCAGCTAACAATTATAAACTCAAAATTACCAAACAATTATGGACTTTAAGAAAATACTTAACACCATTACCAGTGAGAAAGGTGAAGAGATTCTGAACGAACTCAAGGAAAAAGGCGGTTCATTGACCGACATGTTACAAGACAAATTGCAAGACACGCTGAAAGGCAAGGGCGGAGCCAATGCCGAGGCAGATACGGACAATTCGTCGAATCCCCTCTCCGGTGGTCTTGAGGGACTCCTTCAAGGCAAGTTGAAAGACTTGGCCGAGAAAGCCAAGAGCGAAATAGAAGCTAAAATCAAGAAATAATACTTCCATTTTACACAACTAGACTAAGTAATATGAAAAAATTTTACTCATCTCTATGCTGCTCCTGTTTATAGGAGTTAGCATTCAGGCTCAGTCTATCGCCAATGAGCAGATGGACGAGCAGTTCAATGACGGCCAAGACGTCAGCGCATCTGAGAACTAATGACATACATCAAGAAAAAACAAAAAAGCAGGACTCTCATCACGAGTGCCCTGCTCTGTATAATCTCCTTACTAACAATCTTCTTACCTTAGACAAATACCACAGTATTTCTTTTTCTATGCTTTTTCTAATGCAAAAGTACGTCAAAGTTGGTGATGTACAAGCATCAGAATGGTGCTATTTGCACACAAAAGCATTATTTTTGACTTGCATCAATCTTGCATGAAGATTCATCCATGAAGAGGTATGAGGGTTGATAACCACCTGCATCGACCACGATTTTCTCGAAAATGATAGCAGGATCGTCGGGCTGAATGGTGAGTGTATGCACACTGGAAGCCGACAATGGCAACTCGACAACCGACTCTACTACGCGACGGGCTATCGTGGGATAATAGACGCTATAGATGTTCTCCTTCGACTCATTGAGATTCTTGTTGAAGTTGACGGTAACAGGGCTGCTGCCATCAAGCGACACCTGATAGGTGAGTCCGCCCTTGTTGAGATAGTCGAGGGTTGACTTAACTACGACATGTACCTTGACCTTACGCTGAGCCTGAGTGGCGGTGGTGAAGCGATACGACAAGCTGCCGCCTGCAGGACTCTCGGTATAGGGCATCAGCGTAAGACCACTGCGCGTGCGCCCCATATCGGGCAGTACTGTCCATTTGGTAGATTGACCATCCTGGGCATTGAAATAATGCTCGGCTTCCATCGATACAACATCGTGATGCATGGTGAAGATGTAGCCGCCAGAAGCCGCATCAGCCAAACGATTGACCTTGGGCAGACGGTCGGCAGGGAAATCGTCGTTCCACGAGGTATAGCCGATGTGCTTCTGCGTCATCATGCCATTCCACTTGCCTCCAGCCATCTTATGGTTATAGTCGGCGCAAAGCAGCGAGTCGCGACGGAAGGCCTGCTCCACCCTATCAGCCCATAAGTTGCAGTCGGGATTGCCCTCGGCAAAGAGTTTATGGTTCATAGCCTGGGCATAGTACATCTGATAGATGTTCGACATAGCCTGTATGGGGAAGAGTATAAGTTGCTGGTAGGCATCACGATAACGGGTATCGAGGGTGATATACTGGCGCAGGGCTTCGGCTTCGAGGCGCATGAATTCGTCGGCCACCTGACGCCACTCGCCTGTATTGACGTTATAGGTCCGGGCATCAAGCATCTCAGCTGTGACGCGTCCATTAAGCTTGCACGAAAGGTTGAGCAGACGCGCTGCCTCAACAGCCTGCGCATCGCCAAACTGCTGACGGCAGAATGCCTCAGTATGGTTAGTAACAAGTCTTGAAGTGTATTGATTGGGGTTCCACGCCATATCCATGAAGTAGGTAATGGGATACTCCATAGGTTTCAAGTCGCCCACATTGAGAATCCACATGCGCTGAATGCCGTTGACATAAGCCAGATGCAATTGTTCCCACATATTGATGGTGGGGGTAACGTTGATCCACTTGGTGTTGCGAGGAGCTCCCACATAATCGACGTGATAATAGAGTCCCCAACCGCCTGGATGCTGGCGCTCCTTCTGATTGGGCACACGGCGCACATTGCCCCAGTTGTCGTCGCAGAGCAACATGATGACGTCTTCAGGCACGCGCATGCCTTTATCATAGTAGTCTAACACCTCTTTATAAAGTGCCCACACCTGGGTGGTTTCCTTGGCTTTACGTCCTGTTTCCTGAGCAATGATGCGACGCTGGTTCTCGACAATGCGCTGCAGGAGTTTGGTATCAGCATCCTCGCTCATGGCCTCGTCGCCATCGCCACGCATACCGATAGTGACCATATCTTCAGTACCTTTTATACGTTGGATGCCCTCACGGAAGAACTGATCGAGACGCTTGGCATTCTTCTGATAGTTCCATGGTCCCCACTCGTTGCGCTTCCGTGCATACTCCTGATGGTTGCGTGCCATAGGCTCGTGGTGAGAGGTTCCCATGATAATGCCCATATCGTCGGCTGTCTTGCCGTTGAGAGGGTCATCAGCATAGAAAGCCCATCCCCACATGGCTGGCCACATCATGTTGCCTCGCAGACGGAGGATAAGTTCAAAAACTTTCTCATAGAATCGATGGTCACCGTAATTAGTACCGAAGGTGTGCTTGACCCACGACGTGAGACAGGGAGCCTCGTCGTTAAGGAAGATACCACGGAATTCGACAGCCGGTTCGCCATCGGTATATATACCTTTCTTAATATATAGCTTATCATGATGTTCTACAGGTACATCTGCCCAATAATACCAAGGCGACACACCCATTTGCTGGGAGAGTTCGTAGATGCCATAAACAGTACCTCGGCGGTCGCTGCCTGCAATAACCAACTGATTGTCAATCAGCGTAATAAGGAACTTCTCACGTTTGCCTTTCAACAACGAGGCATCGAGTTTATGCTGTTTGACAAGACGATCGATGAGGGCAGACTGGCCTAATGTACCCACGAGGATATTGCCTCGGTCATTTTGTGTAAGTTGAGCCGGCGAACCAGTCACACGTTGGAAGTCCTGTGACAAGGTTTGGGCAGCAATGGCTACTGCCTTGGCATCGGCAACATCATAACTGATGGTGATTTGACCACCTGTCAACTGTAAATCGCCTGTCTGGAAACTGACAAAGCGCGAGGCTGCCATCAGCATAGTGGTAGCACCAAGAAGCAGGCATACCAATGCCAAGCGCAGATGAGCATGAATAAATGATAACTGTTTCATAATAGTAACTTGTAAATTCTTCCGCAAAGATACGATAAAAAATAATAGTTTACAAGCACTAATGGAAGAAAATTTATCAATGAAACAAATTGAAACACTTTTGGCACAAAATAAAAAATCCCCGCAAGCACTGGCCTGCAGGGATTCTTTTATTTGAAATCAAATTGATTCAGATTACTTTGTGGTGTCAACGAACATTGCAACACGGTTGAAGTCGTTCTCCTCAGAAATCTCGCTGGTAGCACCCAAGCCCTGAGTGGTGATGCGATCCTTAGAGATCTTGTAGCGCTTGATGAGAGCGTTAGCAACAGCAGTTGCACGAGCCTCAGAAAGCTTCTGGTTCAGTTCAGCCTTACCCTCTGGAGAAGCGTAACCCTTAACGAGAACCTTAGACTCAGGATGATTCTTCAGATACTTAGCAACCATCTCAACACTTGCATACTGAGCAGCGTCGATAGTGCTCTTGCCCTGACGGAAGATAACGATTGGCTGCAGAGTGGTCTCCTTCTTCTCCTCTACGATCTGAGTAGGACGAGCCTCGCACTCAGCGAGCTTCTTCTTCAGGTCGTTGATGGTCTGGTTAGCAGCGTTCAGCTGACCATTCTTAGCATCAACATCGCCACGGAGCTCGTTGATCTTAGCGTTAAGAGCGTCGATCTCAGCCTGGTCGCGGAGCTCTTCAATCTTGAAGTTGTGAGTTCCGTTGCTTGTACCGAACTTGTAGTTGATACCCAACTTCAGAGAGAAAGCACCGTTCCATTTCTTACCATTGAAGAGGAACTCAACCTTGCGGAATGGGTTAGCATACAGTGGAGCTGGCTGACCGAAAACAACACCTGGCTCCAAGTAAACCTGCCACTGCTTAGCAGCACCGAGGTTCAAAGCGAGGTCGAAAGCAAACTTAGCGTTGATACCGCCCTGCTTCTGAGCCCATGCGCGGCTGTAACCACCACCTGCAAGAGCGATAACCTCAAACTTACGAGGCTGACCCTGGTAACCACCGAAGAGGTTGCTCAGGTTCCATGTGCTCAAAATGTCGAAGTCGGTAGAGTTGATGAAAGTCTTGCTACCGAACATAGACTTAGAATCAGACTTGTTTCCGAAGTAGTTGTTGATGTCCAAAGCCAGACCGAATACGGTAGTCAGGTTCTTACCAACGCGTACACCGAACTCGGGAGATACGCCCTTCATGAAACCATAATCTTCACCACCACCCAAGTTACTTCTGAACTTATTCATGGGAGTAGCTACACCAGCATTGATACCGATGTACCAGTTGTCACCAGCCTTGTTAGCTGTAACAGCAGTTTTCTGTGCGCTAGCTGAAACTGACAGCATAGCAACTGCAAGCATTAAAAAAAGCTTTTTCATTTTCTTACTAACTTTTTGTTAAATTATAAAAAATTCTACCTATTTATCTAGATTTCGAGTGCAAAGTAAATAAAAAAAACTTTAAGTTCCAAGAAAAAACGTGTAAAATATACGTTTTTAGCCCTATTTTCTTGATTTATATCGGTTTCCGTTCACTTTTATACTACAAAACATTAAAATTTGTAATCAATTCCGATACCTATCACGTTGTTGGTGCGCGAGTAGGTTTCCTCGCCATAACTGGTGGCTTTCTTATAGTCGCTATAGAGACTGATGAAGTAGCCGGCATTGAGACGAATCTTGTCTGTGACATTCCAAGCACCACCCAAGCCTATTGAATAGCTGTCGCAGGCAAACGAGGTATTCTGCTGATAGCCATCGGAAAGTCCGTAGTCGGTACGCTGGGCACCACAGCTGACGGTGAATTTCTCGTTGATATCGTATTCCACACCAGCCAGAATCTCGTGGGTACCATGCTTGAGTTCCTTCTGACGGTCGTTAGCCATCTTGGCATTCTTGTCGTCGAAGAAGTGATACTCCAGCGTAGCGCGCAACTTGGGTGAGAACTCGTAACCGACAGCCAAAGACAGAAGCGCAGGCATATCATAGCGTGTTCTGGCTCCATCGGCAAAGGGAGCGGTATAATTGCCAAGTTGTGCAGCCAGCGCCTGAAGTTTAGCCTGAGCACCAGCAGGGTCGGCAGCCATCATTGCTGCAATGAGATTGGTGCCGAGACCTGCATCGAGCACATTGGTCTCGTTCTTGGGATTGAGTTTGGTGCGGAACTCGTAACGTGCAGCAACCGTAACAGGTCCCTTGTGGAAGTCAAGACTGATGATGGGTGTAATGCCCCACCCTTTCTGATCGACATCCAGCAACAGCTTGGCCAGTTCGCCCAGTTGGGGATGGTCGGCAGCAATGACGTGTCCGCGATAGTAGCCGTCGTAATAATTGGCACGCAGACCCACTGCAGCAGCAAAGCAATCGGATATTTTATAGGTGAAGTTCACCTGACCGCCATAGATATACTGCTTACCCTTCATCTCAGAATTGAGTTTGTACTGGTCGGGGGTAATGCCATTGGCAGCCAGCATACCACCCAAGAGCATGTTATACATCGGGACGCCCTGCTTATACTCTACAAAACCACCGCTGCCCACGATACCAATCATGGCAGATACGGCAATGCGATTTTTCTTATACGTAGCGAACAAGGCTGGAACGATGGGCGCCGATGCCTTGCCTTCATAAGTAGTCTCACCGAGTTTGATGTCGCGATGTTGCCACGGTTTCTGGAAGTTGAGCGAGAGTTCCCATCCTTCGTGCCCCCATGCCAAACCGGCAGGATTGCTGAAAGTGGCATCAATGTCGAAGGTGGCTCCGCGCGCCATCATGCGATCAAAAGCAATGTGATAATTCGTGTTGGTCATCAGTCCGCCTGCACGAACTGTCAAGAAAGCAGTAGCAGTAACTGCAAGAAGTAATAGTTTCCTCATTTTTCTCTTTTTAATGGATTTCGGCTGCAAAGTTACAAAGAATAATGCAAATAACGGGAAAATAGACAATAAAAATGCGCGATAGGAACAAAATAGAGTAACTTTCTTAATCTATATCATTAAACTTTCTCCTCCTAATGCGTCTATAATATATAAATAATGTGTAACTTTGCACGAGAAAATTTTAAGTGAGATGAAACAGAACAATATTATAAACTAGATTTAAGGAATGAAAAACTATTTATTGACTATGATGCTCGTAGCCAGCACATCGGGCATTCATGCTATTGAAATAAACGATTCGTTGCACTTGCAAGAGGTCGTAGTGACAGGAACCCGTTCAGCCACAGACACGCGCTATCTGCCACAGACAGTGACGGTGATAGAGCGCGATTTGCTGACGAATCAATATCAAACCAGTATCCTGCCCACCGTTGTACAGCAGGTGCCTGGCCTTTTTGTGACCTCGCGCTCTGTGTTGGGTTACGGTGTGTCAGGAGGAGCCGCCGGTGGTATTAACATGCGCGGCATAGCAGGCGGCAGTGGCCAGATGATGGTGCTGATTGACGGTCATCCACAATATCAAGGTATCTATGGCCATCCCATTTCCGACAGTTATCAGACGCTGATGGCTGAACGCGTGGAAGTGTTGCGCGGACCAGCCTCGATGCTCTATGGTTCGAATGCGATGGGTGGTGTCATCAATATTGTGACGCGTCGCCCTGCAGGTGGCAATTCGGTTCATACAAATATCAATGTCGGTGCAGGCAGCTATGGAACCCTGCAGGCCGAGGTTGCCAACCAGATACGCAGTGGAAAGTTCTCAAGCACTATTGCCGCCCAGTATGGACGCACCGACAATCACCGTCCTCGCATGGGTTTTGAGCAATATGGGGGTTACTTGAAACTGGGCTATGACTTCAACAACCATTGGAATGCCTATGTGGATGCCAACATCACCCATTTCAATGCCAGCCAACCAGGCAGTACGGCTTCCCCACTCTACGATGCCGACCAGTGGATAACACGAGGTATGGTTTCTGCTGCTGTGGAGAATCACTATGGCAGGAGCAATGGTGCACTGAGTCTCTACACTAATTTCGGACGCCATAAGATTGACGACGGTACTGCCGATCCTTCGAAACCCACCCAGCGTTACTTCCGTTCGAAGGATGCGCTGATGGGTATCTCGCTGTATGAGAGTTTCCAGCTCTTCGAAGGCAATCGCCTGACAGCAGGCATCGACTATCAGCATATCTATGGCTATGCCTACTACACATCAAAGGAAACTGGCGAGACACTTGACACGCCCAACAAACAGAGTGGCAAGTCATATCGCAACGAGATTGCCGGTTATGTAGAGTTCCGCCAAGACCTCACATCGTGGTTGACTGTCGATGCAGGCCTTCGTGTTGACCATCATTCTATAACCGGAACGGAATGGATTCCACAGGGTGGCATTGTCATTCGTCCGATGGAGAGTGGCGAACTGAAGGCAATGGTGAGCAAGGGTTTCCGCAATCCCACCATGCGCGAGATGTATCTCTATCCCCCCTCAAATACAGATTTGAAACCAGAACGACTGATGAACTACGAACTGGCTTGGAGCCATCGCCTCGAACAGTTTAACTACGGTCTGAACCTGTTCTACCTGAAGGGCGACAACATGATTCAGACGATGCCCGTTGACGGCAAGCCACGCAATGTGAATACCGGCGAGATAGAGAACTACGGTCTGGAGGCTGAAGCAGCCTACCGCATCAATCCACACTGGCGCCTGACCACCAACCACTCGTTGCTCCACATGAAGAACCACGTGTTGGGTGCTCCGCAGTATAAGGGATTCCTGGGTGCCGACTTCAGTCAGCAGCGCTGGAATGTTGTGGCTGGTCTGCAGTATATCAACGGGCTATATACTGCTATCGGGGACAATGAAAAGAAGGAAAATTTCCTGCTGCTGAATGCTACTGTCAGTTACAGGTTGGTGAACAACCTGGCACTATGGGTGCGTGGCGAAAATCTGCTGGCGCAGCGCTACGAAATCAATGCGGGCTACCCCATGCCCCGTGCCACCTTCATGGCCGGTGCAAATGTCTCGTTCTAAACGGAAAAGAAGCCTTTATGATATAAAAGGTGCCTACTTTTACGAGGTAAGAGTAGGCACCTTTTTCGAGGGGTTAACTGTTATTTTTACTGTTTCTCGATAATCTTTCCGCCCTCCTCAATAGCTTGCATGTTGAGGGGAATCATGGCGTGATGGCGCTCAGGCAGCGTCTTGTAGAGGGCCTTTTCCACACCATTGGTACTCACGACGGGAGCCACCTTCAAGAGTCCGCCCAGCACAATCATATTGAACACCTTGGCATTCTTCATCTCGGCTGCCTTGTCCATCGCATCGATGCGATAGACGGTGATGTCCTTGCGTGTAGGAGGATTGATGATGCCATAAGCATCGTAAATCAGAATACCGCCTGGCTTCAGTTTCGGTTCAAACTTCTCGAGTGACGGTTGGTTGAGCACAATGGCAATATCGAACTTACTCAATATCGGCGAAGAAATCTTCTCGTCGCTGACTATCACAGTCACGTTGGCAGTACCGCCACGCTGTTCCGGACCATAGGCAGGCATCCATGTCACCTCCTTGTCGTCCATCAGTCCTGAATAAGCCAGAATCTTACCCATTGAGAGCACACCCTGCCCTCCGAAACCACTGATTATTATCTCTTTCTTCATCTTAATTATCAATTATCAATTATCAATTGTCAATTATCAATTAAAGACTTGTCGTGTCTTTTAAATCTCCTTTCGGATAATAATTGAACATGTGTTCCTGCATCCACTCATTGGCAGCCTTGGGCGACATCTTCCAACCGCTGTTACAGGTTGATACAATCTCCACCAGACTGCTTCCCTTGCCAGCCATCGAAGCCTCGAAGGCCTTGCGAATGGCTTTCTTTGCAGAACGGATAGCTGCAACGGTCTCTACACTCTGGCGAGTCACATAGCAAGTACCCTCCAACGTGGCTGCTATCTCTGTGATGTGCAGGGGATATCCGTGCAAGTCAGCCTGACGACCATAGGGACAGGTTGAAGTCTTCATACCCATCAGCGTGGTAGGAGCCATCTGACCACCCGTCATACCATAGATGGCATTGTTGATGAAGATGATGGCAATATGTTCGCCACGGTTCAAGGCATGGATGGTTTCACAAGTACCGATACAAGCCAGATCGCCATCACCCTGATAGGTGAACACAAGACGGTCGGGCCACAGGCGCTTGATAGCAGTAGCCACAGCGGGAGCACGCCCATGGGCAGCCTCCTGCCAGTCGATATCCAGATAGTTATAGGCAAAGACGGCACAACCCACAGGCGAAACTCCCACGGTTTTCTCCTCCATGCCCATTTCCTCGATGACCTCAGCCACGAGTTTATGTACCACACCATGCGAACAACCGGGGCAGTAGTGCATGTGGTTGTCGTTCATCAGTGTCGGTTTCTGATATACCAGATTCTCTGGTGCTATAATATTGTTTTCCATCTTACATCATCTTCTTTAATACTTCCACAATCTCCTCGGGCTCAGGAACAATACCGCCCAAGCGACCAAACTGCTCAACAGGCAGGGCACCGTTGATGGCAAGACGAACGTCCTGAACCATCTGTCCGGCATTGATCTCTACAACGAGAACTCCCTTCTTGCCCTTTGCCAACTCAGCTATCGCCTTTGAGGGGAAAGGCCACAGGGTGATGGGGCGCAAGAGTCCTACCTTTACACCTTCCTCACGAGCCATCTCAATGGCTTTCTGTGTCAGACGGGCAGCAGAACCGAAGGCAACAACCAACAGTTCGGCATCGTCGCAGAACAGCGTCTCATAGCGCACTTCCTTCTCGCGAATCTCAGCATATTTCTGCTGAAGATGCAAGTTACGAGCCTCCATAATCTCAGGCTTCAACTCCAGCGAGGTAATGATATTAGGCTTGCGGTCCTTCGTGCGACCGATAGTAGCCCAAGGACACTGCTGACGAATCTCTTCCTCAGTACGGCGGGGCTTATAGGGAGGCAACACAATGCGCTCCATCATCTGACCAATGACACCGTCGGACAGAATCATGGCAGGATTGCGATACTTGAAAGCCAACTCAAAAGCAAGGTCAACGAAATCGGCCATCTCCTGCACCGAGTTAGGAGCCAGCACAATGACGTTATAGTCGCCATTACCACCACCACGGGTAGCCTGGAAATAGTCGCCCTGTGAAGGCTGGATAGTGCCCAGTCCGGGACCACCGCGCTGCACATTGACAAACACACCCGGCAACTCAGCACCAGCCATATAGGTAATTCCCTCCTGCATCAGTGCAATACCAGGCGACGACGATGAGGTGAGCACCTTCTTACCGGCTGCTGCACCACCATAAATCATATTAATAGAAGCCAGCTCGCTCTCAGCCTGCAAGACCACCATACCAGTTGTCTCCCAAGGTTTCAGTTCTGCCAGCGTCTCAATCACTTCACTCTGCGGGGTGATGGGATATCCGAAATATCCGTCGGCTCCACAGCGGATGGCAGCGTGAGCTATCGCCTCGTTGCCTTTCATCAAAGTAACTTCCTGTTCTGCCATCTTTTTACTCCTCTACTTTTTTACGATAGACCGTAATGCATCCATCAGGACAAACCACAGCGCACGACGTACAGCCAGTGCACTTGTCTATCTGCACGGGCTCCACATAGGGATAGCCATGCACATTCACACGATTGGCCATTGCGATAACCCCCTGCGGACACGCACTCACACAAAGCGCGCAGCCCTTACAACGGTCGGTATTCACCACAATAGCACCTTTCAGTTTAGCCATTCTCTCTTTTGTATTTGTTGTTATGGATTGTAATAATCCTTATGATAAAAATTCATGATGTCGTCGAGCATCTGCTTGGCCTCGACAGCAGGACTCTCCGGGTCGAGCTCTATCGCCTTCAGATAGCAATTGATTGCCTCCTGCCAGTTACCCTGCTTCCGATAAGCATTGCCCTGCTCATAATACTCCTGGGCGGTAGCAAATTCTTCACTTTTCACTATGAACTATGAACTATGAACTATGAACTATGAACTTGTTCACTTATAATATTCCCGTTTGCCAGCAGCTAAGGTATTCTTCATCAGCGAACAGATAGTCATAGGACCAACGCCACCGGGAACGGGAGTAATGAAGGAACATTTCGGAGCT
>JAEEGG010012060.1_pt1 | contig 18726 bp, 14 predicted proteins | sample 9134161 | NCBI WGS metagenome assembly JAEEGG01 (sample SAMN16246543, study PRJNA631951) | gut metagenome | biome: gut microbiome; feature: rumen; material: CR-attached | host: Bos | place: Iran: Karaj | collected 2018-10 | reverse complement strand
TGTTATCCAATTCTATAAGACACTACCCTATTTTAGGGCGTGCAAAAGTACAACTTTCTTCTTTACGCTCCAACTTTTTTTGTGCATTAATTCATGTTCGCCCATAAATCAATGCGTTAGCGCGTTCAGAAGACAGATTTTGGATGATTGAACGAGGCGGCAAAAGTACTACTTTTTTATTTACCGACAACACATTAATTGTTTTTTTTGACTGTGAGTCGTGGAGATTCCCTGCGGGAATGGAGAAACTGTCGTCTGGAAATCGCGGCGGCGGATGGTGTCTACGTACAGTCAGCATTACCTGCCGCCGCATTATTAATACGACTCACCTATTCCATTCCCTGAAAGGGAATCTCCTCCCCTTTCAATTTTTTTCCTAACTTTGCAGCCAAATCTAAAGCAAATGTCCATCGAAATCAACCATATCACCAAGCGTTACGGCGACCAACTCGCCCTCAATGACGTGACGCTCTCCATTAATAAAGGTATCGTCGGACTGCTCGGCCCTAACGGCGCGGGCAAGTCGACGCTGATGAAAATCATCACCTGCTTCATTCCGCCCACCTCGGGCACGGTGAGCGTCGAAGGTCACGATGTCATCGAAGACCCAATGGCCGTTAAGCGCATTGTGGGGTATTTGCCTGAGCACAACCCGCTGTACCTCGACATGTACGTCCGTGAATACCTTGAATTTGTGGCCGGGGTTCACAAGTTGAAAGGGCAAACCGCGCACAAGCGCATCAATGCCATGATTGACGAGACGGGTCTCGGTCTTGAGGCACACAAGAAAATCGGGGCTTTGTCGAAAGGCTATCGCCAGCGCGTCGGCCTCGCCCAAGCCATGATGCACGACCCGCAGGTGCTCATCCTCGACGAGCCCACCTCCGGCCTCGACCCCAACCAACTCATCGACATCCGCAACCTCATCTCCAGTCTTGGCCAAAAGAAGACCGTACTTCTCAGCACCCATATCATGCAAGAGGTGGAAGCCATCTGCGAACGCGCCATTATTATTAATAAAGGTGTGGTAGTGGCCGACGACAAAATCGAGAACCTGAAGCAAGACAATGCCACAAGCAATGTGGTTGTCGTTGAGTTCGAGAGCGAGGTGAGCGAAGACTTGCTCCGAAGCATCCCGCAAGTGGGGCGCGTGCAGCACGTGAAGGACAACCACTGGATACTCGAGCCGCAAGGCGACACCGACATCCGCGCCAACCTGATGAGATGGTCGGTCGACCGCGGTCTCATTATCAAGACTTTGCAAAAGGAAGACTTGAGCATCGAGGAAGCGTTCCAGAAACTGACAAAAGGATAAAACAATTCATTTTAGCCACATCGTCTTTACCCAATTATATTTTTTACCAATACCTTGAATTTACAACCACTTGTTTTGTACTTTTGCAAGAAATAAAGAAATTAATTCATTATAAAAAACCAATTGACCATGAACAATTTGTATAGTTTTTTGATGGAAAAGGAGAAAACTTCTATGCTCCGCCCAAGATTCCTTTTACGATGCGCCGCTTTGATGGTCCTTATGATGACCTGGATGATGCCGACAAGGGCGCAGCACCCATTCACCTTGACAACAGCATCAGACATAACCAATAGTACACAGCATTACTACCTAATACAGTCTATTGACCGCCCCACATTCTACGCCATTCCGCATTCAACTGACGAGAATTCCAAGGTCTCCACTACAAGTATTCCCAATGCCAATATGCGTTGGTACTTCATGGACGCTGGAAGCGATTCCGACCATCAGTATTATTACATTGTCAATTCAACAGGCAGATGCTTGTATCGCATGAATGACACCATTGACGGCATCCGGATAAAGAACACCCATGCCGAACTTTCTTCTTTGTCTGATGACGAATTAGACAAGTACAAGTATTATCTGGCGCCAACTGAATCAGATTATTACATCCACCCCAAAGGCGCTCCGGATTTATACTTGAATAAGAAACAGACTAATGTTCCATATTCCCCTTCTATCAAAACCAGTACATGGACTGATGCTCCCTCTGTATGGAACTTTGTTGCAGTTGGCAATGTTACTTGGCCACAGCCATTCACAATATCCACAAATGCGGAAAAACATTATTACAAGTTTCAAAACGTAACCAACACATCGTTTTATCTTTCCAATTCTGAAGGATGGGCAACGGTCAGCAACACTGGGAGCAATGAGGATGTCTGGTATTTTTTGGATGCAGGCACGGATGCAACTTATTCGAACTGCCATTATTACTACATCGTGAATGCCTCAACGGGAAAGTATTTGTATTACACGGGAGGTACAGGTAACGAGGTTGCCAAAGTTATGGATTTCAATTCTGCGGAAAATGACAAATACCGTTTTCTCATAGTGGATGCGGCTTACAAACCTGATAACACCAATTATGCGACAAGCTATACCATCGTTCCGAAACTGAGGCAAGCCTATTTTTCCGGTAATGACAGTTTTGCTCCCATGGCAATGGCTGACGATTCCCACTTGCTTCTCAAGAATGACCGAGGAAGTAACAATTACAATTCCCACTGGAGAATAGAGGAAACAGATTTTGTTTTGGTTGAAGCACCCACAATTACCAACAACTACGACGGCACCATCTCTCTGAGTACAACCACCGCCGGTACCACAATTTACTACACCACCAACGGCGATACTCCAGACAACACTTGCACAGCATATTCTTCACCCTTCTCCTTGGGTGATGCAACAATCATCAAAGCCATCGCTTATTTAGGCTCAGACTGTTCTAATGTGAGCACCTACAACGTGCCGAGGTACACCAAGCCAACCATTAGTTTCGACAACAGCACTTCTGAGGTTACCATCACCAGCGAGGGCACTGTTTATTACACTACCGACGGCGACACCCCGACCATTTCAAGCACCGAATATAGCGAACCCTTCACTGTTGAACCCGCCACCACCGTCAAGGCCATCGCCACCCACCCAGGTTATCTTAATTCAGAGGTGGCAACAAAGTACATCCAAAGCGGCGATTACTCACAGGATTATCTCACCTTCACTGTGCTCACTGATGGAACAATTTCATGGAAGTCCATTGGATCTGGCATGGAAAAAGAAATCTCTTACAGAATCAATGGTGGTTCATGGACATCAATAACAGCTGGAGATAATGTTACAATAAGTGTAGTGGCTGGTGATGTTGTAGAATTAAAGGGAAATAATCAAACTTATGCATCAGACAGGAGTAACTATTCTGGATTTGATGGTGGCACAGCAACATTTAACATCTCTGGTAACATAATGAGTCTTATCTATGGTGACAACTTTGTTGATGAGACAACAATGTCAGGCTCATATAACTTCTGTTCTTTATTCAAACAGTCAAAGGCAGTGTCAGCAGAGAACTTGATTCTTCCTGCCACATCACTTACAGAATGTTGTTACAGGGCTATGTTCAGCAAGTGTACGACATTGGAGGTAGCACCTGCCCTCCCAGCAACAACATTGGCTCCATACTGTTATTATTATATGTTTGAGGATTGTGCAATAACATCTGCACCTGAACTTAGAGCACCGACATTGGTATCCAACTGTTATGGAAACATGTTCACAGGTTGTAGATCCCTAAATTACATCTTATGTCTTGCAGTAGATAAATCAGCATCAAATTGCTTGACAAACTGGGTAAGCCGTGTTTCATCAACTGGCACCTTTGTAAAGAAAGCAAGCGTAACCTGGACTACTGGCAATAGTGGTATTCCAACCAATTGGACTGTTGTAGATGAGGGAACTCCTGATGTTCCGACAATATCATGTGATGGATTTGAGATTGAATTATCTTGTACAACAACTGGGGCTATCATATACTATCAATTAGACCATAGTGGGAGTTACACACAGTATACAGCTCCAATAACAATGACCCGTGACACCTTCATTGAATGTTATTCAGAAAAGGATGGAAAAACAAGTGCAACTATAAGTCAGACTTGTGAATATGATGATAGAACCATCTATGAGTATTCAAACCAATCCCTTAATTCATGGACTTATGGAGGTAATACCATAACAACACCTTATTCTGTTAATGCGATTGACGGACATTCATCAAGCTACGCAAAAGGTACGTTTAACTTTGAGACAGATGTTAATCTCCGCAGCCCACAACCAACCTATCTATGGTTTCAACACGCAGACCAATCAGCAACAATATATGTTGACGACATTCTTGTGGAAAAACACTGGGGAGGATATACTGCATTCTTCGTTGATATATCAAACTATGTTCATAAGGGTACAAACCATATCAAGGTAGCGTTGAAAAACAATGAAGGGAATCATCTTGCTCCTGCATCAGGTGACTTTAATTTCAATGCTACATTGGGTAATGTAAAGCTGTTTACAAGCCCATACATGCCTTCAATGAGTTATGGCTATGATGGATTCCATATCACATCAACAGTGTCTTCAGCTGAAGCTACCATCAATGTGAAGACAACCATACCAACCGGTGCTACCGTCGTATGTACAATCAGTGGTGATAACTGTGATTATACTGAGACAAAGAGCAGTACAGGAGAAGAATTGGTGTTCACTACAACTATCACTAATCCTCGTCTTTGGAATGGTACAATTGACCCATATTTGTATAACGTGAAACTCGAGATTTACCATGATAATGAGTTGTATCACAGTTATGAAAGACCATACGGCTTGAGATTCTATGAGTATGTAATTAATGAACCCGTAAATGGAAATCCATATACCGGTTTCTTACTTAATGGACAGCCTTATCTATTGAGAGGATGTTGTATGCACGATGATATAGAAGGAAAAGCTAACGCATTAACTGACACTGACTACGATAATACATTTGCAACAATACAAGATCTTGGTCTTAACTTCTTACGTTTAGCACACTATCCACATCCTAAGGAAACATACGATAGATGTGATCAATTAGGTATCGTTGTACAAACTGAAGGTCCTTGCGTAAATAAGATGCAATCGACCATGCCGACAGATTACTATACACACCTTGAAGGTCAGTACACGGATATGGTTAACCAGCATTACAATCACCCGTGCATCATATTCTGGGGATTGAGTAATGAGACAACCACAGATGACAAGGACTTTGCTAAGGTGAAGATTGAGGGATATAAAGCTCTCATTAAGAACTTAGATCCAGAGCGTTGGGTAGGTTATGTGCTCGCACAATCTCCGGGAGTCGATCCTTCCGGTTATTACAACAACCCAGATATGGATTGGTTTGGTTGTAACATCTATGTAGGATGGTACGCAAGTCAGAATTCAAATGATCCATCAAATGAACTTAATAGACGTATTGCTAATACTATTACGGCTCTTGGTAAACCTTTTGCTTATTCTGAATATGGTTGTGGCAGTACACAAAGCTGCCACTCGGATGACTTTATGGCAACAACCACAAGGGGCAACAAGCCAAGACACGATATTGAATATCAGATGTGGTTGCATGAAGGACACATCGCAGCCATCAAGAACAAACCTGAGTTGTTGTTCACATCAGAATGGCAGCTCTTTGACATTGCTGTGTCTAGCAGAAATGAAGGTTATACAGTTTGCCCTGATGGAGTAAATGATTATATCGATGACAATCTCAGAAGATTGAACGACAAGGGTCTTGTTGAGAGAGACCACGTTACAAAGAAGGATACATACTATCTTTACAAGGCTTGGTGGAATCAGAAAGACAAATTTGTTCACATTTGCGGAAAGGATTTTAAGAAGTTAACTAACAGAGTAATAAAGTGTTACACAAACGATGGCAATTCATTGAGTCTTTATGTGAATGACACTTTTAAGGAAACAGTAACTGTAACTAATAATATTGCTACATTCACTGCAACCGATTTCAATCCAGGTGATGTGATCAGGGTAAATGGTGCAACAACAAATGACACATTTACTTTCACTGATTACAGTGAAGAAAATGTTTTCATAACCAATGGCAATTGGAACAAGGTTTCCAACTGGAGCGGCAATGCGGTGCCTACTGCTGTCAGCAATGTCAGGATTGAAGCCAATGCTACCATTCCAGCCAACTATGTTGCCCGTGTTAAAGAAATCAGCATTAACGAAGGTGCAACCCTCACCATTGCCGACGGCGGTCAGCTGCATCACGACAACGAAGGCGTGACAGCCACAGTGCAGAAGAACATCGTGCCTTACACAATTGCACAAACCAACGGGGAAGAGAAGTCCAACGGATGGTATCTCCTGGCCTCGCCCATGCAAGATGCTCTGGAGCCATCTGAAACAATGCTTTCCAATAACTATGACCTTTATCGCTTCAACCAAAGCGTGGAATTGGAGTGGGAAAACTACCATCAGTATTCCGACTTCATGCTGAACAACGGCCAGGGTTACCTCTACGCCAATAGCGGCGATGGCGAGAGCTCCACAGTGATGATAGATATCGAAGGTCAGTTGCAGCCTTCAGACGAGGATATTGAAGTGCCGCTAGTCTATGATAATGCTGCAGAGTTTCCCGGCTTCAACCTCGTGGGCAACCCCTTCGCCTGCAACGCCTATCTTGCCGAGCCGCGCGACTTTTTCGTGATGAATGCCAACAGCGATGAGCTGGAAATCTGCGCTTCTGCTAATGATGTCATTGCCCCGCTGCAAGGTATCTTCGTACAGGCTGCAGATGCCAACGACAATGCTGTTACATTCACCAGAACGCAACCCGAAACCCAAGGCAGGGGCGGTTCGCTCACCTTGAATGTGTATAAGGGGTCGGCCCTTCGACAGGCTCAGGGACCTCAGCAAGTCATTGACCGCACCAGAGTACGTTTCGGCGAAGGCCAGGCTTTGAACAAGTTCTGCTTAAAGTCTAATAGTACCAAGCTGTTCATCACGCAAGGCCTTCAGGACTATGCAGTGGTCTATGCCGAAATGCAAGGTGAGGTGCCCGTCAGCTTCAAGGCCGCCGAAAACGGCAACTACACGTTCTCGGTGAATCCTGAAAACATTGAGATGAACTATCTCCACCTCATCGACAACCTTACAGGTGCCGATGTGAACCTGCTACAAACACCTGAATATTCCTTCGAAGCCCAGACAAACGACTACGCTTCACGCTTCCGCTTGGTGTTCAGCACCAATGATGAAAACGGCGCTTCGACAGGCTCAGCGCCCTTTGCATTCATCAACAATGGCAACATCATCATTACGGATAACATTGATGGCGCGACCTTGCAGGTAATCGACATGACGGGACGCGTGATTGTTTCACGGGAGGGAGACGTTTCAGGAATCATCTCCACAAATGGGATGACACAAGGCGTGTATGTCCTGCGTCTCATCAACGGCAGCAGCATAAAAACACAGAAAATCGTGGTGAGATAATCAAAATCATCATACTGTCAAAATAAAACTGAGCGGGATGATATCCCGTTCAGTTTTATTTTGTACCTTTGCAGCGTCATTCGTGGAAAGATTTGATTTGATTGCAACCACAAGAAAAAATGCTAAACCAATGCTTTTTCCTTCCCTTTCAGTCAACAACTTCCCACACAAATTCATTATTAACTAACTAATAAACAATTTGTTATGGGTTATTATTTCACTTCAGAATCCGTCTCGGAAGGCCATCCCGACAAGGTATGCGACCAGATTTCGGATGCCGTATTGGACGAGATTCTCCGTTATGATCCCACCTCAAAGGTGGCCTGTGAAACTTTAGTCACCACCGGTCTCGTTGTCGTTGCCGGTGAAATCCGGACCAATGCTTATGTAGAGATCCAAGACGTGGCGCGCCGCGTCATCGACCGCATCGGCTACAACAAATCGGAGTACCAATTCGACGCACAGTCGTGTGGCGTGTTGTCGGCCCTCCACGGACAATCGAACGACATCTTCCAAGGCGTCAAGCGCGAAGCAGACGAAAACCAGGGCGCAGGCGACCAAGGCATGATGTTCGGCTTTGCATGCAAGGAAACCGAGAACTACATGCCCCTCACCATCGACCTCTCCCATCTCCTATTGACTGAACTGGCCAAAATCCGCCGCGAAGGCAAGAAGATGACATACCTCCGTCCCGATGCCAAGTCGCAGGTGACGGTGGAATATGATGAGGGTTGGAAACCCTTACGCATCGACACCATCGTGGTCAGCACACAACACGACGAGTTTGCCGACGATGAGACCATGCAGAAAAAGATTGAAGCCGACGTGCGCGACATCCTTATCCCGAGAGTGAAGAAACAGTTGCCTGCACGGCTGAAGAGACTCTTCGGAAGCGACATGAAACTATATGTCAACCCGACAGGCAAGTTCGTCATCGGCGGTCCTCACGGCGACACAGGCGTGACAGGGCGCAAGATCATCGTTGACACTTACGGTGGTCGTGGTGCACACGGCGGCGGCGCCTTCTCGGGCAAGGACAGCTCGAAGGTGGACCGCTCGGCCGCCTATGCCGCACGCCACATTGCAAAGAACCTTGTGGCCGCTGGCGTATGTGACCAAGCTTTGGTCCAAATTGCCTACGCCATCGGCAAGGCTGAACCTGTGGGCTTCTACATCAACACCGAAGGCACCTCACATGTCAAGATGAGCGACGCCGAAATCGCTCTCAAAGTGAGGGAAATGGTCGACTTGAGACCTTACTTCATCGTAAAACGCTTTGGTCTTACCAACCCCATCTTCGAGGAGACAGCATCTTACGGCCATTTCGGACGTCAGCCTGAACTTCGCAAAGTAGAGGTGTTCTACGAGGACGACGACACCTTCCGCGAAGGCGAACACATCTACAAGAACGTGGAGTTTTTCGGATGGGAAAAACTAGATCTGGTGGATCCTCTCAAAGCGACCTTCGGTTGCTAAACAAAAAAAAGCCTGCGGTCCTCGCAGGCTTTTTTCTTCTTTAGCAGCAACCCTTATAAGTCTTCTTCATCCTCTTCGAACTGCGACATCATAATCTTCGCCATGATTTCATCGGGCGTCAGACCAAGATACTCAATTGACTTCTCGGCATCGTCAACAAGGGGGCTATTCGGATAGTCGTCAATGAGTTTTTGGAAGGTCTTATGGGCCTGGGCGGTGTCGTTAAGTTGGTCGTTATAAACATACGACCCAAGCAGGAAAAGACTCATCGGCGCCCATGAGGTCCGTGGATACTGCTGCACCAATTGATTGCCAAGGGCGATGCTCTTATCGGCATTCTTTAGCATCACATTAATCTCCATTGCGTGGTAAAGCCACATAGCGGCAGTCGAGTCCTTAGGGTTTTGCTTAACGAACTGGCAGTATTTCTCTGCCACTTCAGGCGCCACGGAATCATTCAGTGTTTGGTCTTGGTTGAAGAGCGAAGCTTGCGCAACCTTCAGGTCTTCTTGAGTAATCTTCTTCTCACCCTCACCACAAGCAAACATTCCGAATGCCAGAAGGATGACAAACAATAGTTTCAAAAATAGTTTCATTGTATTCAAATTTTATCTGCGTTTCTTTTTATGCGGGAAAATCATGCGGTAGTCAACATCGCATTTGCCTTCAGAGATAGCGCGCAACTTGCCTTGCAGCAAGGTCTTGCGCAGCGGCGCAACATTGTCAACGAAGACATGGCCCTGCAGGTGCTCATACTCGTGCTGGATGATGCGGGCGCGGATGCCTTCAAAGATCTCCTCATGCTCTTGGAAGTTCTCGTCAAGGTATTTGATGCGAATCTTGTTGGGACGCAGCACCTCTTCATAGATACTGGGCAAGCTGAGGCACCCTTCCCTGAAAGGTTCCATTTCTTCAGAGGTCTCCAGAATCTCGGCATTGATAAACACTTGCTTGAAGTCCTTGGCAGCAGGATAGTCGGGATAAAAGGGGTTGCCGTCGACGAGGAAAAGTTGGATGGACTTGTTGACCTGCGGAGCGGCGAGACCGACGCCTTCGGAATGCGCCAAAGTCTCCCACATGTCTTTGATTAAAGTCTCCAACTCGGGATAGTCAGGCGTAATGGGTTGAGCGATGGCTTTCAGCGTGGGGTGACCGTATGCTACTATTGGTAATATCATTTCAGTTATCAGTTATCAGTTGTTCAGTTATAAGTTGATTGGGAGTGTGGAGTTAGGAGTGTGGAGTATGTGAGTTACTTCTCACTCCTCACTACACACTTCTCATTTTAATGGATTCCATATACGATTGAAGGATGATGGTGGCAGCGATAGTATCGACGAGTTCCTTGTCCTGGCGCTTCGACTTGCTCAGACCAACATCAATCATGGTTTGGTGCGCCATTACGGAGGTGAAACGCTCATCGTAGCGGACAATTTCCATGTTGGGCAACATCTTCCTTAGGCGATTGACGATGGGTTCGATGTATTTCGAGCAGTCTGATGGGTTATTCTTCATATCCTTAGGTTCGCCGATGACAATTCTCTCCACCTCCTCCTGCTGCACATAGTTCAGCACGAAGTCGACAAGTTTGTGCGACTCCACTGTCGTCAATCCATTCGCAATAATCTGCAATGGGTCGGTGACAGCGATGCCGCTGCGTTTGCGTCCGAGGTCGATAGCCATTATTCGTGCCATGTCGTTCAATTGATGGTGCAAAAGTACACATTTTTTTGTTTTCCTAGCATAGATTCCTTCAGGAACGACATGCAATGAAAACAAAAAGAGAGGCTCTCTCAAGCCTCTCTTGCCTGGGTGGGAGATGGGATTCGAACCCACGACCCTCGGAACCACAATCCGGTACTCTAACCAGCTGAGCTACACCCACCATCTATTCCGTCTGCCGGAAATCGGGTGCAAAAGTAGCACTTTTTTCTGAAACAGAGACTATTTTTTGGCAAAAAAAATCATTTTTTCATTTTTGTCCTGAAAACAAGGGCGAATTCCTTATTTTTGACGGCGCAAACAGAAGGTCTTAAATGGACAAAAAGAAGACACAGAACCAATCGCCTAAAGCACTGGCATGGAAACGTTTCCGCAGCAACAAACTCGGAATGGTTTCGTGTGGCTTCGTATTGATTTGGGCGCTTTTGGCCTTGTTTGCCTACCTTGTCATACCCGACAAGACCCCCAACGCCAACCGGCAAATCCTTGAAATCAGCACAAAGAAACCAGGTTTTGAAGTCGACATGCTGATGGTGCCCAAGGAAACGCCGCCTGCAAAGACGCCTTTCTTCCAGTTACTCTTCAGCGGAAGACCTGACGATTGCATCTACTTGCCATTCGACAGTTTGCATATTAATAAGGAAACCACGACGGTATATCTTTATCAGTCGGAAGAATCTTCAAGTGTAAGAACTGAGACTATTGATAATAAGGAACTACTATCAAGCGGCGTTTCAAGTGACCCAACGACAGCGGGATTCTGTTCTGCGGAGGAGGCCGACAACTATATCAGAAACCATTGCGTAAAACACCGTAAGTTCCTCCTAGGCACCGACCAGTTTGGCCGTGACTTTCTCAGCCGTCTCGTGGTAGGCAGTCGCATCAGTCTCACAGTCGGTTTCATCGCCGTGTTGCTCAGCCTAATGATAGGCATCGTGATAGGCAGTTTGGGCGGCTTCTTTCGAGGCAAGGTCGACGATGCAGTGGTATGGTTCATCAACGTTGTATGGTCCATTCCAACCTTGCTATTGGTTATCGCCATCACCTTCGCTTTGGGCAAGGGCATAGCACAGGTGTTCATCGCCGTAGGCCTTACCATGTGGGTAGAAGTGGCACGCATCGTGCGAGGGCAAATCCTCAGCATCCGCGAAACTACCTTTGTTGAAGCAGGAAAAGCGCTAGGATTCAAAGATTTGCGCATCATTTTCAACCACATCCTGCCTAACATCCTCAACCCTATCATTGTAGTGTCGGCAGCCAACTTCGCTTCTGCAATCCTTCTTGAGGCAGGCTTGAGTTTCTTGGGCATCGGCGTCCAACCGCCTATGCCATCATGGGGCAGCATGATCAAGGAAAACTACGCCTTCATCATCCTTGACGCGGCTTACCTTGCCATTTTGCCCGGCATTGCCATCATGTTACTTGTGTTGGCGTTTATGTTGATCGGAAACGCCCTACGCGAGGCACTAGATGTGAAGAATTAATGCGGAATGTGGAATTCGGAATGCAGAATGGCATTCATAATTCCACATTCCGCATTCAGCATTAACAAAAAAGTTGTATCTTTGCGCCCTCAAAAACGCATCTTACTTGCGGGTGTGGCGGAATTGGTAGACGCGCCAGACTTAGGATCTGGTTTCTCACGAAGTAAGGGTTCGAGTCCCTTCATCCGCACAAGTTAAAGACAATCAATAATTTAGAAATGAATATCACACAAAGTGCAAAAGGAGAAAACCTCATCTCCATTAAAATTAGTGTCGTAAAAGCCGACTATGAAGAGAATGTCGAAAAGACCTTGAAACAGATGCGCCACCGCGCCAACGTGCCTGGATTCCGTCCTGGCATGGTGCCGATGGGTATGATTAAGAAGATGTATGGCGCCAGCGCAAAAATGGAAGCCCTGAACGCCCTCGTTTCCGACAGTCTCAACAAACATATTATGGACAACAAGCTCGACCTGCTTGGCTATCCCCTCAACGACAATGAGATGCAGCAACCTGCCGACCTCGAGAACCAAGATGACATCGACTTCTATTTTGAAGCCGCTTTGCGTCCTGAAATCAACATTGATTTCACCAATACGATGGTCGACTTTTACCATATCGTCCCTACCGACGAGGAAGTGGACAAGGTCATTGAAGACCTGCTGCAACGCAACCCCAACACAAGCCATCCCGAGACCGTTGGCGAGAACGACCGCCTTGAGATAAAGATTCGTGAGGCCAAGGACGGCAAGGAAGTGGAAGGCGGCTTCGAGAAAGACGGTCTTTACTTCAACTTGAGCCAAATCAAGAACAAGACGCAACGCAAAAAATTCATTGACAAGGAAGTGGGGTCCGAGTTCATCGTCAACTTCGCCAAGGTGTTTGGTTCAGAAGAGGAAGCCGCCAAGGTTTTGGGCGAAGGCGCTCCTGCTGGCAGCGACTTCAACATCATCATCGATGACGCCATCCGTGAAGAGAAACCTGAACTGGACGAGGAATTCTTCAAGAAAATCTTCCCCGACAAGGAAATCAAGGACCTTGAAGCCTTTAAGCAATCCGTGAAAGCAGAGATGGAAAAGCAGCATGAGGCCGAGACCGACCCCATCCTCTTCAACAAAATGATTGACGAATTGGTGGCCGCCGTGCATTTCGACCTGCCTGACGCTTTCATGAAACGTTGGATTGTGGAGAACAGCCAAGGCAAGATTACCCCCGAGGATGTCGAAAAGAACTATGAAAAAGACTACGTGAAAGGGCTGCGCTGGCAACTCATCGAAGATGCTATCGTGAAAGCCAACCCCGAACTCATCATCAATGACGAGGAGGTCAAAGACTTCGTCCTGAAGCAAATCTTCCCCGGCATCGACTATGCCAGCCTTGAAGACGACATGAAAGCCAACTTGGACAAGATTGCCGCTAACTATCTCAAAGATGCCCGCCAAATCGAGCAGGTCAAGAACCAGCTCGCCGACATCAAGATGACCCGTTTCCTAAAATCTAAGATGAACATCAACTACACTGAGACCACTGCTTCCGATTTCATGAAAAAACTGGAAGAGGAGCGAAAGGCCAAATAAGGCCTCTAACCAACATACTATGGCCTATGGCATGCCCATTATATTGGAGCAACCATAGGCCATAGGCAAAAAAAGAGCCCTATTAACCCAACAACAATCAAAACGACTATGAACAACGAATTCTTCAAGTATGCCACCAAGCACATGGGCGTGAACACCCTCGGACTTGAACAGTACATCTCTAAAATCAACAACAGCGGCTACATCAGCCCTACCGTCATTGAGGAACGCCAACTCAACGTGGCCCAGATGGACGTTTTCAGCCGCTTGATGATGGACCGCATCATCTTCCTTGGCACCGCCATCGACGACTATGTGGCTAACATCATCCAAGCGCAGTTGCTCTTCCTTGAGTCTACCGACTCGAAACGTGACATCCAAATTTACCTCAACTCACCTGGCGGCAGCGTTTACGCAGGATTGGGAATCTACGATACCATGCAATTCATTGCTCCCGATGTGGCTACCATTTGCACAGGCATGGCCGCTTCGATGGCCGCTGTGCTCATGTGTGCCGGCACCAAGGGCAAACGCTCTGCCCTCCCCCACTCGCGCATAATGATCCACCAGCCTATGGGCGGTGTGGAAGGTCAAGCCACCGAAATTGAAATCACTGCTCGCGAGATTCAGAAACTGAAGAAAGAACTGTACGAAATCATCGCCCTTCACTCGGGCCAGACCTACGACAAGGTGTGGGCCGACAGCGACCGTGACTATTGGATGACCGCCGCCGAAGCCAAAGAATACGGCATGATCGACGAGGTGCTCATCAAAAAGGCATAATCAATGGCAAAGAAGACTGGAGTTTGCGCCTTCTGCGGACGGAAAGCCTCTGAGGTGCGACTGCTCATCCAAGGCATCGACGGCGAAATCTGCGACAGTTGCGCTGAACAAGCCCACCTCATCGTCAAGGAACAGTTGGGCGATGGAAGAAAGCCTGTCTCTCTTTCAGGATTGACCCTGAAGAAGCCCTCCGAGATCAAAGCATTCCTCGACCAGTATGTTATCGGCCAAGACGAGGCCAAACGCACCTTGGCCGTCGCTGTCTACAACCACTACAAGCGCATCAGCCAAAAAGTAGAGACGGACGAGGTGGAGATTGAGAAGTCGAACATCATCCTTGTGGGTGAGACTGGCACGGGCAAGACCCTTCTGGCCCGCACCATTGCCAAAATGCTCAATGTGCCCTTCGCCATCGCTGACGCCACAGTGCTTACTGAGGCCGGCTATGTGGGTGAAGACGTGGAAAACATCCTCGTCAAGTTGCTGCAAGCCGCCGACTACGATGTACCCTCTACAGAACGAGGCATCGTCTTTATTGACGAAATTGACAAGATCGCACGCAAGAGCGACAACCCTAGCATCACCCGCGACGTGTCGGGCGAAGGCGTGCAACAGGCCATGCTAAAACTCCTGGAAGGATCGGTCGTCAACGTGCCGCCCCAAGGAGGGCGCAAGCATCCCGAACAGAAGATGATCGCCGTCAACACGAAAGACATCCTCTTCATCGCTGGAGGCGCCTTCGATGGCATCGACCGCATCATCGCTGCTCGCAAGCGCACCAATGTCATCGGCTACGGCAACGGCGGCAACGAGACCATCGACAAGGATAACATGCTGCAATACCTCTCGCCTGCCGACCTCAAAAAATACGGTCTCATTCCTGAGATTGTAGGCCGACTGCCCATCATCACCCACCTTAATCCCTTGGACAAAGACGCGCTCAAACGCATCCTCATAGAACCCAAAAACGCCTTGGTGAAACAGTTCCAAAAACTCTTTGCGATGGACAATATCAACTTGGTCATCAAGGACGAAGTACTCGACTTCGTGGTGGAAAAAGCCATTGAGTTCAAGGTAGGTGCACGCGGACTGCGGTCCATCATGGAGGCCATCCTTAATGATGCCATGTTTGAACTCCCATCCGACATCAACGTGACGGAATTTGTCGTTGACCGAACCTACGCAGAACAGAAACTCGAGAAATCGGGACTCCAAAAGTTGCATGTTGGCGATTGAAGGCACTTTAAATCCGACAAAAAAGCATCGAACTCAAGTTCGATGCTTTTTTTTGGCACAATACTTGCATTGTCCCTAGCGTTAAACAAAAGAAAAAAGAAAACGCTATGAAAAGAATAGTCTTAGTTGCGCTACTGGCTTTGGTAAGCTTTTCCGCATCCGCTCAATTGACCCTCAAGAAAGGACATGGGACCACAATCAAAAAGCAGGAACCTCAATCGGCAGTGGTTGACTTCTCCAATCCCACAGAACCCATCCAAGGCAGCGTGGTTTACGGCCGCATTGACGAGAATGGCGACACCACTCTCATCGTCTACCTGCCAGAGGTGGACATCGACCTGATGCAGCGCTACCTGCAAATCACCGACACTTGGCAAGGCCGGCGCTTGGCCTCAAATGTGAGAAAAGTGTTCCCTTATGCAAAACTCGCTGGCGCCAAGATGCAAGAGTACGATTCCATTATTGCGAACACGCCTAACAAAGCCGAGCGCAAACGCTTGTTGGAACAAGCCGAAGATGAATTGACTGCACAATACACAGAAGAACTGAAACATCTTACTATCTCACAAGGCATCATCCTAGTACGCCTTATCGATCGCGAGACAGGCAACACAACCTACAAGGTGCTACAAGAACTGCGCGGCAAGTTCAGAGCTTTCTTCTATCAAGGTTTTGCAAGACTTTGGGGGTACAACCTCAAGTCAGAATTCGACCCGCACAACAACCCCGAGGACGACGATATTGACACCATAATGACTTTGTTGGAACGCGGAGTGATTTAAATCGCTGTTCTTTTTTCGAACACGGATTGACATAGATTCATGGAACGGAAAGAAAGAGAGGCGCCAGACGCCTCTCTTTCTTTCCGTTTAGAATGCTACTGAAGTAGACTCAGAAGAGACCGCATTTTCCTCTTGTTCGGGAAGCATCTCATGGGCATAACCTTTCACTAGGTCGAAGCCTTTGTAGAGATAAGGTACCGTCTTCTCCACATAGGGATAAAGAAACGACTGCTGCCTCACCTCCTCCTTGACGACACCAATCCACAGCAAATTATTGAGCACCAATACGATAGTACTACATAACAACACCCCTTTGAGCGCTCCAAAAAGAAAACCACCCAACTTGTCGAAGAATCCCAGATTCAAGGACCTAACAGCCTTGGTGATGAGGTGCCCGATGAGATTCACCAACACCACCAGGATAATAAAGGTCAGCACAAAGGCGACCGTATTGAGATACTGTGGCTTGATATCCATGAAATCTTGCAAATGGGCCGCTGTGAAGTCGGAGAAATGCATGGCACCATAAATGCCAACACCGAAGGCGAGCAAAGCGACCACTTCTCGGATGAGACCCTTGCGCAGGCCCTGCCATCCGAAAAGGAAGAGGATGATGGCGATGATGATGTCCAAATAGTTCATTTTTTTCGGAATGTGGAACGAGGGATGCTGAATGTGGAATGATAAATACATTCAGCATCCCTCATTCATAATTCATCATTTTGAATAATAAAGGATCATTCGTTCAATGGCGCGCTGGCAAACGGGGCAAAACTCATGGCCCTTGAAGGTTTTCATCAAGCAGTCCATGTGAGGACTATACATCCCTTTTGGTTCATAACCGCCACCCTCAAACACGCCGATGGTCTGCTCATATTTTTTCTCGCGCGGCGTAGGCACGGGTGTCTTCTTGTCAAGCATGTCGCCCCACTTGCCGCTGAAATCGACCAACGAGGTGATGTTGGGTTCCCATGGCTCAACAGCGAGGTTGTACATGTGGTCATAACCAGTCTCGTCATTATAGTATTCATCAGCGAGGCCTGCAAAGCCATGGCCAAACTCATGGATGATAACATCACCCGAGAAACTATTGCTGCTCGCACTCGAGCAATAGAAGTTGTATATGCCTCCTCCCCCATATTTATCAGTGTTGACGAGAATATAAATCTGGTCATAGGGCACCTGCCCCGCCAGGTCACGAATGTCACGGTTGTCGGTGCTCATGCAGTAGCGCTCCGAGTCGAAGGTCCAGAAACTGAAACGCATGGCCGTGTTCTTGTAGATATGATCGCCAGGCATGGTGCAGCCGCTCTCCTCAGAAGGCACCATAAGTCCACGCACGTTAAAACTCGCACGATAGCGGTCGTATGGCGCATAGTCGAAGAGACTCTTCACGAAGAAGTCGCAGTCCTTGATGAACTTGCCCATCTCGGCCTGTGTATAACCTTCGGGCAGGATGACGATGTCAACAGCATGGGTAATGTCTTTGTTGCCAATCCAAGCATCATAGACGGGCAGACCAAGGTTATCATAATCGCGGATAAAATAGTCATCAGGGTTGACAGCAAGCCGCATCCCCTCCACCAATTCACCTTCCCAAGTCTTTCGGTACAAGGCGATGTCGATTTTCACCTTGGGGAAAGGCACGATGACCGACTCCTCAAAACTCTTGGTAAGTTTCAAGGCTTCGGGCGTGCTGGTCCACTCGCCGTAAAGGTTCTGATAACCTTTGGAGAACAGGAGATGGTCAGTGCCCGCCTCAAACACCTTGACGATGTAGTTGCCAAACTCCAGATCGTCGATGAGGTTGGTCTTCGATCCGCTCCAATAGGGTTCGTGTATGAGTTCCTTGAGCGAGAAGGTGGTCGTCTTGTTGTTGCCAGTCAAGACATAGTCGACACGCAGCGACGACTCGGTGAAATACTGGTCAAACTGGGCCAAGGCCACCATCGGCAGCAGGGCAAAAAGGAATAATAGGTTTTTCTTCATCGTTGGTTAATTCTTGTAAATGGCGTCAAAAATCATCTTGACATAATCGAAATCTGGAATTGCATAATTGTCGAGTTCTTTCACAACTTCGGGATGGCTCTTTGAGGTGATTTCCTTCATCTTTCCATTTTCGTCCATCAGCTTGTAGATGGAACGGATGTTTTTGCCGTTTTCATCATAGTAATAGCGAACCTCAAACTCAAATGTATCATCTATAGAATTGAGCATCTCCGTAAAGTGTGTGAAAAAGAACAACGGTTTTCCGTTGTCATCAAATAGGTATTCTTCCAAATAGTCGC
>JAEEGG010012054.1_pt1 | contig 18730 bp, 12 predicted proteins | sample 9134161 | NCBI WGS metagenome assembly JAEEGG01 (sample SAMN16246543, study PRJNA631951) | gut metagenome | biome: gut microbiome; feature: rumen; material: CR-attached | host: Bos | place: Iran: Karaj | collected 2018-10 | reverse complement strand
TCCCGACCAGATCCGCGAGGGCGGTCTCAACCTGAACGGCCTGTCAGTCAAGGAGGCTATCGCAGCCACCAAGAAATATGTACAGGAGAACAAGCTGGGTAAGGTAAAGGTCAACTACCGTCTGCGTGACGCCATATTCAGCCGTCAGCGCTACTGGGGCGAGCCGTTCCCCGTTTACTACAAGAACGGAATTCCCACAATGGTACCCGAGCAGTGCCTGCCGCTGGAACTCCCCGAGATCAGTGAGTACAAGCCCACCGAGACCGGTGAACCCCCTCTGGGTCATGCCAAGGTTTGGGCCTTTGATGAGGTTAACAACAAGGTGGTTGACAAGTCACTCATTGACAACAAGACCGTATTCCCGCTGGAACTCAACACCATGCCCGGATTTGCAGGCTCATCGGCCTACTATCTGCGTTACATGGATCCGCACAACAACAAGGCTCTGGTAAGCAAGGAGGCCGATAACTACTGGAAGTGCGTAGACCTCTATCTGGGAGGCTCGGAGCACGCCACCGGTCACCTTATCTACTCACGTTTCTGGAACAAGTTCCTCAAGGACCTTGGCGTAAGCGAGGTCGAGGAGCCGTTCAGCAAGCTGATCAACCAGGGTATGATTCAGGGCCGCAGTAACTTTGTATACCGTATCAAGGATACAAACAAGTTCGTATCATACGGCCTCAAGGACCAGTATGACACCACTCCCATACACGTTGACGTAAACATTGTAAGTGCCGATGTCCTGGACGTTGAGGCATTCAAGAACTGGCGTCCTGAGTACAACAACGCCGAGTTCATACTTGAGAACGGCAAGTACATCTGCGGATGGGCCGTTGAGAAGATGAGTAAGTCAATGTTCAACGTAGTCAATCCCGATGACATCATCGAGAAGTACGGTGCCGATACACTCCGCATGTACGAGATGTTCCTGGGACCGCTTGAGCAGTCAAAGCCCTGGGATACCAACGGCATTGACGGCTGCCACCGCTTTATCCGCAAGATGTGGGCTCTCTACTTCGACCGCGACGGCAAGCTTGCTGTAAGCGATGAGCAAGCTTCAAAGGACGAACTCAAGTCAATTCACAAGCTCATAAAGAAGGTAACTGAGGATATTGAGAACTTCTCATTCAACACATCAGTTGCCGCGTTCATGATATGCGTAAACGAACTCTCCGGTCTTAAGTGCAACAAGCGCTCAGTACTGGCTGACCTGGCCAAGGTGATCGCTCCCTTTGCACCTCACACTGCTGAGGAGCTCTGGTCATCACTCGGCAACGCCGGTTCTGTATGTGATGCCGAGTGGCCCAAGTTCAATGAGGAATACCTCAAGGAGGACAGCATAACCTACTCCATCTCATTCAACGGTAAGACCCGCTTCACACTGGACTTCCCGGCCGATGCAACCCAGCAGGAGATTCAGGATGCAGTCCTTGCCAATGAGAAGGCTCAGAGCTACATTGAAGGCAAGCCCATCCGCAAGGTGATTGTTGTACCGCGCAAGATCGTGAACATCGTACTCTAATAATATGGAATTGGTATTTGCCACCAATAACGCCCACAAGCTGGAGGAGGTCCGCCAGATACTCGGTGACCGCTTCAAGGTGCTCTCATTGAATGATATCGGTTGTCACGAGGATATCCCCGAGACAGCCGACACATTCCAGGGAAACGCCCTCCAGAAGGCCCGTTACGTCAAGGAGCATTACGGTTATGACTGTTTTGCCGATGACACCGGACTTGAGGTAAAGGCACTTGACGGAGCACCCGGGGTACACTCCGCACGATATGCAGGTGACCATGACTCGGAGGCCAATATGACCAAACTTCTCCACGAACTTGAAAAAAAATCGGACCGCAGCGCACAATTCCGCACTGTTATTGCGTTAATACTTAACGGACAGGAAGTTCTGTTTGAGGGAATTGTTACCGGACAGATTGCAACTGAGCGTCATTACGGAGACGGCGGATTCGGTTACGATCCGATATTTGTCCCCGACGGTTATACCGAGACATTCTCTCAGATGAGTTCCCAAGGCAAGAACCTGATAAGTCACAGGGGACGCGCCGTAAGAAAACTGGCAGATTATCTGAAAACATTATGATAAAGAAACTGACAAGAGGAGCCATTATCGCAATCACTGCGGTAATGCTCCTTTTGCCTTTTTATAAGGTCCATGCAGGTATTCCTGTAGGTACTTGGAGAGCACATCCCGCATTTAATGACGCCACTTTCTCCATCAAGGCATTAGGTTATGTCTGTGTATTGAGTGACGGCGCATTCTATTTCTATGATCCTGCAGACAACGGTCTTTATACCATTGACAAGACTGGAGGACTGGGTGATACTGATATAGCCTCTATAGGTTATTGTGAATCACAAAAGGCACTTGTCCTTGCCTATTCAAACGGAAACATTGACCTTCTTTACGATGACTTTACCGTTTACAACTTCACGGATATCAAGAACAACAGCACCGGAAGCGTATCAGTAAACGAACTCAAGGTCATCGGCCCAAAAGCTTACATATCCACCAATATCGGACTGGTTGTCTTTGACATCAAGCGCAGGGAGATAAGCAATACCTACAGGTTCGATACGCAGGTACATTCATCGGTCATACTCAATGACAGTATAATCTGTTCAACTGAAGGTGGATTGTATCTGGGACTTATGTCCGATAACCTTCTGGACAGCAGCAAATGGAAAATTCTGCGTAACGTCAAGTTCAGGACTCTGTTTGAGTTTGACGGAGAGCTTACAGGATACTCCTTTGACGACAAGATCTGGAAAATAAACCGCAGTAATGCCTCACTGACAAACGTAAAGGCCGATGTTACCGGAATATCTTTCCTTGAGGACGGTCGTCTGGCTCTCATTCAGGATACTGCAGTAACCCTTTTAAGCAGTTTCTCTGAAGAGGTTGAGTATATGTTCCCTTCACATATCAGTCATATTATGTCTGACGGAAATTCTTTCTGGACATGTCAGGGAATAGACGGATTGTGCCAGTATATTGTCAGTAACGACAATCTGATCCTTAAAGCAAGAGGAATAAAACCCAACAGCCCGCGTCGGAACTGGTTCCATTCAGTATCATGGCCTGAGCAGGGCAGACTTCTTGTAGTAGGTGGCTGTCATAATTATTCGGGTATTGATTATCCCGGAACAGTTATGATTTATGAGAATGATATGTGGAGGTATCTTGATGAGGATGTATCTTCTAAGACAGGTCTCAAATATCAGAACCTTACCGAAGCTGCACAGGATCCTCTCAATCCCGATCATATCTATGTAGGTTCAACAGGTCAGGGTCTTTATGAATTTAGTGCAGGCAAGTTTGTCAAGCTTCATAAATGGAACAACAGCGGTCTGACCAGTATTCTCAATGATACTGAAAGACACAGAAACAATTATGTTCGTGTAAGTGCCCTGCAGTTTGACGCTCAGGGTAATCTCTGGATGGCAAACAATGAGACCGATACCATTATCAAAGTACTCCGGAAAGACGGTACCTGGTTTGGACTCTACTATAATGAGATTGCTGGATTACCTACTTTCAAACAACTCAGATTTGACCATAACGGAAGGATATGGATCAACTCTTCACGTTATGTTCCCGGTTTGGTATGTATTGATCTTAACGGAACTCCAAGTAATGACAAGGATGATGTCATAAAGTTTTCAGGTCAGTATCTGGTAAATCAGGACGGTAATAGTGAAGAGATTTCTGAATTGCTCTGTTATGAATTTGATATGAACGGTGATATCTGGATTGCAACCAATAAAGGATTGTTTGTATTAAGGGATCCTGATTCATTCATCAAAGACAAAAATCCTGTATTTGAAAGGATAAAGATATCACGTGATGATAATTCAGGACTGGCTGATTATCTTTTCAGCGGAGTCTATACTACATCTATCTATGTCGATCAGGGTAACCGTAAATGGATAGGTACTCTTGATGACGGTGTATTCCTTTTGACTGCTGACGGATCAACTGTTCTGGAGCATTTCACAACATCAAACAGTCCGCTTCCTTCAAACAATATACTGAGCATAACAGAAGATGGTCAGAATGGCTCTTTATTCTTTGGTACAAGCCTTGGAATGGTTGAGTACGGGGGACAAGCCAGGGATCCTGAAGAAAGTCTCTCAGAGTCAAATATTCTTGTTTATCCAAATCCTGTAAAACCTGATTTTGACGGTTATGTCACAATTACAGGTCTTACTGAATGGAGTACCATAAGAATAATGTCAAATTCAGGACATCTTGTCCATATGGGTACATCAAACGGAGGTTCATACAGCTGGAATCTTACTGATATGAACGGACGTCAGGTTCCTTCAGGTGTATACCATGCAATCATCACAGATCAGGAAAACAACAAAAGCGAAAGTACATCCATTACTGTCATCAGATAATGTATATGTATGTTTTCTTTTTTAATTCTTCTTTATTTTGTTGTTTATAGGCTGTTGAAACTGTTGATATCTTTTTGTCTTTGAAGAGATATTTATTTTTCAACTTTTAATACACTTTATCAACAAGTTTATTTACAACCTAAATTATTATTTATCAATTAAATAATTCAGATATAAACAATAAGTTCATATACTGGTTTCAATAATATTCCGGTCTTTATCCAAATTTTATCTGTTAATTCCCTGTTTGTAAAAAGAGCGATAAAAAATGAAAGTAAACAGCTCTTTTTCAAAAATAGTTCAATACCGGAACCTGTTTTGAAAAAGCAATTTTTATGTTCACTTTTTATGTTTTTCTTTTGAACACTTATTTACTCTGTTTTCAACAGGAATAGTCACTTAAATGAACTAATTTTACACCGTCAAACTCAGTTATCATATGAGAAAGCTAAATGTAACGGAACTTGGCAGAATTGATGTAGAACAATTCAAAAACAGCCGTAAACTGCCTCTTACCATTATATTGGATGATGTACGCAGCCTTTATAATGTAGGATCAGTGTTCCGTACATCCGATGCTTTTAGAGTTGAACGTATAATACTTTGCGGTATAACCGCCACTCCTGAAAATTCACTTGTCGAGATTCATAAGACAGCTCTGGGAGCTGAGGAGAGTGTTGAATGGATTTACTCTCCTGATTGTGTCAGTGTTGTCAAGGATCTCAATTCAAAAGGCTATATAACTGTAGCTGTTGAACAGGTTGAAGATAGCATAAAGCTGGATAACCTTGTTGTTGATAAGACCCGCAGATATGCACTTGTTTTGGGTAATGAGGTGAAAGGTGTAAACCAGGATGTGGTTGATATCTGCAACTTCTCACTTGAGATACCTCAATACGGAACAAAACACTCACTGAACGTATCAGTGAGTGCAGGTCTTGTTATCTGGGAGTTTGCCCGTCAGCTTAAGGATCTGTTTTAATGGGCTTCGAGCCAGTTGTTACCCCATCCGCAATCTGCAATAAGGGGAACTGACATGGGCCATGCCTTCTGCATCTCCTCAATCACAATATTCTGAACCTTCTCTTCCTCACCGGGAACTACATTGAAGTTGAGTTCATCATGAACCTGAAGGATCATGGTTGACTTGATGTTCTCCTCACGGAAACGGCGGTAAATGGCAATCATTGCGATCTTGATGATATCGGCCGCACTTCCCTGAATGGGAGCATTGATGGCGTTGCGCTCTGCAAATCCGCGTACTGTTGCATTGTGTGAGTTGATATCGGGCAGATAACGTTTGCGCTTGAGTATGGTCTCGATATAACCTTTGGCACGTGCCTCCTCGATGGAGCGGTCCATATAGTTCTTTATGCCGCTGTATGTCTTGAAATAGTTTTCAATCAGTTCCTTGGCTTCGGTACGGCTTACACCCATACGCTGTGCCAGACCAAAGGCCGATATTCCATAGATGATTCCGAAGTTTGCCGTCTTGGCTTTGCTGCGCTCACTTTTGGTTACCTCATCAATGGTCTTGTGGAATACTTTGGCTGCAGTTGCGGCATGTATGTCATGTCCCAGTTTGAAATCCTCGATCATGTTCTGGTCCTGACTCAGATGGGCCATGATACGGAGTTCAATCTGAGAGTAGTCGGCACTGAAGAACTTGCAACCCGGTTCAGGTATGAATGCCTTGCGCACCTCCTTGCCGTCCTCGTCACGTACCGGTATGTTCTGCAGGTTGGGATTGCTTGAACTGAGTCGGCCGGTGGCGGTGACAGTCTGGTTGTATGATGTATGAATCTTACCTGTTGCGGGATTTACCAGCTGCGGCAGTGCATCGACATATGTTCCCAGGAGTTTCTTAAGTCCGCGGTACTGCAGTATAAGGTCAACTATCTTGTGTTCGGCCCTTAATGATTCAAGCACATCCTCGGATGTAACGTACTGGCCGGTCTTGGTCTTCTTGGGTTTGTCCACAATCTTCATTCGGTCAAACAGGATATCGCCTACCTGTTTGGGTGAGAGAATGTTGAACGGAGTTCCACCTGCCTCCTGGTAGATCTGCTTTTCCAGATTCTCCATACGCTCGGTAAAGTGCCTTGATGTCTCGGCTAAAGCGTTGGGGTCTATCATGGCACCGTTACGTTCCATATATGCAAGCACACTAACCAGCGGCATCTCGACATCACGGAACAGCGGTGTGGTACCGTCCTTCTCAAGTTCCTTCTCAAGGATTGACTTGAGCTGGAGGGTGACATCGGCATCCTCACATGCATACTCATAGACTGCCGATGGACTCAGGTCTGCCATGTTCTTCTGCCCGCGGCCCTTCTCTCCTATCAGTTCCTCAATATGGACGGTCTTGTAACCAAGATAAATCTCTGCCAGGTAGTCCATGTTATGATGGAGTTCGGGTTGAATCAGGTAATGGGCAATCATTGTGTCAAAGAGGGGACCCTCAACCTGAATTCCGTAGTTGCCCAGAATCAGTATGTCATATTTTATGTTCTGTCCTATCTTGAGAGTCGAGGGATTTTCAAAGACGGAGCGGAAAATCTCGAGCATCCGCTGCTTTCCCTCCTTCTCCTTTGGCATTGCCACGTACCAGGCCTCATGTTCACGCAGTGCTATGCTCAATCCCACGATTTGGGCCGATATCGCATCAGTTCCGGTGGTTTCCGTGTCAAAACAGAAAAAATCCTGAGTAGCGATTTTGCGGGCTAACGTTTCAGCATCTTTTTCAGTCTCAATGAGATAGTAGTCATGCTGCGTGTTTTTTATGTCCTTGAGATTTGAAAATTCCTGAGCAGGCTGTGCATCTGCCTGGAATAAATCAAAGAGATCGCCATGAAAACCGTCATTTTTGGGCTGTTTGGGCAGAGCGGTCTGTTCGGCCTGTCCGCCGTCGGTCTGGGTCTCCGGGAAAAGAGTCGGGGCGCTTTGCTTGGATCTTACCCGGTTCATCAGAGTTCGGAACTCCAGGTCTTCAAAAATTGAGTAGAGTTTCTGTTCATCGGGTCCCTCAAATTTCAGAGACTCCATGTCGAGGTCGATGGGGACATCGGTCCTGATGGTTGCAAGCAGCCGGCTGAATTTTATCTGCTCCACATTGCTTTCGACTTTCTCCTTGAGCGCACCTTTCAGTTTGTCGGTGTTGGCAAGCAGTCCGTCTATTCCTCCGAATTCGGTTATCAGCTTGACGGCTGTTTTCTCTCCGATGCCCGGGCAGCCGGGAATGTTGTCCGAACTGTCACCCATCAGGCCGAGCATGTCGATCACCTGACACGTGCTGTCCAGTCCGTATTTCTGTTTGACCTCCTGGGGGCCCATTATCTCATAGCCGTTGTTGCCGTAGCGCGGGCGGTAAATGAGAGCCCTGTCTGTTACCAGCTGGCAGTAGTCCTTGTCGGGGGTCATCATGTAGGTGGTAATGCCCTTCTCATCGGCCTTTTTTGAAAGGGTGCCGATGACGTCATCGGCCTCGAATCCGGCAACTTCAAGTACGGGGATGCGGTATGCCTCAAGTATCTGCTTGATTACGGGCACTGACTCACGGATAACCTCGGGGGTCTCCTCGCGCTGTGCCTTGTACTCCTTGTAGAGTTCATGACGGAATGTGCCTCCCTTGGGATCGAACGCTACGCCTATATGGGTGGGCTTCTCATTATTGAGAATATCCTCAAGGGTGTTCACAAAGCCCAGTATGGCCGATGTGTTGAAGCCCTTTGAGTTTATTCTGGGCGCCTTGAGGAAGGCGTAGTAGGCCCTGTATATAAGTGCGTATGCATCAAGCAGAAACAGTTTGTCCATATAGAGAGTATTGATACGTAAAAATACAAATTTTTCTTCAAACGGACATTTATTGCTAATTTTGCGGCTGTTATGGATATGATAAAGCAGATATGTGCTCCCATTGAGCAGGAGTTTGAAGAGTTCCGTAAAAGGTACTCCCAGCTGTTTTCATCGGCCAATCCCGGTGTTGACCTGCTGCTCAAATTCCTGCTGGAACGCAAGGGTAAACTCATGCGTCCCATACTCGTTCTTCTTGTGGCCAAGTGCTACGGAATGGTCAAGGAGAGCACCTATCATCTGGCATCGGCCGTTGAGCTGCTGCACCAGGGCAGTCTTATCCATGATGACGTGGTCGATGAGAGTGACAAGCGCCGCGGAAAGAAATCAGCCAATGCGGTATATGACAATAAGATGGCGGTTCTTCTGGGTGATTTTATCGTTTCCATGGCTCTTATCCAGATTACCGCTACCGCCAATATAAAGAGTGTGGATGCCCTGTCAACCCTGATAGGAACCCTTTCAGAGGGTGAGATTACACAGCTCAACGCACTTGACAACACCACTCTTTCAGAGGATCTTTACTTTGATATCATATCCAAGAAGACAGCTATACTGTTCTCATCCTGCACATCGCTTTCAGCCCTTTTGAACGGTGCATCCGATGCAGAGATAGAGGGTTTCCGCCAGTTCGGACATGTGGCAGGTCTCTGCTTCCAGATAATGGATGACATCCTGGATTATCATGACAGCAGTGAGACAGGCAAGCCTTCTGGCAATGACCTTAAGGAGGGTAAGTTCACACTTCCGGCTATCTACGCCCTTACTCACAGCGACCGTGACTGGTCAGCTCATATCAAGGCCATACGTGCTCTTGAGGCTACTCCCGAGCAGATCCGTGAAGTTACAGAATACTCCGTATCCAACGGCGGAATCGATTATGCTCTGGCCAAGATGGATGAACTGAAAAAGCAGGCAATCCAGGGACTGCCCGCTTTCATATCTCCTGAGCTCCGTAACTCGTTTGAGTGCTATCTGGAGTTAATTACAAATCGCGTCAAGTAATTTGTCTGCAAGACGGCTGGCACCAATGCGGAAGCGGGTGTTGTTAAGCCAATCCTTACCCAGAACTATCTTTGCTATAGTCCAATAGAGCAGAGCATCATCTACCGTGCTTATTCCGCCGGCAGCCTTTACACCTACTGAACGTCCGGTTTCATCGGCGTATTCGCGTATGGTCTTGCACATTACGCAGAATGATTCGGGATCAGCTCCGGGTACCTCCTTTCCGGTTGAAGTCTTGATGAAGTCGGCACCTGAATACATTGCTATAAGTGAGGCCTTCTTGACGTTGTCAAGTGATTCAAGCGCGCCTGTTTCAAGTATTACCTTGAGTGTCTTGTCAGCGCAGAGAGCCTTAAGCTCATCGATCTCATCAGCAAGAGTCTCATAGTCACCGTTCAGTATGTGACCGGCGTTCTGTACAATGTCTATCTCATCGGCACCGTCATGCAGAGCAAGCGATGTCTCGGCCACCTTTACCTCAAAGAATGTCTGTGATGAGGGGAAACCGCCTGCTACACAGCATGTCTTGACGCTCTCAACCTCAAGCGAGCGGCTGACTGTCTGAGCATACAGAGGCCAGGTGCAGATTGATGCTACTGAAGGCAGGTCGGGATAGTCATCCTCCATCTTGTTTACCTTCTCTACAAATGCCAGTACCGTATCCTCATTGTCGGTGGGTTTCAGAGTGGTCAGATCAATGCAGCTGAATATCTTCTTCAGGGTCTCCTTGTCATGTGTGCCGAATGCCTCTTTTTTGGCCTTTTCAACAACAGATTTCACCCATGCAGCATCAACTTTCATGTTGTACTTGCTGAATGCCTCGTTGAACTTGTCTGTAGATGGCTCATTTACAGACTGTTCCTCCATTTCATCGTAGAATTCCATATTATTCCTTGTTTTTTGTATCCATTATTATTGTTGTGGGTCCGTCATTCAGGAGTGACACCTTCATATCGGCACCGAATATTCCCTTTTCAACCTTTTTGCCGGACTCCTTTTCAAGCGCCTGGCAGAACTTCTCATACATGGGTTCGGCATAATCACCCTTTGAAGCCCTTATGTATGAAGGTCTGTTTCCCTTCTTGGTGCTGGCCATAAGAGTGAACTGGCTTACTGCCAGAAGACCGCCTCCCACGTCTATTACGGAGAGGTTCATTACGCCCTTTTCATCGTTGAATATCCTGAGTCCCACGATCTTTTTTGTGAGCCACTCTATATCCTCCTGAGTATCAGCATCCTCTATGCCTACAAGTATCAGCAGGCCCTCTTTTATGGCGCCTGTAACCTTGCCGTCAACCTTGACGCTTGCCTCTGTCACCCTCTGTATTACAGCTCTCATTTGTGAAACCAGTTATATATTGTCTGAGCTTTTGCCTTTCCGACCTCGGCTGTGATTTCTTCAAGACTTGCCTCTGATATTCTCTTTACGCTCTTGAACTTCTTGATAAGTGCAGTAGCGGTATTCTCTCCAATTCCCTTTATATCAGTAAGTTCTGACTGGGTCTGACGTTTGCTGCGCTTCTTCTTGTGGAACGATATTGCCACGCGGTGCACCTCTTCCTGCATCTGCTCCAGCAGGCGGAACAGTTCGCTGTCCGGTTTTACGCCAACCTCCATCTGAGGGAATCCGTAAAGAAGGCCCGATGTCTTGTGATGGACGTTCTTGACAAGACCTGCAATATTAATGCTAATATTCAGATTATCAATTACTTCCTTTGCAATAGACATTTGTCCTTTACCTCCATCCACTATTACCAGGTCAGGCAGAGTTCCACCCTCCTCGACGGTCCTCATCCAACGGCGCATCATTACCTCGTACATTGAACCGTAATCATCACCACCTGCTCCGCTCTTTATGTTGTACAGGCGGTAGTCCTTACGTGACGGCTTGCCGTTCTCATATACCACACAGGCTGCTACGGCATCGGTTCCCGATATGTGTGAGTTGTCAAAGCACTCTATACGGAGCGGAGTCTTTTCCATTCCCAGAAGCGTACCAAGTTCTTTCATGAGCCTTACGTGTTTCTGTTCCGGGTTGAGTTTGTCGCTGCGCTTCAGGCGGTCTGCACGGTACTGTTTTACATTCAGAGCCGAAAGGTCTAGCAGTTTTTTCTTCTCTCCCTTCTGCGGAACGGTCCAGGTAACCCCTGTTATCTCGGCCTCGGGCATGAACGGAACTATGATTTCACGGGCAGTGCTCTTGTATCGGCCCCTCATCTCGACAATGGCAAGCATGAGCATTTCATCGAGTGATTCGTCCATCTTGCGCTTGTACTCGAAGGTGAAAGCCTGGTTGATGCAGCCTCCTGCCACATGCAGGTAGTTTACAAAGACCACATCCTCATCATTGTCTATGTTGTAGACATCCACATTGTCCAGTCCGGTATCGACCACCCTGCTCTTTTCGCGGAACTCCATGATGGTATCATAGCGCATCTTGACCTCCTGGGCCTCTTCAAACCGCATCTCGGAGGAGAGTTTCTTCATCTCCTGCATCATGGATCTGGTCAGGTCCTGGCTGCGTCCCTTAAGGATTTCCCTGATTTCGGCTATCTGGGCGTTGTAATCGGCCCTTGAAATATGGCCTATGCAAGGTGCCGGACAGTTCTTTATGTGGTATTCAAGACACTCTTTGTATTTACCTGCACTGATTGCCTCTTCTGTAAGCGGCAATCTGCAGGTCCTGACTTTATACGCCTGTGCAATAATCTGCAAAAGTCCGTTCAGGGTACCTGTATGGCTGAACGGGCCGTAATACTCGCTGCCGTTGCGTATTATCTTGCGGGTCTTGAAAACACGTGGATAATCCTCACGTGTTATGCAGATTGAAGGATAGGTCTTGTCATCCTTCAGAAGTATGTTATAACGGGGCTTGTACCTTTTGATAAGGTTGTTTTCAAGCAGGAAAGCATCCCATTCCGTTTCAACCACTATATACTTGAGGTCCGATATCCGGCTCACAAGCATACGGGTCTTCTCAGTCTGGTTCTCTTTGAGGAAGTATGACGAGACTCTGCGCTTAAGGTTTTTGGCCTTACCTACGTATATGACGGTGCCCTGCTCGTCCAGATACTGGTAGCAACCGGGTTTTTCCGGAAGGTTCTGAACAATCAGTTTAAGCTTTTTCTCGTATGCCTCCCTGCCTTTCAATTACTGTACTCCGTCAAATTCGTCAATAGCAATAAAGCTGTCCACAGGGCAATCCTGCGGGAATTTCTCTTTTGCGTGGAAGTTTGTAAGCTCTATGATGCAGTTCACCAGAACCTTCTTGGGCTTGAATGTCTTTACAAGCTCGCAGGCAGCCAGCAGGGTTCCGCCGGTAGCCAGCAGGTCGTCGTGAATCAGAACAGTGTCATCGGTGGTGATTGAGTCCTTGTGCATTTCAATACGGTCAAAGCCGTACTCTTTCTTGTACTCCAGGCTTACCTTCTCATAAGGCAGCTTGCCGGGTTTACGTATAAGAATGAAGCCTGCTCCAAGTCTGTAAGCCAGTGCAGCGCCGATAATAAAGCCCCTGGATTCTACGCCGCAGACCTTTGTGATGCCCTTGTCCTTATACATTTCATAAAGGGAATCAACAATCTCCTTCAAGTCTTCGGTGTTCATGAACCAGGATGTCACATCCTTGAACTGAACGCCCTCCATGGGGTAATCAGGAATATTCCTGAGGTGGCTGATAAGTGTCTGTTTACTCATATCATTAAAATTGTTTCACGTGGAACATTTTTGTTTTTATCGGTTCAGAAGCACCAGCAGAACGTTTATGTCGCTGGGTGAAACACCGGGAATGCGGCTAGCCTCGGCCAGTGTTTCGGGATCATGTTTGATGAGCTTCTGGCGGCACTCTGTTGAGAGTGACTGAAGCGAATTGTAATCAAAACGGCCCTTGATGCGTATATCCTCAAGACGTTTCATCTTGTCGGCAATAAGTCTTTCGCGGCTTATGTATCCGCTGTATTTCATCAGGATCTCGGCAGCCTCAATGATCTCATCCCTGCGCTCTGCCTCTGTCTTGTCAAGTTCTGCCTTGAGAGCCTTGATGTGCGGGGCCAGGTTCTCCAGCGTAAGCTGGGGTCTTTCAATCAGGTCGGCCAGTTTGCAACCCTCACGCAGCGGAGTCGTGCCAAGACTCTCAAGAGCCTCGTTTATCAGGGCGGGCTTGACGGAGAATCCTTTAGCGAAATTAACTATGCGGTTTATCTCATCACGCTTGGCGCACATCTTGTCGTAACGCTCCTTTGTGGCCAGGCCTATGTTGTAGGCGCGTTCGGTCAGGCGGATATCGGCATCATCCTGACGCAGGAGTATGCGGTACTCGGCCCTTGATGTGAACATACGGTAGGGCTCGTCAACACCCTTGGTTATGAGGTCATCCACCAGAACTCCAATGTATGCCTCGTCACGGGCCAGCGTAAACGGTGCTCCGCCGTGACAGCTTATGTGTGCGTTGATACCGGCAAGTATGCCCTGACCGCCGGCCTCCTCATATCCTGTAGTTCCGTTAACCTGTCCGGCCATGAAGAGTCCTGACACAACCTTTGACTCAAGTGTGTGCTTGAGCTGCGTGGGATCAAAATAGTCATACTCTATGGCGTATCCCGGACGGTAGATCACCAGGTCGCGGAATGCGGGAATCTCCTTCAAAGCCTTGATCTGGATATCCATGGGCATTGATGATGAGAATCCGTTCAGGTACATCTCGGTGGTATCTTCACCCTCGGGTTCCAGGAACAGCTGATGCTGGTCGCGGTCCGGGAAAGTAACCAGTTTGGTCTCTATGCTGGGACAGTAACGCGGGCCGATGCTCTTGATCTGTCCGTTGAACAGAGGTGAGTCGGCAAGTCCTGACTTGAGCACCTCATGAACACGCTCGTTGGTGTATGTGGTCCAGCAGCACATCTGCTTGAGATGGCGCTCGCTTCCCATGAATGAGAAACGGTGGAAATCATTCTCGCCGTCCTGGCGCTCCATATCCTCAAAGTGTACGCTGCGGCTGTCTATGCGTACGGGTGTTCCGGTCTTCATGCGGCCGGTGCGTATTCCGTGTCGGGTAATGGATTCGGTAAGAAGATATGATGCAGGTTCCGATATACGTCCTCCGGGCATGGTCACGCGGCCTATATGCATCAGTCCGTTCAGGAACGTACCAGCAGTCAGGACAACGCACTTGCAACTGAACTCGGCACCCTCAAGTGTCTTTAAACCAATAACTTGGCCATCTTTTACCAGTAGTTCGGTAACGGTATCCTGCCATATGTTCAGGTTTGGCTGGTTCTCAAGGACTGATCTCCATGCCCATATGAATTTGGCACGGTCGCACTGGGCGCGGGGGCTCCACATGGCGGGACCTTTGGAGCGGTTAAGTATGCGGAACTGTATAGCGGTTGAGTCAGTGACCAGTCCCATGTGTCCTCCAAGAGCATCTATCTCTCTGACTATCTGTCCTTTAGCTATACCGCCGACAGCAGGATTGCAACTCATCTGCGCAATCTTGTTCATGTCCATGGTGATGAGACAGGTCTTGGAGCCCATCTGTGCGGCAGCGGCGGCAGCCTCACAACCGGCATGTCCGGCACCGATTACTATTACATCATACTTGAAATCCATACGGACTTCAAAGTTAGTGTAAATAACGCAATGGCTATTTGAACTTTTGGATTAATTTCCTGAACAGACGTACGGGTTTGGTTATGACATGGCCTACGGCCATATCCAGCTTTTCAGTGCTGCTGTGTCTTTCGGTCGATATATAGGCCATCTTGCTGAACAGGTACTTGCGGTAGACATCGGGGTGATTGTCTATGAGCTGCTTGGCCAGGTCCTTGTAGTTATCCAGGACTTCGGTTGATTTTGATACTGATTTGATCCTGTACAGAAGCAGGACTTTGGGAATACGGTAAACGATATCGTCCTTGTCAAGGAATCCCAGCAGGAAATCCCAGTCTTCCCAACCCTTTCTCATGCTCTCGTTGTATCCGGGAGTCTTATCGAAATCGCTTCGTCTGAAAACGCTGGGACAGAAGATGCTGTTGTTGAATATGAACTTGTCCCACTGGTAGTCGGGCAATTCCCAGTATTTGTTGATTTCACCGAACATTCTGGCCTCACAATAGACCAGTTTGGTCTCAGGATGTTTCTCAAGATATTCAACTGCGAGCCGGGCATATTCAGGCAGGATAATATCATCGGCATCCAACGGAAGAATGTACTTTCCGGAAGATGCTTTGATGCCTGTATTACGCGCTGCGCTAACCCCTCGGTTCTCAGTCTCGATCAGTTTTATTCTGGAATCAAGCCTGACATACTCCTTGACTATTTCCGAGGAGTTGTCAGGTGATCCGTCATTGACTACAATGCATTCCCAATCCTGAAACGTCTGTTTGCGGATGGAATCAAGCGTTTCGGCTACATAATCGCCCTGTTTGTAACAGGGAACTACTATGGACAGGATCGGGTTCATGATTGTTTGTATAGGTTATTTTCTGTTCTTTTTCTTTCCTTTGGCCTGAGGATTAAGCTCGTCCTTGGCGTCCTGCAGGAGTTTCTGGAAAGCAGGATCGGTATGCAGGTGAGCCAGTGTGGCCGATCCCCACAGACGACCGGTCTGGACATCGGTCGGGTAACTGTATCCGGCGATGATACGGCTGCGGCCGTACTCGAATCCGCGTGTCAGGATATCGTTGGCAGTCTCACGAGGCATGATCTCAACCAGGAGCAGTGCCATACCCCAGCCAAGTTCGGCATTTGTTGAAGGGTAACTTGTAACCTCCTTCTTGGCCTCCTCATCCTCACTTATAAGAGTCTTGTTCCTTCTGGGATTGAGTCTTACATAGGGACGCTCGCGGAAAGGAGCCGAACTGCCCAATTCAGCGGCGGTTTTGACCATGTTGTCCCTTGCGTATGAGAGCAGGGCGGCGATAGCGGGTGTAGCCTCGGCGCTGAGTTCCCTGCCTGCAGGAGCCGAGAAGTTCTTGAGCAATGCCTCGATGCTGTTATCTGCATCAATCTTAGCCTGCTCACCGCGCTCAGTCTCTCTTTCAGGGAGAGTCTCATAGTACTTTATGATATCACCGTAAAAACGGTGGCTCTCTTCTGTGACGGGACCGTCAAATACCTTGTTTCCATCGGGGAATCCTTCGGTCTGGCTTACATTCTTGATACCCTTGATCTTGCAGTATTCCTTACGGGCTGCAGCAAGGTCTTTCTGGAAGTATTCACTTGCGTGCATTACTGCAACTGCGGTACTTCCGCACAGATAACCTGCGTCAACATCACTCTGATAGTGTGCACCTACTATCACGCGGCTCTCACCATACTGGAATCCGGTACGCAAAAGGGTATCCTGCAGTTCGGGAACCATCTCTGAGAGTACCAGTGCGGTGGCCCATCCCAGTGCGGTATGACCTGACGGATATGATCCGTTGAAACGGAGTTCACGCTCATTGTCAAAACGGCCCCAGGTATGCTCGTTGTACTGGGCAAACGGACGGGTACGCATATATTTGCGCTTGGCGTTATGGGTACTCAGGTTCTCGGTCCAAAGCACGTTGTAAAGCAGTCTGTAGATGGCAGGAGTCTTCTCCTTGCTTATCTCAAAACCAAGAGTCTCCTGATGAACTCTGATCATTCCGTCTATACCCCACTGTGAATCATCGTTGGCCTGCTGGCCGCGGTCTGTGGGACGCATGGTCTTACCCCACTGCCACTGTGCAAAGTCATCGGAGTATTGCGGACTGAGCATATCGGGTGGTGCCGGAAGGTATATGCCGGCATCGGGCATGTCCTGAAGGAATACGTAGACTGTGTCTTTTTCTGTCTGGGCAAAACTCTTGCCGCCAATGAAAAACAATGCGGCTGCCGCAAACAATCTTGTGAGTTTTCTGATCATATTTCTTGGTTAACGGTTTAGCAACAGGAAAGTATTATTTTTGAAACTTGGCAAAGATAGTTCTTTTTTCTCTATTTTGACTATATTTGCTGCTGTGCCAGTTGGCCGTTCATTTCCTGAACTAACAACTAACCTAAATAATTACGGATGAAATCATTTAAAATCCTTCTGTCCTTTTCCCTTTTGTGTATGCCCTTTTTTTCACATGCTGAAAACAAAGGCAAGTATGAAAATTTCAAGGTTTCAATCTACACCCGTGCCTATGAAGTTCAGAGCATGACCGATCCCGCCTGGCTGGATTCGACATGGAACATCATATCGTCACAGATGAAGGTTGACAAGATCTATCTGGAGACTCACCGTGACCTTAACATCGTCAAGGCCGATGACATGAAACGTATCATCAAGTTCTTCAAGGACCGCGGAGTCGAGGTGGCCGGAGGTATAACCTACACCATCAGTGAGGCCAACAACTTCCAGACTTTCTGCTACAAGAACCCCGAGGAGCGTGCCAAGGCCAAGGAAATCATTGAACTCACCGCCAGTCTGTTTGATGAGATCATACTTGACGACTTCTTCTTTACCGATTGCAAATGTGACTACTGCGTAGAGGCCAAGGGCAACCGTACATGGACCGATTACCGTCTGGAACTGATGGATGACGCCGCATTGAACGTGATTCTGGGTCCTGCCAAAAAGGTCAACAAGAATGTCAAGGTGGTAATCAAATACCCCAACTGGTATGACCATTTCCCCGCATTGGGATTTGACCTGGATTTCGGCCCCAAGCACTTTGACGGCATATACACCGGAACCGAGACCCGTGACGCCGTACGCAGCAACCAGCATCTGCAGCCCTATGAGAGCTATCTGATATGGAGATACTTTGACAACCTGAACCCCGGTCACAACGGCGGCGGTTGGGTTGATACCGGCGGAATGCGTTATATGGAGCGTTATGCCGAGCAGCTCTGGCTGACCGTTTTTGCCAAGGCCCCCGAGATGACATTCTTTGACTACCGTCAGATGCTTGGCGGACTGCGCAGTTCATACCGCGGTCCCTGGCAGGATGCGGGCGGCACCAGTTTCAACTACGATGAGATGATGAAACCGGTAAATATCAACGGAAAGGAGGTAACCCCCACCACCATGGCAAGGGCAGCCGGCTATACCATGGATCAGGTGGACCGTACCATCGGCCTGCTTGGTAATCCCATAGGAGTAAAGAGTTACAAGCCCTACCAGTCTACCGGCGAGGAGTTCCTGCAGAACTATTTCGGTATGATAGGTATCCCCATGGACATTGTTCCCGAGTTCCCCACCGATGCCAACATGGTTATACTGACCGAACAGGCTGCGGCCGATGCCGATATCATAAAGAAGATGGACAAGCACCTGCGTTCAGGCAAGGACATCACCATCACTGCCGGTTTCCTTCGTGCCATGAAGGGTAAAGGCATAGAGAGTATCGTGGATCTGGAATATACTGACCGCAAGGCTCTTGTATCGGGCTTTATGACGGGAGGCCAGATAGTGAATGTTTCCAAGCCCATCCTCATGCA
>JAEEGG010012052.1_pt1 | contig 18731 bp, 18 predicted proteins | sample 9134161 | NCBI WGS metagenome assembly JAEEGG01 (sample SAMN16246543, study PRJNA631951) | gut metagenome | biome: gut microbiome; feature: rumen; material: CR-attached | host: Bos | place: Iran: Karaj | collected 2018-10 | reverse complement strand
CCCTTTCACAGCATTTTCTGTTTTATAGCATCTTTTCTGATTTCCCCGCCATATAATATATAGCCCCCCTTGTAACAATTCCGTAATTTTCTAAATTTATACGCAATACGCGATTTGTGGTAACGGATATCACGGATTGCCGCACATTGAACGGACGAGACCCTCGCGATGACGTTGACTAGTGACTTTTTGTTTGCCGGACCGCACCCCGCAGTTCCCCGTAGACTGGGGAAGAGGCGTCTTGAAGCCGCGAAAACCGGCGTGAATCCCGTGTCGGCGATAAACGGCGAAGGCTCAATCGGTTAGAGCCACGGACTCATAACCCCGAGATTACCGTATGAACATAGTTTACGCAAGTGACGATAATTTTGCCGAAATCATGGGCGTATCTATGCTCTCCTTGTTCGAAAACAACAAGGACGAATCGGAAATCGTCGCTTATGTCCTTGATTCGGACATTAAAGACGACAATCGTGAAAAACTGGAATCATTGGCAAAACAATATGGCCGCCAACTGGTTTTTGTCTCGACTAAGGATGTATCGGGGCAACTAAATAGCGTCAAGCAGGATCGTGGCGGGGCAAGCCAGTTTGCCCGGCTTTTCCTTTCGAAATTGCTCCCCGATACATGCGAAAGGGTTCTCTACATCGACTGCGATACCATCATTCGGCACCCAATAAAAGACCTTTACGAGACTGATTTTGAAGGGAATATTATTTGTGGGGTTATGGACTGCATCAGCAAGCAGCACCGGGCTAGGTTGGGACTGAAAGAGAACGCCACATATATAAACTCCGGAATGATGCTGATTGATTTGTGTGCGTGGCGCGACCGGCATATCGAAGAAAAGATTGAAGCGGTCATAAAGAAATTCAATGGGCATGTCCCCTATGCAGACCAAGGTATCGTGAATTTGGCCCTGCAAGGCCGCATAAAGTGTGTCCATCCGAAGTACAACTGCATATCGGTGTATACCGCCTTTAGTTTTAATGACTTGCTTGAATACAGGCAGCCGAGTGCTTGCATATCAAGTGCGGAAATCGAAGAGGCGAAGAAGGATCCTGTTGTTGCCCATTTTGTGACGCTTTTCTGCATATCTCGCCCCTGGTGCAAAAATTCCGCAGGTCCTTTTTTTGGCGAATGGAAAATGTACAAGACAAAGAGTCCATGGGCCGATGCTCCAGAACGCGTTTTTAAGCAATCTCGAAGCAAAAGTGCGTGCGCAACGATGTACAAGGTTTTGCCAAAGTGGATTAGCCTGACCATTCTTGGGTTCTTCCATTCAAGATTAAGACCTTTGTTAAAGGCGTGACCCCAAAACCGTTTATGAGTTCAGAACGTCAAACAGACAATAAACGGATTTTAAAAAATACATTAGTACTTTATTTTAGAATGTTAGTACTAATGGGTACATCTTTATACACTAGCAGAGTCGTTCTTGCCGCTCTAGGCATCAGCGATTACGGTATTTACAATGTTGTCGGAGGGGTTGTTGCCGTACTTGGCTTTTTGAACGGAACTTTAAGTACAGCATCGTCTCGCTATATAACGGTTTCTCTAGGCAAAGATACGCCGCTTAGAACAAACCAAATTTTTTCAAGCGTTATGATAATCAATCTATTGTTGTGCGCATTCATAGTTCTTCTAGGAGAAACTGTGGGGCTATGGTTTTTGCGCAACAAAATGATAATTTCCGAGGCTCGTGTTGATGCCGCATTTTGGGTGTATCAAATCTCAATAATTACGGTTCTCTTAAATATCATTAGTGTACCATACAACTCGATAATAATTGCACACGAACGGATGAAGGCTTTTGCATTCATTTCTATTTTTGACGCTTTTGCAAAATTAGGAGTCGCTTACCTTATTTCAACAATTGCCATAGGAGACAAACTAATCAATTATGCAATTCTTTTGTTAGTTATTCAGCTAATAGACCGGTTTATCTACGGTCAATATTGTATTCGTCATTTTAATGAGTCAAGATTTCATTTTTATTTTGACAAAAAATTGTTCAAAGAAATGGGGGCTTTTATGTCGTGGAGTTCATACGGTAGCTTAGTTTCTGTCGGTTTCACTCACGGATTAAACATTGTGTTGAATATGTTCTGCGGGACTGCTGTAAATGCTGCTAGAGGAATTTCCGTACAGGTTCAAAATGCAGTAAATTCATTTGTAATTAACTTTCAAACCGCAATAAATCCTCAGATCACAAAATCTGTTGCCCGCAAGGATTATGAATGTGCGTCAAAATTATTCATTCTCAGCAGCAAGTACTCTTTTTTCTTAATCTGCTTTTTAGGATTACCAATCATTGGGAACGCTGATTTCATTCTTAGCATATGGCTTAAACAAGTTCCAGAGTATACTAAAGTCTTTTTGCAAATTATGCTAGTAACTTGTATGTTCCAATCGCTCGCTCATCCCATCAGAGTAGTAAATCAAGCTGAAGGGAATATAAAGAAATTTCAGATCTACGAGTGTTCTTTTTTGGCACTGATTCTACCTGTTTCTTACATAGCGATGAAATACAACTACCCTCCGACATCCGTATTCATAGTCCAACTAACCATTGAGATTTTAGCACATTTTATACGTATGTACATTGTACTTCCAAAAATTGGAATGACAATGGTTTGTTATGTTAAGCAAATCTATATGAGAATTTTGCCAACTTTCATCCCAGTTCTCGTTCTCTCGGTCTATTTAGAAAAAAATGAACCAACATGGTTACATTTCTTTACTAATTTCTGTTTGATCGAAGTCGCTGCTTTGACTTTGTCTTTCACAACCGGACTAGATTCTCAAGAAAAGAAATGGTTTGTAAGAAATATTGCCAACAAAATCCATGTGAGAAAAATTAATGAATAACGTATTATTTATCATAGTTTCATTCAACGCGATGAAGTGGATTGACCGATGCCTTGGCAGCATAAAGTCTTCGTCTGTAAAATCAGACGTATTTATTATTGACAACGGTTCAACAGACGGTACGCAAGACTACATAAAAAAAACATACCCTGAGGTAATATTTAAACAAAGCGAAACAAACCTTGGTTTTGGAAAGGCGAATAACATAGGGATGCAGTTTGCTCTTCAAAAGAATTATGATTACATCTATCTTCTAAATCAGGACGCTTGGATATTTGAAAATACAATTGAGAAATTGATTGAAATATTCAGAAACAATCCTGAATATGGGATTCTCAGCCCTATTCAGATGCAAGCCAATATGAAGCATCTTGACAAATCCTTTAACAAGATAACATGTTCCTATGGTTATAACAATGAAATTTTTGAGGACATGTTATTCCAAAGACGAAAACCTCTATACGAAGTTCCTGATGTCATGGCGGCACACTGGTTTATGAAATCAGATACATTACGCAAAGTTGGTGGTTTTTCACCTGCATTTCCTCACTATGCCGAAGATAACAACTACTGCCATCGATGCAAGTATTTTGGTGTAAAAATAGGAATAGTCCCTTCACTAACCGTTGTTCATGACCGAGAATACCGTCGGGATTCTATTAACAAAAGAACATACCTCTTCTATGTGCAAAGCATAGCAAGGCTCAGCAATCCGCTTGTTCAATCTGGCAAGATGTTTTGGATTAGATTCATAAAGGAGATTATTAAATTCGCATATTTATCAAAATCATTAACGCCATTCAAGTACATTTTCATGCTAGCCGTAAACCGACGCCAAATAGCAAAATTCAAAAAAATCAGCATCAGCGAGGTAACCCCTTTTTTAAGTTGACGACATGACCGTATTGATTCTTAATTTCATTTGCTATCTATTATGGGCATTATTTGTTTGGAAAAAAGAGCGCAATTGCAGCGTGTATTTTTTCATGGTATCTTTTTATGCCGTCATGGCGTTTTTAAGTATATCAATTGTTCAAAATGGAATTTACTATAAAGAATTTGAATATTATTCCCCCGACATTCTTATGGTAACTCCTTTTATACTGTGTTTCCTATCATATTTCATATTCTTTCAACCTCTTCGTCAAATATCTCAAATAACAAATCTTTGTGAGTCTTTATTTTCAAATAAACTTTTCAATGGAGGCTTAAAGATTTGGATTGTTGCCATGATTATTCGTACGGCAATAAAATTTACCGAAGCCGCTATTACAATATCTTCAGGTATGGCGGATGCGTATGAATCTAGACATTTGGATGGGGAAATGCTATTCCAGTATTCTCCTATAGTAACAAAATTTTTAACGCACACCGCGATGATTGGCTTGGCTACAGTCCCAATAGTGATGTTTTATGCCCTATCAGGAATTGTTACAAAAAAAATCTCTAAATTTTATGCCATTTTTTTAATGATTGTATGTTTTGCTCATTCAATACTCAATTCCATCGGAATGGGTTCTCGAGGGTCCTTATTTATGGATCTATTTTCTTTTTTGTTTTTCGTGCTCCTCTTTTGGCGCTACTTTGACAAAAAATCAAAAAAATTACTTGCAACATCCGTTTTATCAGTCCTTGCAATATCAATAACATATATGTGGGCAATTTCTATTGATAGAGCTGGCAACGCGACAGAATCTGCATGGGAGAAAATCGCACGCTATTTTGGCGAGCCTTTCCCTAATTTGGGATTCCAAATATGGGGAAAAGTGCAAAACCATCCAATGGGAGATAGGATGTTTCTGCTAAAAACTTTCAGCCCCTCGTATACACCCTTTGATCAAGTCCTATACTGGCGCAATTTTACGGGTGTTCGTACCTACATATTCAAAACCTTATTTGGCGATTTCTATATCGAATATGGAGTGGCTTTAGGTTTGGTCTTAATCTGTCTAATAGCGATGAGTTTCTATTTTTTTATAAAGAAATTTGGAACAAATGTTACAACTTTACCTTTAATCTATTTTTACTTTCAAATATGTGTATACTCATTTGCAGGGCAAACTAAACAAGGGCGTTTTGCGATAGTACAGTTGTTTTATGTTTTTATATTCATGGTTATAATGCATTTCATCCTCCCAAGGAAACATCGAAACTTATGAAACGAAATACATATCAGCATCTATTTTAAATAAACTCCTAACATTTATCAAGATATCTATTTCATATGAAAACAAAATTGGTTTACGTTGTGACAAGTGGGGTCGATGATATCTACCTTGCACAGGCTGCGTTATCAGCATTTTCTGCAAGACATTTTAATCCGGATGCGAACATCACGTTGATTGTTGATGATCTTACAGATGCTACAATAACAGGAGCAAGAGCTCTTATCTTAAAATACGTTTCAGAGAAAGTCGTTGTACGTCTACCCCCTTCATTCAATAACAAGCTACGTTCCAGACAAATAAAAACCAACTTGAGAAACTATATAAAAGGAGATTTTCTTTTTATTGACACGGATACAATAATATGTCAATCTCTTATTGAATGCGACCATTTTGATTTTAACATCGGTGCGGTTTTAGATTTTCATGTTGGGCTGCCGTTGAACCCGCTATTTGACAAGATATCAAAACAACTTAAGAATTTTAATTTTACTATTTCAGATCAGGACCACAGTTATTTTAATAGCGGAGTTTTTTATGTTAAAGATAACGAAGCAACCCATAAGTTCTATTCCGAATGGCATCGAATTTGGCAATCGCAGGTGGAAACGGGATGCTACACTGATCAACAACCACTAGCAGTCGTAAACAAGAACTGCGGATATGTTATTAACGAATTACCTGGTGAATGGAACTGCCAGATACTCGTTAATGGTTTGCCATACATTTCCGAAGCCAAAATCATTCACTTTTTCAGTTCAGGAAGTAGTAACAAATTAAATTCATCCGCATACATTTTTACTGACAATAATATTTTCAAAGACATTAACAGAAAAGGTTTTATACCTAACCATATTCTAGAATTAGCACAGAATGGACGAAAAGCTTTTTATAGAGGATCTAACATGCGCATAGTCGCAGGAGAAGCCTACGAAGTCGTATTCAAATCGGATGTAGTTCAATTTGTCATTAAGCAAAAGTTTAGACACCCCCCCATTTACAAATTTCTGCAGAAACTCGTAAAATTGTATGGCGCGTTCATCAATTTTAAGAGCGGACATACATCATTTTAGTTCCATTTACACGCAACAGGCATTTATGATTGCAGGCATAGTCACGTACAATCCTGAAATTGAGCGTTTGAAGGAAAACCTTTGTGCGGTCAAGAAACAAATCGATGAGGTGCTCGTCATTGATAACAGTTCAAAAAACATTCAGGACATTGAAAAACTTCTGAAGGACTTTTCAAAGGTATCTCTTATCAAAAATGCGGAAAATCTTGGTGTTGCAAGTGCGTTGAATCAAGAAGCAAAATATGCTATAGAAAATGGATATGAATGGTTGCTTTCTCTTGATCAGGATTCTGTAATTCCTGATGGGTTAATGAAAGAATATCAAAAGTATATTGACAATCTAGAAATTGGCATGATTTGCTGTAAAATAAAAGACCGCAACTTTGGCGAACTTGATTATAATGCAAGCAACATTCGTGGGACAGAATACATTTCAACATGTATCACATCTGCGTCCATGATTCGACTATCTGCATGGGAAAAGGTCGGGGGGTACTACGAACCACTATTTATTGATTCTGTTGATTTTGATATTTGCTATTCCTTACAAGAAGCAGGATACAAAATCCTTCGTACGAATGATTTTTCACTTTTGCATGAAGTTGGCCATGGAAAAAAAGTTCATTTTCTTGGTAAAGATCGGCAACTCGTAAATCATTCACCGCTCAGATATTATTACATATTCAGAAATGGTTTGTTTGTTGCTCGACGACATGGTTATTTGATAAAAGGAATAAAACATTATATCTTTTCATTTTTAATCGTAAACTTGTTTGAAAAGAACAAGATAGCAAAAGACAGAATGATATTTAAAGGACTTTGGCATTTTGTAAAAGGGAAACTTGGTAAATATGATGAATGATTCTCTTTTGAAATACAATTTTGTTTTTATTCAAGGCGGTGCTGATTATTATCGAATCGCCACATCGAGTCTTATTAATCGAAAAGATGTAAAAGTATTTTTTGAACTTTGCGAAGAAAATCCCTCGAAATTTGACAAGATGTTATACACTCTTTTTAAATCGTCAAAAGTTGATAAATATTTAAAGATGCCGTTTCTTAAAAGGTGGAAAAAAAAGTTTGAAAATATTGAATTTGAAGATTCTTCAAAGCCTTTATGTTTTGTTATAAACGCAGGGCTGACTTATTCTAGATTTAGTTATGAATTCTTGGTTTTTTTACATAAGAAATTTCCTCAGGCAAAATTTGTTTGTTTTTACAATGATATCATATCTTCTAAACAAATTGGGGGGCGACCTGACGCATTAAAGCGTTATTATGATTTGATTACATGCTATGATAAAGTTGATGCAGAAAAATATGGTTTAGAATATTATCCGACATTTTTTTCCAACTACGCTGTTCAAAATAACCCTAATATTGAATATTCGGATATTTTTTTTGTTGGAGCAGCAAAGAATCGATTGAATAAAATTCTTGCAGTCTATAAAACATGTTCTGATGCTGGCTTAAAATGTGATTTTTTTATCAAGGGAGTCCCCAAAAAAGATCGATTATCGTTGCCGGGGATTCATTATTTAGATAAAAACATGCCTTATATTGAAAATCTTGAGCATGTTGTGAAGTCTAAGTGCCTTTTAGAAATCTTGCAGAATGGGGCCGTTGGTGCAACATTCCGTCTTTGGGAAGCCATTAACTACGATAAAGCTTTAATTACTGACAATAAAAGCATTCAAGAAAGTGAATTTTGGGATGCCAAATATATTAATGTAATTGATGACTTTGATAAAACAGATGTATTATTCGTACAAAATTTCAAACCCTTTAATAATTCATTGAAAGACAGAATCCGGCCAATTCATTTTTTAAATTTCATACAAGACAAATTGGAAAGGAAATAGACTGTATGAAAGCGATAGATATCAACGAATGTCATACTATTTTGCTTGATTTGGCAAAGGAATTGCACCGTCTATGTGCTAAGTATAATATCCCGTGTGTTATGCTTGGTGGTACGATGCTTGGTGCGATCCGTCACAAAGGTTTTATTCCTTGGGATGATGATATGGATTTTGGGATTCCAAGAAAATATTTCAAGGACTTTGTTTCTGTTGCTAAAAAAGAGTTGAACCCGAACTACTGCCTGAAAGACCGTTTTAATACAAGTTTGATTCATCTAGATGTACTTAAGTTAGAAGATGCAAGAACTATAATCGAAGAAGAACATAAAGAATTGACATCGGAAAAAATAGGGATTAATATTGACATATTTCCATTGGATTACGGCAATGGAAGTCGTTCTTTTTTTTCAAGAAATGCGCTTATCTTTAATATGGTTCGTGCGGTTACCTTTGAATACTCAAAGGATTCTGAGATTCCATTTCCAAAGAAAATGATAGTGAAATTGGTGAAATTTCTGAAGCCGATAAGCCCTGATTTCTTGTCTAGTTATGTTGAGAGAAATAACAAACGGTATGAGAATGATGAATTCTTAAATAATTATTATGGGCTTTATAAGTATAAAGAAATTATTTCAAAAAAAATATGGGGAACTCCACGATTATACCAGTTTGAAGATACTGAATTTTTTGGGGCTGAAAAATATGATGCATATTTGACGCATTTTTATAAGAATTATATGGAACTTCCTCCTGAGGATAAAAGACACACCCATCTAAAAAGTGCTTATTGGAGAGAATAGTGATATGAAGCCTTTAGTTTCAATTGTAGTTCCGATATATAAGATTCCTGAGCGATTTCTTCGTCAGTGTATAGAGAGCTTGTCTGCTCAGACATTACATGACATAGAAATCATTTTAGTTGATGATGGTTCTCCGGATGATTGTGGCCGTATATGTGATGAATACGCGAAAGAGGACAACCGAATCAAGGTGTGTCATAAAAAAAATGCGGGCCTTGCTGCGGCTCGTAATTCTGGTCAGGATTTGGCTACTGGAAAAACATTGATGTTTTTGGATGGTGATGACTATTTGGAATTGAATTGTTGTGAACTGGCGTATAACGCTTTGGTTGCGCACGATGTTGAACTAGTCATGTTTAATCAATTTGTAAATTATCCTAATTCTCAGGTAGAGGTCCGGTCTTTTACGGATTGTGGATCAAAAATATTTGTGGAAGAAGATTGCAGAAAATTACAAGCTAGAGTTCTTGATTTTAATGGCAAAATTGCAATGGCCTTCATGAAATTAATTCAATTGGATTATCTACGGAAAAATAGGATAAGGCATGTAGATGAACTTAGGCAAGGTGCGGAAGGGTTTGTTTTTAATATACAATTATTTGAACATTTGGCTAGAGCGTATTATTTAGACAAGCCTTTGTTACATTATGTATACAATGGCCAGTCAATTTCACATTCAGCCAATGCTAAGAACAATGATTATATTGTTCGGTGTATGGAGTGGATTGATGATTATGTTCAAACTGAATCGGAAAACAAGGACTTGCATTCCTTAGTCTTGAATAGGATGCTGTTTGTTGTTTGTACAACGGCCATAACGGGCTGCTTCAATCCCGATAGTCCATTGTCGTACATAGAAAAAGTTTCTATGTTTGAAAAGTTCTTAGATCACAAGCTGGTTCAAGAAGCAGTGCGAAATGCTCCGCGAAAAGGGCTAGATAAACAAAGAAGATTTGTTCTTTATTTGGTGGAGAAAAGGTTCTTTAGATTAATAAATCTGTTGGGTTGGATGAGAAAAAAACAATTGGAACATAAATAATAGAAAGAGGTGAATATCATGCAATATTCTTTTTCGTATTTCAAAAACAGTATGCCTGCGTGGAAAAGGAAGAAAGACCCGATTCTCACTAAACTTTTCTATCGTCCGGTATCTTTTTTTCTTGCTGGCATATGTGCAAGATTGGGAATTCAAGCAAATACGGTCTCATACATGTCGATAATTGTTGCTGTTACGGCATGTGTATTGTTTGTTATTCCTTATAACCATTACGCTCACATTGCTGGAGCCATCCTTATAAATGTTTGGGGTGTTATGGATTGTATAGATGGAAATTTGGCAAGAGCGGTGAAAAAACAGCCGTTTGGAGAGTTTGCGGATGGTATCAGTAGTTATATTTTAGTTGGCTTAATGTGTATTGGCATGTCAATGTGTGTGTATTTTTCTGGAGGGGTTCTTATTGCAAAAGAAGTTCCTTGGGTGATTTTAATTGGTGCGGTAGCGTCGATAAGTGATACAATGATGCGCCTTATTTATCAGAAGTTTACGAATGTGAAACGTGATATGGAAGATAAAAAGGTAATTCCAGAGGAAGAAGATGAGCATAAAAATGTGGTAAATGTAGGAAGTTTTAGATCACGTGTAGAAAATGAGTTGGGAATAGGTGGAATTCTCCCTTTGGTTATTTTGTTGGCGACAATATTTAATTTTTTAGATATAGTACTTGTTTATTGTTTTCTTTACTACGGATCTTCTTGCCTTGTGGCGACATTAATTTTTATACGAAAAGCAATGAAATATACTGCTAAATATCAAGACAATATGCCGCAGTAATGTTGTAATGAGAAAAGTTATCTTTAATTCGTTTTCTATTTTATGCAATAAAAGTGTGCATATAAGGGATATCTGAATGAATAGTCTTTATAATAATGAACGATACATGGAAGATGTTCGCTTTGTAGCTGGACTAAATTTGCCGTGGGAGACCCTCAAAAGTAAAAGCATCATGATTTCTGGTGCGACCGGAATGATTGGGAGTTTTCTTGTGGATGTCATTTTGGAAAAAAATGCATCCGAATGTTTCGATTGTACTGTATACGCTCTTGGACGAAACGAAGAAAAACTGAAGTTCCGTTTTTCGAAATATGCGGACGACAAACATCTTGTTTTCTTGCAATACAATATTCAAGAACCGCTTATTTGCGAAAATATCAGAATAGTAGACTATGTCCTTCACCTTGCTTCTAACACACATCCGTTGCTTTATTCTACCGATCCGATAGGTACAGTTTTGACAAATATTATCGGTGTGAAGAATATGCTTGATTTTTCTGTTGAACACCATGCAACTCGATTTGCTTTCGCGTCCTCCAATGAAATGTATGGAGAAAACCGTGGGGATGTTGAGGTGTTTGACGAAAACTATTGCGGTTACCTCAATTGCAATACGCTTCGGGCTGGGTATCCGGAAAGCAAAAGATGTGGCGAGGCCTTGTGCCAGGCGTATAAGTCGCAAAAGGGTCTTGATATTGTTATTCCTCGGGTGACTCGCACCTTCGGTCCAACAATGTCGATGTCTGATACAAAGGCTGCAAGCCAGTTTATTAAAAAGGGTGTTTCTGGAGAAGATATTGTTTTGAAATCAGCAGGAACTCAATATTTCAGTTATACTTATGTTGCTGATGCTGTTAGTGGCTTGCTGACCGTGCTGCTAAAGGGCGAAAGTGGTGAAGCGTATAATATCGCCGATGAGTCTTGTGACATTAGATTAAAAGATTTGGCTGGCATAATCGCCAATATCAACAGGAAAAAAGTTATATTTGAGATTCCGGATGCTATTGAAGCAGCCGGGTATAGTACCGCAACTAAGGCCAGGTTGGATGGGAGTAAACTGAAATCTCTAGGCTGGAAACCAAGGTATGATATAAAAAATGGTATTGAAAGGACTGTTGAAATATTAAAAACGATACAAGGATAAGTTTGTGAGAAACTATGTGATTTTATTAGCCGGCGGCGTTGGCAAAAGAATGGGTGGAGACATTCCCAAGCAGTTCATGGAAGTGGAAGGCAAGCCGATAATTGTTCACACTATCGAAAGGTTCCAAAGGAATTCTCAGATTGAAAAAATTGTCGTCGTTTGTGTCAAAGATTGGATTGAGCATTTGCGTGAACTGATTGACAAATACTCTCTTACCAAAGTTGAATGGATTGTTGAGGGCGGTAATACCGGGCACGATTCTATAAGAAACGGTGTGTTCTTCTTAAAAGATAAAATCGAACCGGGCGATTTTGTTGTAGTACATGATGCTGTGAGGCCGATTCTCCCGCAAAAGGCGATTGACGAAGTGCTCCGTGTCGCTCATGAAAATGGCAATGCCTCATCTTCGATAGTTTGTCATCCGCCAATTGTTTATACGGAAGATGGCAAGTCTGGGATTACCGATGTAGATCGTGAACATGTAATGCTTACAGCTTCGCCTCAAGTTTATAACTATGCACTTGCTCTGAGGTGCTATGAAAAAGCGGAACAGGAAAACAAGCACAATTTCACTTTTACTAGTTCGTTGCTTATCCATTATGGCGAACGTGTGTATTTTGCAAAAGGAACAACAAGTAATATTAAGGTCACCAAGAAAGAAGATTTGGCCTTGTTCGGTGCTTTGCTTAAGGTGCCGGAAGATTTGTTGTTCAGTTAAGAGAATTTAAAATAGGAGATAATTCATGAACTGCTCTGAATATCTGGTAGACTTCTTGATTAAACATGGTGTGACCGACGTGTTCGGTTATGCTGGCGGCTATATCGTGCCGTTCATGGATGCACTTTACAAGCGTAGGGATGAAATAACTACGCATGTGTGCTACCATGAACAGGGCTGCGCTCTAGCGGCAGATGGTTTCGCGAGAACAACAGGAAAGTTGGGCGTGTATTTTACCACGTCAGGTCCCGGAGCAGTCAACGGTCTCGGTGGACTTGCTGATGCATGGTTTGACGGTTTCCCGATAATGGGAATTTGTGGAAATGTTCCGACCAACGAAATGAAAGGTTTCTCGGGCATTCGTCAGAATGGTTTCCAGGAAATGGAACTTGTTTCTATGACCAGAAGTATCACGAAGTATTCTGTCACGGCAAATACTAGTCTGGGTTTTGCGGATATTATCAGTAGAGCTTATAATATGGCTTTACTTGGTAGGAAGGGTGGCGTCATTATTGATTTCCCGCTTGATATTCAACAGGCAAGTATTTAAAGGAGGACCAATCAATGATTTTTAGTTCAAAATACAGCAAACCGGTATTATTGGTAGGCAATGGTGTAAGGACTGCCGGAGCGGTTGATTTGGTTCATGAATTCGCTAGAAAAACGAATATTCCTGTGTTAACATCGATGAATGGCGTTGATTTGGCACAAGATGATTTGCACATTGGTTTCATTGGAACGCATGGAAATCGTGTCGCAAATATGATTCTTAATGAGTGTGACTTGATTGTTTCCGTTGGAGCTCGTCTTAGCATACGCCAAGTAGGACGAGTCACCAAGAATTTCGCTCCCAATGCCGACCTTGTTCGTTGTGACATTGATGAGTCCGAACTCAGCCGCAACATAAAGGAAAACGAAGTAAAATGCCATACGGATGCATACGATTTTATGCGGATGCTTCTGAATGAAGCTCTTCCTGATTACACCGAATGGAAAAGTACTTGCCTAGAGGCTAAAAAGTTCTTGTCGGCATTTGATAAACAGCCTGGCAATATGGCCGTTGAAAAGATTGCCTCGTTGCTGCCAGAAAATCCCAATGTGTCTGTGGACGTTGGCATGCACCAATGTTGGTGTGCCCAGTCTCTTGTCTTGAAAGGATACAAGGGCAGGATTCATATTAGTGGCGGTTATGGAACGATGGGATGTGGTTTGCCTTTCGCTATAGGTTCTTGTATTGCTGAGAGGAAAAAGCCTGTTTTTTGTATTTCTGGCGATGGCGGTTTCCAGATGAATATTCAGGAACTCGAAACGGTTCATAGAGAAAATTTACCGATTAAGATTTTTATCCTGAATAATAGAGTTTTGGGTAAAATCAGTGAAACTCAGCATTTCAATCATGCAGATAGGTTTGCTGCGACCGCAGTAAGCGGCGGTTATACTGTTCCGAAGTTTACGAAGATTGCAGAGGCTTATGGAATCCGTGCTGTGGATTTAGAATCTTATGATGATTTGGATAAATATGCAGAGTGGATTAAGGATGATGAACCATGCTTGTTCGATATAAAACTCCCTGAAGCAAGTTTCCTGACGCCGAAGATTAAGTTCGAAACGGGTATGATTAATCCAAAATTGGATGATGCTTCGTTTGCTCAGGCGAAGGCTATTCTGAAAAGATAAATTTCAATGTAAGCTTCCCCTTAAATGGGTTGCTTTCAAAAATAAAGTAAAAAAGGTCTTTGTGAAGATTCTGGCAATCGGAGTAGTTGATTTTGTTGTCTTGAAGATTATGACAATAATCTCGACTCGCTGGTATGGTGCGGTCTTGCATGGCAACTACACAAGCATTTCTTGCGAGGAGTGAAGATGCAATATTCGATTACGCCAATTTTGGGCTGTGAAGGACGCTTTACGAACTTCGCACTTGAATGGACTGTGGTGGATGACGAAAAGGTTTATGCAAGAATGAAATTCCAGTGGTAGGAAATTAAAGAGATGAAAATGAAATTCTTCGTTACAGGCGTTGGTGGCCAATTGGGCCATGATGTTGTAAATGAACTCGTTTCTCGCGGGCACATTGCCGTGGGTAGCGATATCGCACCTGCATACGCCGGCGTTGCTGATGGTTCTGCTGTTACAAAGGCAGAGTATCGCCAATTGGATATCACGGATGCGAAAGCGGTGGAACATGTTTTGATGAGCGTCAAGCCTGATGCGGTGATTCATTGTGCTGCGTGGACTGCTGTCGATTTAGCGGAAGATGCTGAAAAACAGGAAAAAGTTCGTGCAATCAATGCGTATGGCACCGAAAATATTGCGCATATTTGCAAGGCCCTTGATTGCAAGATGACCTACATCAGCACGGACTACGTGTTTGATGGTCAGGGCACGGAACCCTGGAAACCCGACTGCAAGGATTACAAGCCCCTGAACGTTTACGGCCAGACCAAACTCGAAGGCGAACTTGCCGTGAGCGGGACCTTGGAAAAGTATTTTATTGTGCGCATCGCTTGGGTGTTCGGCCTCAACGGCAAGAACTTCATCAAGACGATGCTCAATGTGGGCAAGACTCACGACACCGTGCGCGTGGTGAACGACCAGATCGGTACGCCGACTTATACTTTGGATTTGGCTCGATTGCTTGTTGATATGAACGAGACCGAAAAGTACGGCTACTACCATGCCACGAACGAAGGCGGCTACATTAGCTGGTACGACTTTACCTGCGAAATCTACAGGCAGGCTGGCTTGAAGACAAAGGTTGTTCCCGTCACTACTGCCGAATACGGCCTCAGCAAGGCTGCGCGTCCGTTCAACAGCCGCTTGGACAAGAGCAAACTCGTGGAAACCGGTTTCAAGCCACTCCCCACATGGCAAGATGCCCTCGCAAGATATTTAAAGGAAATAGGAGAATAACATCATGGGAAAATTCAATTTCATCAAGACCTCCATCGAGGGCGTGACGATTATCGAGCCGACGGTCTTTGGCGACCCGCGCGGCTACTTTATGGAAACCTACAACAAGGGCGAGTTCGATGCCGCAGGCCTTGACATGGTCTTTGTACAGGACAACGAATCTCGCTCCAAGAAGGGCGTGCTCCGCGGGCTTCACTTCCAGAAGAAGAACCCGCAGGGTAAGCTTGTGCGCGTGATCGAGGGCGAGGTCTTTGACGTGGCAGTGGACCTGCGTAAGGGTAGCCCGACGTTCGGCAAGTGGGAAGGCGTCACGCTCTCTTCCGAGAACAAGAAGCAGTTCTACATTCCCGAAGGATTTGCTCACGGGTTTGTGGTTCTCAGCGAGACGGCGACATTTGTGTACAAGTGCACGCGCCTTTATGATCCGAAGGACGAAGGCGGACTCATGTGGAATGACCCCGAAATCGGCATCAAGTGGCCGGTGGGCAATGGCTTCGAACCGCTTTTGAGTGAAAAGGACACGAAGAATCCGGATTTGAAGGATTTGGGCTTCGCATTTGAACTGTAAGGAGTTTCTATGAAGAATATCGTCATTACCGGCGGTGCAGGCTTTATCGGGAGCCACGTGGTTCGCCTGTTCGTGAACAAGTACCCGGAATACAAGATTATCAACCTTGACAAGCTTACCTATGCCGGCAACCTTGCGAACCTCAAGGACATAGAGGACAAGCCCAACTACAAGTTCGTGAAGATGGACATTTGCGACTTCGACGCATTCTACAAGCTCATGCAGGACGAACAGGTCGACGGCATTATCCACCTCGCTGCCGAGAGCCACGTGGACCGCTCCATCAAGGACCCGTTTACCTTCGCGAAGACGAACGTGATGGGCACGCTTTCGCTTCTCCAGGCCGCGAAGCTCTACTGGGAAAGCCTCCCCGAAAAGTACGAAGGCAAGCGCTTCTACCACATCTCTACCGACGAAGTCTACGGCGCCCTCAAGATGAACCACCCGGAAGGCATCACGCCCCCGTTCACCACGACGGCCTCCAGCTCCGAGCATCACCTGGCCTACGGCGACGACTTCTTCTACGAGACGACGAAGTACACTCCGCATTCTCCGTATTCCGCTTCCAAGGCCGGTTCCGACCATTTTGTACGCGCGTTCCACGACACCTACGGCATGCCGACCATCGTGACGAACTGCTCCAATAACTACGGTCCGTACCAGTTCCCCGAAAAGCTGATTCCGCTGTTCATCAACAACATCCGCCACAAGAAACCGCTTCCGGTTTATGGCAAGGGCGAGAACGTGCGCGACTGGCTCTTTGTGGAAGACCATGCCCGCGCCATCGACGTGATTTTTCACAACGGCAAAATTGCCGAAACCTACAACATCGGCGGCTTCAACGAATGGAAGAACATCGACATCATCAAGGTCGTCATCAAGACTGTAGATAAGCTGCTCGGCCGTGCCGAAGGCGAGGACATGAACCTCATCACCTATGTCACGGACCGCCTGGGCCACGATGCCCGCTATGCGATTGACTCCACCAAGCTTCAGAAGGAGTTGGGCTGGGAACCAAGCCTCCAGTTCGAGGAAGGCATCGAGAAGACGGTGCGCTGGTATTTGGACAACCAGGAATGGCTCGACAACATCACGAGCGGCGACTACGAGAAGTATTACGAAAAAATGTACGGGAACCGTTAAATGAAGATTGTAAATGCGGGGCTATAACTTGTTTCCCCCAAAACAAATCATTTTGTCACAATGTGTCAAAATGATTTGTTATATTAATGTTGAGAATACAATGTTTTTTGGCTAAGTGTTTTTGGTATGGAAAAAGAACCTTTAAAAAGATACAATGTTTTGTTTTGGAATTGTCATGGCGCGGATGCCTTTGATGATAAGAATGATTATAATGAAGATTTTATTTCTTGTATTGTTGAATTGTTGACTCAAAAAAGCATTCATATTTTATGTATGGCAGAATGTAAATGTAATGATTTCCGTTTTGAAAATAAAATAAAACAATTTCTTCCTGATTTCTATTGTTTTGATCAAAGTGATTATTTGACGGGAGTTGGTCGATTAAAAATTTATACATTTTTGGATAAATCGTGTTTTTCCTTAAAACGGAAGTCTGATAGATTTTTGAATGTTCGTTTCTTGAACAAAATTGATTTGTGCTTTCTTCATTTGAAATCATTGGTTGCTACGCCGCATGTTTCAAAAGTAATAGAAGACACTATTGTTTTTGAAGATATCGTAAACCAGGATAGCGAGCCCAAATTTTTTATAGGAGACTTTAATTCATCTCCATATTCAGATTCATTGTTGAATTCAAATCTATTCAATACAATAAGAATGGGTGAAAAAACATCAATTTTTTCATCCTTTAGAAAAGAAAGTAAGACAAAAAGGGCTCTCCATTACAATCCATGTTGGATGTTGTTTGGAAACTGTAATGGCAAAGGCATTTATGGAACTATAGACAATGATTCTAAGAACTATTGTAATCTTGGTCGCTATTTTTTTGATCAAGTAATTTTTAATGAAAAATTATTAAATTATTTTGATGAGGATAGTTTAGAAATCGTTGACTGTACCAATAATAGAAGTTTGATTAATGTCAAAGGATTGATTGATACAAAATATAGCGATCATTTACCGATTTTTTTCTCTTTAAAAGGAGTTGTATAATGTCATTCATAACAGAAAATCCGCAAGAAGAAAATGTAGAAGATGTTGTAGAAAAGGAGTTTAATAGATTAAATGATGAGGTCGTTGGTTTAACAAATGGTAAAGCGACTATTGTTTTTTCTGAAATGTCAGAAGAACAGGTTAAAACTTATTTTAAAGAACCCAAGGAAGAGTCCTACTTTGTTGATTTGAAATATTCTCTCGCAAGAGAAGGGGTTTCCCATAATTTTAGAAATCGCTTTGCGTGTATTTCCTACAATGCAACGTTGCCTGCTGTTGTGAAAAATCTTATGTTAGAAGATGCAGAAGAACGAATTTGCGAAACAGAAGATGATTTGCAGAATTTTATAAGGGAGGCTGCAAATACAAGGTCTTTCCATCGTTCCCTACGTAGAGCTGGTTGGAATGCTTGATGCATGGAATTAGAAAAAAACGAAGGTGACGACCGCTACGGTCAATCTTCAACACGGCTTCGCGTTTTGTAAAAGCGCTGGGTGAACTTCACACTAGGCGCCCTGCCACTGGTAGTGTCAAGGGTTTTTCGCAAAAATAGTTTGTTCCAACATCAGATTTAGGCTACATTTCCTTTCTTTCTGCTCTTTTCCAGTTCCCGTTTCAGTTCGTTTTCCTTTTCCTGCTCGTATAGGTGT
>JAEEGG010012048.1_pt1 | contig 18734 bp, 13 predicted proteins | sample 9134161 | NCBI WGS metagenome assembly JAEEGG01 (sample SAMN16246543, study PRJNA631951) | gut metagenome | biome: gut microbiome; feature: rumen; material: CR-attached | host: Bos | place: Iran: Karaj | collected 2018-10 | reverse complement strand
GTGTTTACGGCTTCTTCATCTGCACCGATATGCTCACCATGTTCATGTTCTACGAGGTAGCCCTGATTCCCATGTACCTGTTGATTGGTGTTTGGGGTTCCGGCAACAAGGAGTATGCTGCCATGAAGCTGACACTGATGCTGATGGGTGGTTCTGCCCTGCTGATTATCGGTCTGCTGGGCATCTACTATTTCAGTGGTGCTACCACCATGAACGTCAACGAGATTGCCGCCATGCACAATATCCCCGTTCATATCCAGAAGATGTTCTTCCCGTTCATCTTCATCGGTTTTGGTGTGCTGGGCGCCCTGTTCCCCTTCCACACATGGTCACCTGACGGTCATGCCTCAGCCCCTACGGCTGTGTCTATGCTCCACGCTGGTGTGCTGATGAAGCTGGGAGGCTACGGCTGCTTCCGCGTGGCAATGTATCTGTTGCCCGATGCAGCCAATGAACTGGCGTGGATTTTCCTCATCCTCACCACCATCTCAGTGGTTTATGGTGCCTTCTCGGCTTGCGTACAGACCGACCTGAAGTACATCAACGCTTACTCGTCGGTGTCACACTGCGGTCTGGTCCTCTTCGCCCTGCTGATGATGACCAAGACCTCTTGCACGGGTGCTATCCTGCAGATGCTCTCGCACGGTCTGATGACGGCCCTCTTCTTTGCCCTTATCGGTATGATTTACGGTCGTACGCATACTCGTGACATCCGCTACTTGGACGGCTTGATGAAGATTATGCCTTTCCTCGCTGTGGGTTACGTCGTAGCTGGTTTGGCCAACCTCGGTCTGCCGGGCTTCTCGGGCTTCATTGCTGAGATGACCATCTTCGTGGGTTCGTTCGAAAATGCCGATTCGTTCCATCGCATTGCTACCATCATCGCATGTACGTCGATTGTCGTCACGGCAGTCTACATCCTGCGTGTCGTTGGTAAGATCCTGTATGGCGAGGTGAAAAATCCTCACTATCTGGAGCTCACCGATGCTACTTGGGACGAGCGCGTCGCCGTCATCTGTCTGATTGCTTGTGTGGCTGGTCTCGGTCTGTTCCCACTCTGGGCAAGCAATGTTATCAGTGATGCCGTAGGCCCCATTCTTGCTAATATCATTTAATCATAGGAGATAAAGAATATGGGATATAGTCAATTTTTAAATATGGTGCCCGAGTTTTATCTCGTATGCATTCTGTTAGTCGTTTTCTTCGTGGATTTCATCTGCTCGCGTAAGAGTGAGAAATCTTATGAAGTCTTTGGTGGAGTGACCATCGGATTGATGCTGGTGTTGCCTTTCCGCATTGCCTTCCTGTCTGAACCAACGGAAGCCTTCGGAGGCATGTATGTCGCCACGCAGGCTGCCAATGTTATGAAGGTCATCCTGAGCATTGGTACGGTTATCGTACTGATTATGGCCGAGCCTTGGCTGAAGAACGAAGCCCAGAGCCATCGCGGCGAGTTCTATCTGCTGATGCTTTCTACGCTGCTTGGTATGTTTATCATGGTTAGCAGCGGCTCTTTCCTGCTGTTCTTCCTCGGACTAGAGACCGCCTCAGTGCCTATGGCCTGCTTGGTGGCTATGGACAAGTTTAAGAAAAAGTCTGCTGAGGCCGCTGCTAAGTATATCCTCGTGGCTACGTTCTCAAGCGGTGTGATGCTCTATGGCATCTCGTTTGTCTATGCTGCTACGGGTACGCTCTATTTCGACGATGTGGCCATTGCTATCATGAGTAACAATCCGCTCTACGAGGGTGCTACGCCACTGACCATCATGGGCCTAGTATTCTTCTTCAGCGGACTTGCCTTCAAACTGTCGTTGGTACCCTTCCACTTCTGGACGGCCGATACCTACGAGGGTGCTCCTACACCTATCACCGGTTATCTGAGCGTCTGCTCCAAGGGTGCCGCAGCCTTTGCAGCTATGGTTATCCTTTGCAAGGCTTTCGCTCCGCTGGTAGATTATTGGGAGTATATGCTCTATGTGCTCATCGTGCTCTCTATCACCATCGCTAACCTCTTCGCCATCCGTCAGAGCGAGCTCAAGCGCTTTATGGCCTTCAGTTCTATCTCTCAGGCCGGCTATATCATGTTGGCTGTTGTTGGTGCTTCGCAGGCTGGTATGGCTTCGTTGATGTACTACATCTTGGTGTATGTCGTGGCCAATATGGCTGTCTTCACCGTTATATCTGCTGTAGAGCAAAACAATGGTGGCGTCACCAAGATGAGTGCCTACGACGGTCTCTACCAGACCAACCCCAAGCTGGCGTTCCTCATGACGCTGGCCCTGTTCTCGTTGGCTGGTATTCCTCCGTTCGCAGGTATGTTCTCCAAGTTCTTCGTGTTCATGGCTGCTGCCGAGCAGGGCTTTTTCTGGGCTTACTTCGTAGTCTTCATCGCCTTGGTCAACACGGTGGTGAGCTTGTACTACTATCTGCTCATCGTCAAGGCTATGTACATCAAGCAGACCGACACCCCGCTGCCTGCTTTCAAGAGCGATGTTAACACCAAACTCGCCCTGGCCATTTGCACTGTAGGCATCGCCCTCTTCGGCGTCTGTTCGTGCATCTATGAGTGGCTCTTCGCTGCTTCTGCCATGTAAGCAGGAGTCCAGTTGTAAATATCATCAGAGGAATTGGTCATGGCCAGTTCCTCTTTTTTTTGTTTTAACCTAAATTAGTTTAAGAAATTCTTATTTTAAATATCTGTAAGAATAATTCATATTGCTTACGACGATTGTATCTAAAAAACGCTTAACTTTGCAACGTCATTCCATACGTCGTACCATTTGCAATATGTATAAAAGATTGTTGCTCCTGATAAACCTGTTGCCCACGCTCTGCATGGCACAGTCCACCAGTGACTCACTGTCTGTGGACTCTACGCTCAGAACCTTCGTAGTGGTCAATATGGAGACCGGCATTCCCGTTCGCAACGTTGTAGTCCATGCCAGTGATGGGCAGGGGGCTCGTACTTCCTGGGATGGCACATTCTCCCTGCACGAAGGTTATCGGGAGGTGACATTCTCGCACGCTAGCTTTGTGAAGCGCGTCATGTATGCTGAAGAGATGAAGGGCGACACCATCGGTCTCCTACCACATATGCTTGCCGTAAACGAAGTCGTCATCTGGGGTCGTCGTCGTAATATGACGTCCATGATCATACCCAAACCCTCCGAAACTGAGTTGCAACTGCAGCAAGCCGTTCCCCAGGGTTTCAATCCGTTAGGTCTCCTCTTTTGGGGCTTCGATGAACTTTGGGGCAAGAAAAGCCGTCACCGCAAGGAAATGCGCGAGCAGCGCAAAAAGATGATTATCGATAATTATTAAGAACTTCGTGCCCTCTCTTCTGAATAGTTCTCATGTCTCGTGAGAATAGTCCTCACGTCTCGTGAGAATAGTTCTCGAACCTCTTGTGAATAGTCCTCGTGGCCACTGAGAACTATCCAGCCTGCGAGAAGCCAATAGTCCGGATGCTCCTAACTGATAGTCCGAAGCAACCGAACAGGCAGTTCGGTTGCTTCGGACTGGAGGCAATGATTAGGATGATGTTGTTTCTTCTCTGTTTTTGGACATCGTGCAATTACTGCTGACTAAGCACAGAGGCTGTCTTGCGATATCCCATGCCGGTGATGTGGCAGATGAGGCGGTCGTCCTGATTGGTGACACGCACCTCGACAGCTGGAATCTTGTGGTGGTCGGCAACACTGACGGCCTCGGCACGAAGACGATCGCCCTCTTTGGCACTCGACACAAACATGATGCTGTTGTTGATGCCGAAGGTGAGCTGTCCACGACAATTCATCAGAGCGGCTATTGCCAAGTCGGCCAAGGTGAAAAGGGCACCACCTTGGCAAACATTGCCACCATTCAGGTGCATGTCGGTCACCGTCATCTCTGCGACAGCGTGGTGCTCGTCAACTTCTGTAATCTGGCAACCTGCATTGGCTGCGAAACGGTCGGTGCGATTGAGTAATTCTTTTATGTTCATGGTGTCTGTCATTGTTTTGCAGTTGATGAATAGGGGAGCGTCATCACGAAACGGGCACCAGTGGTGTAGCTGGTGTCGAGGGTGATATCGCCACCCATATGGCGAACCAGCGAACGGGCGATGGAGAGTCCGAGACCTGTTCCATCGGTATATTCGTTGAGCTGTACGAACTCGGTGAAGATATTCTCTGCCTGCTCAGGGGGTACGCCGATGCCTGTATCTTCGACGCCGAATGCTAGTTGTCGTTCCTGCATGCTGATGCGCAACGTGACGTGCTGTCTCTGGTCGTGTTCACGTTGGGTGGTGAACGCTAGCGGATGGGTGAACTTAATCGCATTGTCGAGGAGCATGGCCAATGCTTTGGCTGCCGACTTCTCGTTAGTGAGGAAGGTCAGCGACTCTAAACTTGCTTGTAGCAGGAGTTCAAAGTCAAGATGATGGGCCTGTCGGATGCCACTTAATTTAATGGCCTGATTGGCTACCTCGGCAGGTGAGACGGTGTCGTGAATGTCGATATTACTGTTGCTATAGACCTCACTTAGATCGAGCATCTTATCCACCAGACGGGTAATACGCTCGCTGTTGTCTACAATCTTCTGGTTGATAGACTGTAGCTCAGCTCCATTGAGTTCGATATCGGACGATGCCAGTACTTGTGTGAAGCCAGAGAGTACGTTGAGTGGCGTGCGCACCTCATGGGAAATCTGCTGGATGAACTTTGTCTTCATGCGCGACGACTCCTCAGCCCGCTCATTGGCAAGTTTCAATTGGCGGTTACTTTCGTTCAGCTTATGGAAAGCCCTGCTGCGCTGGAAGGTATAGGTCAGGAAGAAGATGACGAGGATAATCATCACGATAATGATGGTGAACAGGCGTTGCTGCGACAACTTGGCGCGTTGTTCGGCAATCTGGCGCTCCTTGCCCTCAGTATCATAGACTGTAGATAGCAGGTCAGCATCAATCTTCTTCTGACGGACCAAGGCTGTGTCGTAGGCCAACGCTATCTGTGTAGCCACTTGTAGGGCTGAATCGCGATGACCTGCCAGCAGGTTAACGTGGAACTTAGGTATCATGAAGCGACCTATGTTCTCGAGGTCGGGCTCGTAACCACTCTCACTCATGAAAGCATCAAGCATGGCCATCTTACGAGCAGCCTCGTCATAACGCTTGGTAGCCATGAGATAGCGGCAACTGTTGATGATGTTTCCTGGTTGCTTGGACGTTTGGGTAGACAAATAGTCTGCATAGGCCTTCTCAGCATCTGCTGTACGCCCTTGCGCATGAGCCAGCATGGCACGACAATAGTTAATCTCGGCCTTCATCTCATCGAGATAGACTGAGTCGGGGTGTGGATGTGCCAGGGCTTTGGCATACAGCGAGTCCTCTCTGGCAATCCATGGCGCTGCCTTATCGATTTGTCGACAGCGCATATAGACAGTAGCAATGGCATTCATGGTCTTCTGACATTCGCGCAGGTCCAGAGGGTCTGCGTGGGTGGCCAGTCGGGCTTTGATGCTCTGTAGTGACTTCTGGAAACTCTTGTCGGCCTCGGCATCCTGCCCCAGACAGAGTTGGCTTTCACCGATAATCTGTGCGATGTCGTGGTGACTCACAAACGATTCGTGTCCTGCAGCTTTAAGCTTGCGGTCGGCATTGTAAGCTTCACGTAGGGCACGGTCGTAGCGACGCATATCGCAGAGTAGTCGCACATAATCCTTATAAGAATAGATGTAGCATTCGAGGTCTGCCTCCGACTGCAGTTCTTCGATATCCATTATTGCCAGTTCGTAATACAACTTCAGCGACTTGCGATACAGTCCCATCAGGTTGTAGGCTATGGAACTATAGAAAATGCTTCTTACCTTCGGGAGTTCACCTGCCTGTTCCAAACTATCACAGACAATGAGTAGTCGCTCGTAGTCACGTTCATCTCCAATGTCTGATACGAGAGTGTCGGCGCTGTTGTAGCCCTTGTCGTTCAACGACGATGGTTGCTGATGGTGTGTGCAACTGATCACAGTCATCAGCAGCAATCCCAAGGAGAGCAACTGTATGTACAGAGTTTTGATGGTCATGGTCTTTCAAATTCTTCTTTCAAATAGCGAGGGGTGTAGCCTATGGGGGAACGGGCTACCTCTTCTGGTGTGCCAGTTGAGAGGATGGTGCCACCGCCACGGCCTCCCTCAGGGCCCATGTCGATGATGTGGTCGGCCTGACGGATGACATCGAGGTTATGCTCGATGACGAGGACAGTGTTGCCGCGGTCTACCAAGCGGCGCAGCACCTCCATGAGGATGCGGATGTCCTCGAAGTGCAGACCTGTAGTGGGCTCGTCGAGGATGTAGAATGTCTTACCAGTATCCTTTTTTGACAGTTCGGCAGCCAATTTGATGCGCTGGCTCTCTCCGCCAGATAGGGTCGTTGATGGTTGGCCAAGTTTGATATATCCGAGACCCACATCCTGAATGGTCTTGATTTTACGCAGGATATCGGGTACGTTCTCAAAAAACTCGCAGGCCTGATTGATGGTCATGTCGAGTACGTCGGCAATAGATTTTCCTTTGAAGCGCACTTCCAATGTCTCTCGGTTGTAGCGTTTGCCGTGACATTCCTCACAAGGCACCTGAATGTTCGGAAGGAAGTTCATCTCGATAGTCTTGTAGCCGTTGCCACCACACGTCTCGCAGCGTCCGCCTTTGACATTGAACGAGAAACGACCAGGCTTGTAGCCACGAATCTGGGCTTCAGGCAGGTTGACGAACAGCGAGCGGATGTCGCCAAAGACACCTGTATACGTGGCAGGGTTGGAACGAGGTGTACGACCGATAGGTGACTGGTCGACATTCACCACCTTATCTATATATTTCAGTCCTTCGATGCTGTCGTAGGGCAGTGGAGCCTGCAGAGAACGATAGAAATGCTTGGACAGGATGGGGTAGAGCGTCTCGTTGATGAGCGTGGACTTACCCGAGCCGCTGACTCCCGTTACGACGATGAGCTTGCCCAAAGGAAACTCTACTGTGATATTCTTGAGGTTGTTCCCACGACAGCCGGTAAGGACCAGATGTTGGTCCGTGGTAGTTCTCTTTGCTGCAACAGAGTCGCAGCGTACGGAACCTTTAAGGTACTGCGCCGTCAGTGTGTCGGTCTTCAGCAGTTCGGCTGGAGTGCCTTGGAAGACGACTTCGCCACCTTTGCGACCAGCACGAGGACCGATATCGACAATGTAGTCGGCACTGAGCATCATATCTCGGTCGTGCTCAACAACGATAACGGTATTTCCCAGGTCGCGCAGTTCCTTCAGTGAACGGATGAGTCGCTCATTGTCGCGTTGGTGCAGTCCGATGGATGGTTCGTCGAGGATGTAGAGCACGTTGACCAGTTGGGAACCTATCTGTGTGGCCAGTCGAATGCGTTGACTCTCACCGCCAGACAATGAGGCTGACTGACGGTTCAGTGACAGGTAGTCGAGACCGACGTCCAGCAGGAAGTCCAGACGGGTGCGCAGCTCTTTGAGTATCTCTGTGGCAATCTGTTGCTGTTGCTTGTCTAAGTGCTTCTCCACTTCGTTAAGCCATTCGCGCAACTCGTCGAGATCCATATTTGCCAGTTCGGCAATGCTCTTATCCCATATCTTATAGGATAAGGCTTCGCGGTTTAGTCGCTGACCATGACATTCAGGACACTCGCATTCAGCTAGGAACTGTTCTGCCCACTTCTCAGAGCCCAGCGATGGTGCACGTCGTGAAGATGGTGTGCTGTCATCATCGTCCATGACGGATCGCAGGTACTTGATAACACCATCGTAGTCGACGAAGTAGTCGCTGGAGGTGTGTACCAGTTCCTTGTCGATGCGAACGGATTCGAGCGTTCCATATAGAATCTCGTTGAGTGCCTCTTCTGGTATATCCTCAATGGGGGTATTCAAGTCGCATTCGTAGCCTGCGAGAATGGCACTAATCTGCCAGAAGATCATCTGGTTCTTGTACTTGCCAAGAGGAACGATGCCGCCATCGTGGATAGAGTGTTTGCGGTTGGGAATGACTTTGTCGAGGTCTATCTCGTTGATATATCCCAAACCCTTGCAGCGTGGACAAGCACCCTGTGGAGAGTTGAACGAGAAGGTGTTGGGGGCTGGGTCACTATAAGAGATACCAGTTGTGGGACACATCAGACGACGGGAGAAATGCTTGACGGCCCCTGACTCATGGTCCATAATCATCAGCAAACCTTCACCCTGTTTCATGGCAATCTGGACGGACTTCTTGAGACGGTCAGATGCTTTATCTGTGGGCTCTGGTTCTGCCGGAACCGCTAACCTATCGATAACCACCTCGATGTCGTGGTTCTTGTAGCGGTCCACTTTCATGCCAGGCAAGAGTTCCTTGACCTCACCGTCGATACGAACATGAAGATAACCCTTGCGGCGCATGGATTCGAAAAGTTCACGGTAGTGCCCCTTACGACTCTTGATGAGTGGTGCCAGGATGAGAATTTTCTTGCCAGCATAGTCGTTCTGAATCATCTCAATGACTTTCTCCTCCGTGTATTTTACCATCGGCTCTCCCGTAGCATAGCTATAGGCACGGCCAGCACGCGCAAAGAGTAGTCGCATGTAGTCGTAGATCTCTGTCGTTGTACCCACGGTAGAACGAGGGTTCTTGTTGGTAGTCTTCTGCTCGATACTGATAACTGGCGAGAGTCCTGTAATCTTATCGACATCAGGACGCTCCATGCCACCCAGAAAGTTGCGGGCATAAGCCGAGAAAGTCTCGATGTAACGACGCTGGCCCTCGGCAAAGATAGTATCAAAAGCCAACGACGACTTGCCCGAACCGCTAAGACCAGTAATGACGGTCAGAGAGTTGCGTGGTATCTCTACGTCGATATTCTTCAGGTTATGGACGCGGGCACCGAAGACTTGTATCTTTTCCATTTTAGATAATGGGTCTAATGGGTTAATGGCTTATTATGGGTTGCTGGTATCAACTGTGTTGTAGTTGCGCAGAAGGTTGACATCGCGACGGATGTTGTATTCTGTACCATCGGCACCGAGCGCCTTGACATAGACAAAGTAGACACCATCCTTGACAGGGTGACCATGGTGAGTGCCATCCCATCCACTACGCTCGTTCTGCCAGTCTGTCCAGTCATAGAGCTTCTGCCCATGACGATTAAAGATGTACGCATGGAACTCGATAATGCTCTTCGAATTGGTCTTTGCCTGGAAGTAGTCGTTGATGCCGTCGCCATTGGGTGAGAAAGCATTAGGCATCTCCAAATGGCTGTCGCTGATAGTGATGTTTATACTCTTCGTTTCGATGATTTCACCGTCGAGCACGACGTTGAGTGTAATCTGATTCTTACCTGCTGCCGTAAACGTATAGGTAGTGTTCTCTTCATAACGTGTCACGTTGATATCGGCTGACGTGTTGGTAATGTGCCATTCGATAGTTGCAGCAGGATCTAGATTCGAGGGATTTGATGTGAACTGCACATAGAGTGGGGCCTCCTCGGAGAAATTTTCAGTTGCCACCACCTCTACACCTTTTTTGTCGGTGTATGTAGCCTTGAGCTCAATGTCAGCATAAGCTGTTGTAGCTAGCAGACAAGTGGCAAAAAGGGTTAATATTTTACTTATTTTCATGTTGATATGCGAATATTTGTGCAAAATTAGAAAATAATTATGAATTATGCATTATGCATTATGAATTATTTCGTAATTTTGTAGCGCAAAAATGAAAAATAGTAGTTTATGAAACGATTATTAAGATATTTTTTCATGCTGACGGTGCTTTCGTTTGTCGTTGAGACGGCGATGGCACAGGTACAAAGCTACAAAGAACTGCATAAGGTAAAACGCAAGGAAACTATTTTCGGTATAGCTCGTGACAACGGACTGACCATTGACGAACTTATCGAAGCCAATCCGGAGATGAAGGCACCTGGCTATGAGTTGCGCAAGGGTGACTATATCAAGATCCCATTCCCACCTAACCATCCAGAAATTACTTCTGTCAACCAACAACCGCAGATGCCTACCAAGCCCGTTGTTGTGGAGCGTGACATGCGAAACAGGGAAATCAGAGTGGGAGTGATGCTGCCGCTGCATAATGAGAATGGTGACGGTCGCCGCATGACAGAATACTATCGTGGTGTGTTGATGGCCTGTGACAGTCTGCGTGTCAGTGGCATCTCTACTGATATTCGTGCATGGAACCTTGCTGAGTTTACCGATGTCCAGAAAATATTGAAAGACCCTAAGGCCGCCGAGTGCGACATGATTATCGGTCCTTTGTATACCAAGCAGGTAAAGGCTTTGGGTGACTTTGCCCAAAAACACGACATCCGTGTGCTGATACCTTTCTCTATCAATTCCAATGAAGTGTTTGACAATGGAAACATTTTCCAAGTGTTCCAGAACGGAAATCAGACGAACAATGGTTATGTGTTCCGATTCTACCAACGTTTCAAGGATAGTCATGTGGTTATCATCGACTGTAATGACTCGACGAGTACCAAGGGAAGCTTTACTACTGTGCTGCGTCGTAAACTGGACCAGGAGGGTGCCAGCTATTCTATTAGCAACCTGAAGTCAGGTGAGGCGAAATTCAAACAGAGTTTCTCTACGACTAAGCATAACGTGGTGGTACTGAATACCAGTCGTTCACAGGAATTGAATGTGGCTTTTGCCAAGCTCAATGGTCTGTTGATGACGGCTCCAACGCTGAAGATATCAATGTTTGGCTATCCAGAATGGCTGATGTATATCAACAAACATTTGGATAACTTCTATAAGTTCGATACTTATATTCCATCGACTTACTATATGAGTCCGCTCTCACATCGTGCTGAGCACTTCAAGAAGAAGTATCGCTGGAACTTCCATCAGGATATGCAACCCTACCACCAGCGTTATGCCGTAACAGGTTTTGACCAGGCATATTTTATGATTAAGGGATTGCATATGTATGGTACCCACTTTACGGGAGCCTCTGGTATGGTGGGCTATACACCATTGCAAACACCATTGCATTTCGAGCGTATCGGCAATGGAGGTATGCAGAATCGTGCCATCCTGTTTGTGCACTATACACCACAGAACAAAATTGAAACCATCAACTTCTAAAGAGAAAAGTAAATAGTGAAAAGTGAAAAATTGAAATACCTTCTGTCTCTTTGCCTATTGGCTTTTCTCCCTTATACCGCTACGGCTCAGGTGGGTGAATATCGCACAGACTTAGCTGTTGGTGGTAGTGCAGGATATGTGATGAGTAATGTGGGCTTTGTGCCTGATGTACCACAGGGACTATTGCCTGGCTATACGGCTGGACTGTCGGTGCGTTATACTTGTGAGAAATATTTCAGCAGCATCTGTTCTATTGTGGGAGAGGTGAATGTTACTCAGACTGGTTGGAAGGAAGATATCCGCGATGCCAACAACGATCCTGTATACTATGCTGATGATGTTGCCAAGACATCACCGTTGAGTTATGAACGTAAGATTACCTATGTGCAGATTCCTTTCCTGGCACGATTGGGATGGGGACGTGAGCGCAAGGGTTTACAGGCTTTTATCCAGGCTGGTCCACAGATAGGATTCTATCTCAATGAATCGACAAAATCGAATATTCTGCTTGGTCATGGAACAGCCAATCAGCGTGCCTCGCAGGTGGTGGCTCAGGACACGTTGGCTGTACAGAACAAGTTCGACTATGGTATTGCTGCAGGCGCTGGTATTGAACTGTCATTACCGAAAGTGGGGCACTTCATTCTGGAAGGCCGCTACTACTATGGCTTGGGTAACATCTTTAAGAACTCAAAGAGTGACTACTTCGGCAAGTCCAACTACGGGCAGATTGTCATCAAGGCAACCTATCTCTTCGATATAATCAGAACAAGAAATCCTAAAATAAAATAAGAATAAGTTATGTTTGAAAACCAACCGAAAGGTCTATTTGCGTTGGCATTGGCCAACACTGGCGAGCGCTTTGGTTATTATACCATGCTAGCCGTCTTCGCCCTGTTCCTGAGAGCAAACTATGGATTGTCGCCTGCTATGGCAGGTACCATCTATAGTGCGTTCCTCATGTTAGTGTATTTCTTCCCGCTCATCGGTGGTATGATGGCCGACAAGTTTGGCTTTGGAAAGATGGTGACAACGGGTATCATGATTATGTTTGCAGGCTATTTGCTGTTGTCGGTTCCCTTGGGTGGCGACAGCGTTGCACTCATCGTGATGCTGGCAGCCCTGCTGCTCATCGGCTTTGGTACCGGTCTGTTCAAGGGTAACCTCCAGGTAATGGTGGGTGACCTCTATAACGATCCGCAGTATAAAGACAAGCGCGATGCAGGTTTCTCTATCTTCTATATGGCTATCAATATCGGTGCATTGTTTGCACCTACTGCAGCCATTAAGATTAAGGAGTATGCAGAGACGGCGCTGGGCTACTCGTCTAACGATGCCTACCATTTCTCGTTTGCAGTGGCTTGTGCCTCGTTGATTCTGTCTATCGCTATCTACTACCTTTTCCGTAGCACGTTCCGTCATACGGAGGGTGGTGCGAAGAAGGATGCCAAGGTTGCCGATGCCGCTCCTGTTGAAGAACTCAGCAAAGAGGAAACCAAGCAACGCATCGTGGCACTCTGCCTCGTATTTGCCGTAGTTATCTTCTTCTGGATGGCCTTCCACCAGAACGGTCTGTCGCTGACCTACTTTGCTGACGAGTTTACCGCTCAGTCTGCTGATGGTTTGCAGGCTATGTGCTTTAATGTGTGGAACCTCGTAGCCGTCATCTTCATCGTCTATGCGCTGTTCTCGCTATTCCAGTCGAAAACAGGCAAGGCAAAGGCTATCTCTGCCGCTGTTATTGTGGCTGCTATCGCTTTCCTTTGCCTGCAATACAATCCTGATGGTACGATTTCGGTTTCTGCACCAATCTTCCAGCAGTTCAACCCCTTCTATGTCGTAGCCCTGACACCTGTGTCAATGGCTATCTTCGGTTCGTTGGCAGCCAAGGGCAAAGAGCCTTCGGCACCGCGTAAGATTGCTTACGGTATGATTGTGGCAGCTATTGCCTATGCCTTGATGGCCTTTGCTTCGTTCGGTCTTCCTATGCCTCAGACTGAGATGGGAGCTGATGGCAATCCTGTTGCCGTTCATGTGGCAGACGTAACGCCCAACCTGCTCATCAGTGTCTATCTTATTCTTACTTTTGGTGAACTATTGCTTTCACCTATGGGTATCTCCTTTGTATCGAAGGTCGCACCTCCTAAATATAAGGGTATGATGATGGGTGGCTGGTTTGTGGCTACCGCCATTGGTAATCAGCTCGTTGTCGTAGGTGGTCTGCTCTGGGGCGCTGTTCCCCTCTGGCTATGCTGGAGCGTATTCCTGGGTGTCTGCCTCGTAGCTGCCATCTTCATGTTCGCCATGATGAAGCGCCTGGAGCAGGTATGCTAAGCTTCATCCCATTCCTCGTACTGATAGTACTCATTACGTGTTGCATTGCCGTTTTTGGCAATGCAACACTTGATGGTGCCTCACAGGTGTCGCTGATGGTGGCGGCAGCAGTGAGTGTGCTGATAGGTCATTTCTCAAAACGACTGGAATGGGAGAAACTGGAAAAGGAAGTCTCTGACAAGATTGCCAGTTGTACACCGGCAATCATTATTCTATTGCTTATCGGTGCCATTGGTGGCACGTGGATGGTGGCAGGTATCGTGCCGACAATGATTTACTATGGCATGCAGATTATCCAGCCGGAGGTATTTCTGGTTAGTAGTAGTGTACTGTGTGCCTTGGTGAGCCTGATGATAGGCTCGTCATGGACGACTGTTGCAACTATTGGTTTGGCATTGATGGGTATCGGTAAAGCCCATGGCTTCGATGATGGCTGGATTGCCGGCTCCATCATTACAGGCGCCTATTTCGGTGACAAGTTGTCGCCTCTTTCTGATACTACAGTCTTGGCATCTAGCGTGTCTGGTACACCGTTGTTTACGCATATCCGATATATGTTGTACACTACAGTACCAACATTCTGCATCTCGCTAACCATTTTCCTCATTGCTGGTTTTACGATGGATGTGCAGGGACATGGTAACGTGCATGAGTTTATGGAAGGTCTGCAAGATACGTTTGTCATCTCCCCATGGTTACTTATTGTTCCTGTGTTGACGGGCGTGATGATAGCCCGTCGCTGGCCATCAATGGTCGTGCTGTTTATGGCTATTCTGTTGGCTGTCGTGGTGGCTTTATTGGTTCAGTCGGATTTAGTGCTCCGTATAGCTGGAAACGATGGAGGTTTGCTGGCATCATATAAAGGGATGATGCGCGTCTGTTATGGTAGTACGGATATTGAGACTGGTAATCAAGTGCTTAACGAACTGGTACATACCAACGGTATGTCAGGCATGATGCCAACTATCTGGTTGATTATCTGTGCACAGACGTTTGGTGGAGCGTTGACGGCTACAGGACAGTTACAGGATTTTATGCGTCTGCTGCTGCGTCTTGTTCGTGGTACAGCTTCGTTGGTAGCTTCGACCGTAGGTACAGCATTGTTTTGTAATATTGCCACTGCCGACCAGTATTTATCAATCATGCTCTCCAGTTCGATGTTCAAAGACACGTTCCGCCAACGCGGTTATGAGCCACAATTGTTAAGCCGTTCTTGTGAGGATGGTGCCACCGTAACTTCTGTATTGGTACCATGGAATACGTGCGGACTGACGCAAAGTACAGTCCTTGGTGTGGCTACATTAACCTATCTGCCATATTGTTTCTTTAATTACCTATCACCGCTGATGAGTATTTTCATTGCATCGATAGGGTGGAAAATCAAACGAACATGTTCCTAAGTCTGTTATTAACGGGCTTCTTAACGCTTGTGGAGTTGAACTGCGAGAATATGTTTGACTGCAAGCATGACTCATTGAAAGATGATACGGAGTGGATGCCCGATGGAAAACGGAAGTGGACACCTGCCCGCTATTGGCGTAAACTGAATCATATAGGTCAGGAAATACTATCATGTCAGGAAGATGGTGTGCCTGATTTGGTGGCATTGGTGGAAGTTGAGAATGATAGCGTTCTCTTTGATTTGACCCGTCGTTCGTTGTTGCGTAAGGCAGGGTATGATTATTTGATGACGTCCTCGCCTGATGTGCGTGGTATCGATGTGGCACTGCTTTATCAACCCATGACGTTTCGTCCTATCTGTTACGATTATCTCAGTATTTCACCATTGGAAGGAATGCGTCCTACACGAGACGTCCTGTATGTTCAAGGAGAAACCTTGAACTACGATACGCTGCATATTTTTGTGGTTCATGCACCGAGTCGTTTTGGTGGTGAAAAACAGACGCGACCTAATCGTAAGTTGATAGCGGACCGTGTGGTGACTGCTATTCATCAGTTGCCTACAGATGCCAAAGTGATTGTTGTTGGCGACTTTAACGATGAGGCTACTGATCCTGCTTTACGTTATCTGGAAAACAACGGTCTGCATAATGTCACTGCTGGAGTAGAAGGCTCTCATGGTGCAAAAGCCACCTATCGCTACCAGGGCTTCTGGCAGAGCATTGACCATGTCTTTGTTAGCACTGTGCTGCTCAGTTCAATTGATCGGTCCTTTATCAATGATGCTCCTTTCCTGTTGGAAGAAGACAAAAAATACGGAGGAGTAAAACCCCTCCGCACCTTTAATGGTTATCGTTACCAGCGTGGCTTCAGCGATCATCTGCCACTGGTAGTTCGTTTCGGTCGTTAGAATAATGGCAGGTCTGCTACTGTCTGTTCCTTGACAGCCATCACCTCCATCTCAATGAGCCAACCTGAACGACAGACGGGAGCATGGACAATGATGCGTGGATGACCAGGGAAACGCTCTTCGTAGAGTGCGTTGACGACCTGATAGTCTGCAATATCGCGCAGATAGACAATCATTACTCCCACTTCGTCGTAACTGCTTCCTGCCTCTTTGAGTAGGGCTTCTACGTTGTCCCACATACGATGGGTTTGACGAACGATGTCTTTTGGATGCTCTATCTGTCCCTTGTTATTGATGCTGGCTGTACCAGAAATAATAACATGACGGCGGTCTCCATAGTCAATGGTTGTACCGCGCTCAAAACTGACACCATAGTCGCTGGTACGGTTCAGATGGGTAGGAGCATAGAGATAATGAATCTGCTCCTTCTTGATACCGGCAATGGCATAGTTGTCCATCTGTGTCAGTACCTTCGGGTCGAAAGCACGGCCACCAATACCTGTTGAGGCGATATAGTGGGTGTCTTCTGTCAGTCCCTGAGTGAAAAATATCTTATTGCGGGCTGCAACTACACCAGCATAGTTAACATCGACATCATTGACGAAAAGCCATGTACGGATGCAATTGTCGGCCAGTGTACAACCTTCCTGAACCAATTGCATGACATACTCGTTGAAGAGTAGTCGTGTCTGATATTCGGAGTTCTGTGCCATATTGTGTGCCGAGGCATTCCATAGGTGACGGAAATTGCCGTGACTGACCTCATAAAGTCCGCTCTCTAACTGGCGGCTGTTGACATTGGTCAGCAGGTATACCCACAGTCCGATTTTAGAACCGTCAAGAGGAGCCTGACCGATTACGCTCTTGGCACAGTCACTGGTATCTGCTAGCAAGACTTCATCAGCCTGATTGGCCACATCACTCAGGAAATAGCGTTTCAATACGGCAGTGGCTCCGTTCAATGTTGTTGTCTTTAACTGCTCATAGGCATCTAATACTGCGTCCAGCTGTTGGTGGAATGTTAGTCCAGTAGCCTTGGCATGTATCATGACGTGGTATTCCGCCACTTCACCATGACCGGTAAAGCTGAATATCTCAGCCTGAGCATTGGCAAATTGGAGTGTCTTGTTCATTGCTTACTTGATATTCGGTTCTTCCAGTCCCAGACCTTTCTTCTTGTCCACTGCCTTCAGCACAAGACCAAGTAACAGGGCTGCAACACCCAGTGATGCCAGCATGATAAGTGGTGCGGTATAGTTGAGTTCCGTAGCACTGGTACCCTCCGGGTTGGTAGCATCAAGTACCTTACCGATAAGCAGGGGGAACAACCATAGTCCGATATTCTGAATCCAGAAGATGAGTGCGTATGCAGAGCCAATAACCTTGGCATCAACCAGCTTGGGAACACTTGGCCACAGTGAAGCGGGAACCAGCGAGAATGATGAGCCGAGTACGAGGATGGTAATGTAGGCAATAACGACGCCACCAGTGGTGCTGCCTTTGAACAGGGGGAGAATGAAGGCGAACGTCAGGTGGCAGAAGATGAGCAGTAATGAGCCAAGCATCAGCATACTAACAGCCTTTCCGTGGTGATCCAGATACTTGCCCAAGATGGGAGTGATGAGCACTGCCAACAGGGGGAATACGGCAAAGATGCTACCAGCCGTCTGCTGCATGAATCCCATATAACAGTAGGTAACGAGGCCTAATATGCTGAGACCCAGCAGTCCATACTTCTTGCTTGTCTTCTCTTGGAAGTTGCTAGCAAAGCCAGTGGCTGCAACAAAGAGCATCAATGCGTATTGGATGTAGGTTACGGTGTCTGTAGCCCAGAAAGAATTGACATCGGGAGCTACCAGTGTTAGGTTGCACTGCAGCATGTTGACAGCATACTTCTGGAAGGGGAAGATGGCACTGTAATAGAGTACGCAGAGCAGAGCGACGAGCCAGAAACCACTGTCGCTGAGAATCTTGCCAATGTCACTAATCTTGAAGGGATCGTCTTTCTCTTCTGCTTCACCAGTCTGTGCGTCGAGTTTCTGGTCCATGACGAAATAGACGATGGTCATGATGAGAGCAATACACATCAGTACTACACCGAAGGCTACTGAACGGCTGACGCTGACCACACCACCCAGACGGGCGAAGAATGGTGAGAAGATCATACAGGTGGCAACACCCAGACGAGCCAGTGCCATCTCAGAACCCATAGCCAAAGCCATCTCACGACCCTTAAACCACTTCACGATACCACGGCTAACAGTGATACCTGCCATCTCACAGCCACAACCGAAAATCATGAATCCACAAGCAGCAAACTTAGCTGATGCGGGCATACCCTGGTAGAATGGACTGACGCCCAGCTCATCGAAAACGGGTATGTAGTTGAGGTTGTTGGTAAACCAGGTCTCCAGACCGCTTCCCATAAAGCCCTCACTAACAGCATACCACTTGATGCAGGCACCAACCAGCATGACAGCGGCAGAGAGTACAGCCGTAAAGCGCACACCCATCTTGTCGAGGATGATACCAGCAAAGATGAGGAAGAAAGCGAAGACGTTAAGGAATACCTCTGAACCCTGCATGGTACCAAAGGCTGTCGAATCCCATCCGCGTGTCTCCTGCATCAGGTCCTTGATGGGTGAAAGGATATCCATGAATATGTAGCTGCAGAACATGGCCATAGCCAGCAGCAGCAGAGCTGTCCAGCGCATAGCAGCGCTGTCGCGAAGTGTCTTTTGAATCTGTTGTGTCATTTCTATTTTGTCGTTATTTCGTTATTACGTTATTTCGGAATTACTTCAGCCATTTGCCTAAGAAGTCGAAGAATGTGCGCTGCCAGAGGACACCGTTCTGGGGTTTCAATACCCAGTGGTTCTCATCGGGGAAGATGAGCAGTTCAGCAGGAATCCCCTTCATACGGGCAGCATTGAAAGCTGACATGCCTTGCGTGGCATTGATGCGGTAGTCCTTCTCTC
>JAEEGG010012046.1_pt1 | contig 18736 bp, 14 predicted proteins | sample 9134161 | NCBI WGS metagenome assembly JAEEGG01 (sample SAMN16246543, study PRJNA631951) | gut metagenome | biome: gut microbiome; feature: rumen; material: CR-attached | host: Bos | place: Iran: Karaj | collected 2018-10 | reverse complement strand
TAAGACCACGCTTTCCACCGATCCCAAGAGACTGCTCATCGGTGATGACGAGCACGGCTGGGACGACAACGGCGTGTTCAACTTCGAGGGCGGCTGCTATGCTAAGGTTATTGGCCTTGACAAGGAGTCTGAGCCTGACATCTATAACGCAATCAAGAGAAATGCTCTTCTTGAGAACGTAACGGTAGCTGCTGATGGCAAGATCGACTTCGATGATAAGTCCGTAACCGAGAATACTCGCGTATCATATCCCATCAATCACATTAACAACATTGTACTGAAGGTAAATCCTACCTCCTCAGGTCCTGCAGCGAAGAACGTAATCTTCCTGAGCGCAGATGCATTCGGCGTACTTCCTCCCGTATCCATTCTGACTCCTGAGCAGACCCAGTACTACTTCCTTTCCGGATTCACCGCAAAGCTTGCAGGTACCGAGCGCGGCATTACCGAGCCTACCCCTACCTTCTCCGCATGCTTTGGTCAGGCATTCCTGGAGCTCCATCCTACCAAGTACGGCGAGGAGCTGGTTAAGAAGATGCAGAAGAGCGGCGCTAAGGCTTACCTTGTAAACACCGGTTGGAACGGCACTGGCAAGAGAATCTCCATCAAGGATACCAGAGGAATCATCGATGCGATCCTGAATGGAGACGTTAATAACGCACCTACCAAGAAGATCCCCATCTTTGACTTCGAGGTACCCACCGCGCTTCCTGGAGTTGATCCTGCAATTCTGGATCCCAGAGATACCTATGCTAACGCTTCCGAGTGGGAGACCAAGGCAAAGGATCTTGCTGAGAGATTCATCAAGAACTTCAAGAAGTATGAGGGCAATGAGGCTGGTAAGGCACTGGTTGCTGCAGGTCCTCAGCTGTAATTTAAGTCGCAAACAAGAATTGGGCAGTCGGCAAAGACCGGCTGCCTTTTTTTGCCTTTTTTTCATCTTTTCTGCATAAAAATAAAAAAAATGTTTACTATTGAGAAAAATGCGCGTATAATATCCTTCGAATATGCTCGCAAGGTATACTAAATGCTGAAAAAGCAAGTATTAGCAATGAATGTGGAATGATTAGGGAAGATGGAAGGAATTGTAAGATGAACAGTTTGACGGAGATCAGATGGCATGGTCGCGGCGGTCAAGGCGCCAAGACGGCGGCTCTTTTATTGGCAGACGTGGCATTTCAGCTTGGAAAGCACGTGCAGGGTTTCCCTGAATACGGTCCTGAGAGAATGGGGGCGCCCATTACGGCGTACGACCGAATCAGTGACAAGCCGATTCGCGTGCATTCAAACATTTATGAGCCGGATTACGTGGTAGTGGTGGATGATACGTTGCTCGAGTCCGTTGACGTTACGGCTGGTCTTAAAAAAGAGGGAGCCATTCTGGTCAATACCACGAAGACAAAGGAAGAAATCCTTCCTCACCTCAAGGGTTACGAAGGCGAGGTTCATATCATTGATGCGCGAAAGGTGTGTCATGAGACGCTGGGAAAATATTTCCCTAATACGCCCATGCTTGCCGCCATCGTAAAGGTGTCTGGCGTCATTGAGCCAGAGACTTTTATCAATTTGATGAGAGAGTCCCTGGAACATAAATTTGCAAAGAAGCCTGAGGTGCTGGACGGCAACATGAAGGCACTTCGTCTGGCAATGGAGGAGGTACACTAATGGCATTACCGGCAGAGAAAATAGATGAACATGTAGTTTGGCAGGATGTTACGGAAGGCCTTCAGATTCATGAACCTGCAACGAGTAAGGGATTTATGACGGGCCAGTGGAGAACCAATACGCCTGTTTGGCTCAAGGACAAGTGCAAGCAGTGTCTGCTTTGCGTTCCTTATTGTCCTGACAGTTGCATTCTTGCCAAGGATAATAAGAGACAGGAATTTGATTATGATCATTGCAAGGGTTGTGGTATTTGCGTAAAGGCATGTCCCTTCGGTGCGATCGAGATGAAGGAGGGACAATAAGATGAGCGTACAAGGTATTCCCCAGAGAATGTCTGGTAATGAGGCAGTGGCAGAGGCCATCCGTCAGATCAATCCCGACGTCATGCCTGCATTCCCCATCACGCCTTCCACGGAGATCCCTCAGTTTGTTTCTTCCATGATCTCGAATGGACAGATCGACACGGAGTTTATTCCCGTTGAGAGCGAACACAGTTCCATGAGTGCAGCCATCGGTTCCGAGGCAGCTGGCGCAAGAACTCTAACGGCAACTTCCTCCTGTGGACTTGCATTCATGTGGGAGGTACTTTACGTGGCAGCTTCCAATCGTCTGCCCATCATGTTGGAGTGTGTAAACCGTGCTTTATCCGGCCCCATCAACATCAATGCGGAGCATTCCGACAGCATGGGTGCAAGAGACAGCGGCTGGCTTCAAATCTATGCTGAGAACAATCAAGAAGTATATGACAATACGTTGCAGGCTTATCGAATTGCAGAAGACCCGTCCGTAAAGCTTCCGATCATGATCTGTCAGGATGGCTTTATCACGAGCCATGCAGTGGAAAACATTACGCTGCTTCCGGATGAGCCCGTCAAGGCGTTTGTTGGACAGTATGAGCCGGAGCATTATCTCCTCAAGGAGGATGAATCCATGGCGATGGGACCCTATGCCGTGTCTCCTTATTGTATGGAAGCAAAGCGTGCCCAGGCGCAGGGCATGATCAATGCCAAGAAGGTCATCCTTGAGGTGGCAGAAGAGTTCGAAAAACTTTCCGGAAGAAAGTATGGTTTTTATGAAGGGTATCATCTTGAGGATGCGGACTATGCGCTAGTTGCCATCGGAAGCGTTTGTGGAACCATTAAGGATGCCATTGACGAGCTTCGAGAGCAGGGGAAGAAGGTTGGACTTTTGAAAATCCGCGTATTCCGTCCCTTCCCTGGCGAGGAGTTTGCGGAAGCACTGAAACACTGTAAGGCAGTCGGGATTCTTGACAGAAGTGAGGGCTATAACAGCGTTGGCGGCCCCGTTGGCGCAGAGGTGACCGCAGCCATGTATCGCGCGAAATGTCAGGCAGAGACCGTAAACATTATTTATGGCCTTTCCGGACGCGACGTCAGGGTATCTGACGTGGAACGCGTTTATGGAAAGCTGGAAAAGCTTGCAGCGGGAGAGAATGTTTTTGGAGCATATCCTTACCTTGGGCTGCGAAGCGCTGACCCGGCAGATTGCGTGTAAATTAGCTGGAGCGGTACGGGAAAAAGGATATCCTACATGGGGATCCGAGCGTAACGGAGCAAAAAGCATTGCCTAAGGTGATTATTGCGAAAAGCGTCGCCGAAAGCGATTATATTAGGAGAATGGTGGAATGGAGCAGAAAGCTTTTAATTTTAGAGAGATTCAGGCAAGGGAAGAAAGGTTAGCCCCCGGACACAGAATGTGTGCAGGCTGTGGCGGAACCATTGCCGTTAGAAACGTGCTGAAGGCATTGCATCCCGGGGATAAGGCCGTGATCGGAAATGCAACGGGATGCCTTGAGGTTTCGACCTATATGTATCCTTACACGGCATACGAAGATAGCTATGTTCACAATGCCTTTGAAAATGCAGGAGCAACGCTTTCCGGTGTGGAAACGGCCTTTCATGCATTGAAAAAGCGTGGAAAAATTGGTTCGGAATATAAGTTCATCACCTTCGGCGGTGACGGTGGTACCTATGACATTGGTCTGCAGTCCCTCTCCGGTGCCATGGAGCGTGGACATGACATGGTTTATGTCTGCTATGATAATGGCGCATACATGAACACGGGCATTCAGCGTTCCTCTGCAACACCGATGTATGCAGATACGACCACGACGCCTGTTGGTACCCAGTCGAATGGTAAACCGCAGTCCAGAAAGGATCTGGCCACCATCATTGCGGCACATAACATTCCGTATGTTGCCCAGACGACCTTTATCGGAAACATGAAGGATCTGTACGTAAAAGCAGAGCGTGCCATTTATACGCCAGGTGCAGCCTTCCTGAACATTATGGCTCCTTGTCCTAGAGGCTGGCGCTACGATGCTCCTGACATTATTGAGATTTGCAAGCTTGGCGTGGAAACCTGTTATTGGCCTTTGTTCGAGGTGGTAGAAGGTGAGTGGAGACTGAATTATCAGCCGAAGCATAAGCTTCCGCTGGAGGATTTCTTAAAGAAACAGGGACGCTTTAAGCATCTGTTTAAGCCGGGTAATGAGTACTTAATCGAGGCATTCCAAGCGGAAGTGGACAAGCGCTGGGAAGAATTGCTTAAAAAGTGCAATTAATAACGACAATTATCAGAAAAAATGCTATAAAATGGCAATTTTTTCTGTTGATTTTTTCGGAATAAGAGGTTATAATAAAGATAACCTGAAATGTACGATAAAGCTTGTTAGTTTTGAACCTACATTTACTTTCATGGGATTCTTATATTGCCAAGCAGCTGTCAAGCCCTCACTCCCAGGCATGCCTGGATCAGAGGATTGGAAGGGAAGGCAAAAACTTGGTTGCGGTTACCCACCTGGCGCGAGCTAGGAGTCAAAAAACAAGACGCGGCATTTCGGGTGTTAAAAAAGCATCTTGTGAAAACAGGGATGCAATACAAAAGAGAAAAAAGCAGCTGATCGGGAGACCGAAGGCTGCTTTTTCTTATCGGCGATTTTTTATAAATTTAGAAAGAAAGGGCTACTTGGATAGCGATGTCTGGTATTGTAAAAGAACATGTTTCAAAAAAGAAACGGGTACAGAGGAAAGGCTTTTTCTGCACCGTGGTTTTATTGCTGTTTTTCTGGTTTGTCGTGATTTCAATTTTGAGGGGGGACAAGCAAGGAGAGGCTCGGGAAAAGGATACGAAGAATACGCAGCAGGAGCTAAAAATAGATAAAAACACAGAACAAAAGCAAAAATTGCCCGATGAAATTCGTGTGCTAATCCGAACTTCTAATTATGAAGGTCTGTATCATGAATGTTTGGAAATAAAAGGAGATGCGGAGGTTGTTTTTGATGATGACAAGGATCGACGAATAATTCCAAAGGGTGAGGCCATTTGCCTGAAAAAGGGGGATGATGTGTTTGGACAAGGAGATACCATCGTTCGAATCTATCCAAAGATAGAGAATGGTAGGCTTTCCATCTTGAATTTGAATAGAAGTGAGGGGAACCCTTCTTATAAAGGAAGACTGGAGATCCGTGAAATGGAAGAAGGTCTGTTGCTTGTGAATATTCTCTCGTTGGAGGACTACTTGTGTGGCGTTCTTCCGAGTGAAATGCCATCCACCTTTCCCGAGGAGGCGTTAAAGGCACAGGCTATTTGTGCGAGAACCTATGCCTGTGGAAAGCTGAAGAATGCAGGGTACCCTGAACTCGGTGCTGATTTGGATGACTCTACGGCATTTCAGGTATATGAAAATTTGGCGGAGCAGGTGAGTTGTACGGATGCGGTCAGGGCAACGCGAGGATTGGTGCTGGTCGATGAGAAGGGATGTCTAATGGATACCTTTTATTATTCCACTTCCTGCGGAAGGGGTACGGACGTAACGGCATGGCAAAGTGATGAGAGCAGTGAATTGATAAGTGTTAAGGCTTCCAAGGGAAAAAAGATTTCCAGAACTGCCATGAGGGAAATGCTTCAATGTGCAGATAATAAAACGGAAAATAAATCAGAAAATAGAGCGGAAGACATGGGGAAATTAACTAATGAGGCGGATTTCTTGATGATGGAGGATTCAGATGATTATGAATCAGAGTTGCCTTGGTATCGTTGGACCTATCAGGTGGAGCAATTGAATGTCAATGAGGTGGCTGACAGGATTCGAAAGGTATTGGAGCTGCGGGAAGAGGTTAGTTTTCGGCTGATTTCTGCCATGAGTATTACGCGGCGCGGCTCAGGCGGCGTTGCCTTGGAACTCAGGATCATAACGGATCAGGGGGATTATGTTATTCAGGGTGAACATGCGATCCGTGAGGTTTTATGTGATGGCAGGACGGCAGTAGTTCAACGGGATGGGACGAGGTCAACATGCTCTATGCTGCTTCCCAGTGCTTTTTTTCTTATGGAGACTAGCGCAATGGGAGAAAATGTGATAGGATATTCGTTAAATGGCGGGGGATTGGGACATGGTATTGGAATGAGCCAGAATGCGGCGGGTATTATGGCAGAGGAAGGTCATAGTGCTGAAGAAATCCTTGCTTTTTTTTATGAGGGTGGAAGACTTCACGATATTCGGTGACGGAGGAAACATGCGTAAGCTATGGAAGAAAATTCTATATTTTAGTAAGGACATGGGAAGACAGAACCTTAGCGCTTTTTCTGCAAGTACGGCCTTCTTTTTCTTCTTGTCCTTAGTGCCGATGCTGATCATGCTTTGTACGATCATACCCTATACGCCGCTCACGGAAGATAATTTATTGATGGCAATGAGGGGATGGATCCCGGAAAAGATTTTTCCGCTGGTAGAAGGTTTGGTAAAAGATATATATGAACAATCGGAAGGCTTGCTGTCCATAGCTGCTATTGTGACTCTGTGGACCGCAGGAAAGGGGATGCTCGCGCTGATGCGGGGCTTGAACGCCATTGATGACATCAAAGAAACGAGAAGCTATGTATGGGTTCGCATGGTTTCAAGTTTTTACACCATTCTGATGCTTGCCATGGTAGTGCTGTCGCTCCTAGTCATGGTATTTGGTAACCGCTTTGTGGACATGCTTCTGTATAAAATGCCAAGGTTGCAGCCTTTAGTTGCACTTTTGATGCATTTTCGATTTCTGGCGATCTGGGCACTGCTGACCCTTTTGTTTATCGCGATTTTTGCATTTGTGCCGAATGGAAGATTAAAGCTTCGGGAACAGATCCCAGGGGCTGCATTTACGGCAATTGGATGGAGTGTATTTTCTTGGGGGTTTTCTTTGTACGTCGATTGGACTGACTATAGCATCTATGGAAGTCTGTCTATTATTATCTTAGTCATGCTATGGTTATATTTTTGTATGTATATTGTCATGCTGGGGGCTTACGTCAATAAGTTTTTAAAGACGGAAATTGACTAAAAATAAAGTGGAATCCTATCTTTTTTTGTGGAATGTGGATGAAATGTGGATAGTCATGTGGATAGGAAGTGATTTCCGCTTGACATTTTGGGCGGTTTTGAGTAAAATATTCCTGTATGATTTGAATGGATTACTATGTCAAATGTAGAAGAATGTCTAACATTTTTGAAAAATTGTTTGACAAACAGGTGAAAACAGAGTAAATTATGGAACAAGGTAATAACAACAAGCGCTTTAACGCATGGTTGATTTTAACCATTGCGTTGATACTAGGGGCATGTATCTGTATCGGTTTTCTGATTAAAACCTTTATTGATCAGAAGAACAAAGCGGATGAAATGTCGAATTTGGTAAAAACTTCTTCGAGCGACGATGAGATCCTTTCCGTGGTGCCGATCGAAAGCTCTTCTGAAATTGAAAGCTCAAATTCGGAGGTCGCTTCATCTGAGATCGTTGAAATCACTCCGACGCCGGAACCGGAAGATCCTTATGATAAAAGCATCAGATTGATGGAAGAGGCGGGAATTCCAGTCCCGGATCTTGAGGTAGACATTCCGAATCTTAAGGAGACGGTGAATCCAGATATTTATGCTTGGATTTATGTCCCTGGGACAAAGGTGAATTACCCCGTGTTACAGCATCCTACGGATGATACGCATTACTTGAATTATAATCTTGACGGCAGTAAGGGATATCCTGGATGTATTTACTCGGAAAAGCAATATAACAGTCAGGATTTTTGGGATGCCAATACCGTCCTTTATGGTCACAACATGAAGAATGGCACCATGTTTGGAAGCATCCACAAATACGAAGACAAAGATTTCTTTTATGAAAACAGGTATATTTACGTGTATACGCAGGAAAGAATTTTCGCTTATAAGATTTTTGCCGCATACGTACACAGCAATGAGCATTTGCTCTATAATAATACGTTTGACGAACCAGATAAATTCCTGTATTATTTTGAAAAGGTTTTACAGAAACGCAGCATGAACCAGATTTTTGATGATGAGGTTGAACTGACAGGAGAGGAACACATTATTACGTTATCCACTTGTATCAATGGCAAGCCGGAAAATCGGTTCTTGGTGCAGGGAGTATTGATGAATGAAGAATAATTTGAAAATTCACCGTGTTGTATTAAAAATTTTATTATGGCTGGTGATTATCTCTGCAGTCGGATTCCTGGTATTTGTTGGGTTGCAGGTTTCCGGTAAAAACAGATTATATAAGAAGAGTGCTAACAAGCGCCCTGATTTGAATGTTGCGACCATCACTTGGGAAGACGAGGAGACGGTTGAAGAGGGCGAAAGCAGTGAACAGGCAAGTACCTCCATTCCCATTCTCCAGACAGAAGACGAAGGCGACAATTGGGAGGAAGGGGATCTTCGATACAAAGGTGTTCATTATCGGTACAATGATGAAATGCTCACCTTCCTATTCATGGGAATTGATAAAAAGAACGGTACAGTCAAGGAAGCAAAAAATGGAATTGACGGAGGTCAATCGGATGCCATGTTTTTGATGGCATTAAATCCGAAAACCAAGGAAGCTTCCCTGATTAACATCAATCGCGACACCATGGCAGACATTGACGTATATACTGAGAAGGGCGTTTATTCGACAACTGCGAAAGGGCAGATTACGCTTCAGCACGGTTATGGAGATGGCAAGGAAATTAGTTGCGAAAGAAGTGTTACGGCTGTATCAAGGCTGTTTTATAATTTGCCAATTCATGGTTATTGTGCCATCAATTTGGAAGCCGTACCGAAAATTAATGATGCCGTAGGCGGCGTAGATTTGGTCGCGTTAGAAGACGTAAAGCAAGGTTCCAAAACGATCTTCAAGGAAGGCCAAAAGATTCATTTATCGGGCAAATTTGCCACGATTTACGTACAGTCCCGCGATGATAGCTTTGGTAGTGCGGGAAAACGCGCTGAACGTCAGAAACAATATGTGGTTGCCTATGCAGATGCCGCGCGAAAGGCCATAAAAAAGGACGTTACGGTCATGGTCAGTTTATTTAAGACCATTAGTAAGTATATGGTTACGGACATTACGGTGGATGAGGTCAGCTATTTTTCCACACAGGTTGATGATTATAAATTTGACGGCAGCCGCATGTATTCCCTTAAGGGAGAAACGGTTATGGGCGAAGAACATGAAGAGTTTTACGCAGATGATAAAGCTCTGTTCGAGCTGATTCTGCAAGTGTTTTATGACGTGATTGAAGATTAATTTGGTATTAGGCTGTAAGGCTTGATATAACCACATGATTCTTAAAGAAAGGAGGACCAATCCAATGAAAAAGTTTGTTAGAACTATCGCTTTAGCTTTAGCTGCAGTATTAGTATTCGGCATGACCGCTCTTGCTGCACCTAGCGCAGAGACCAACAACACCAATTTGAGCGATATTGAGAAGAAGCTTCTTGATGATGCTGTTGAAATCAATTATTCCCTTCAGGGTGATGGATTTACTGCTGGCCCCGTAGATGGCTGGTGGCTTGAGAAGGCAAAGGAGTACGTTGCCGCTCATCCTGATGTGATTAAGGGTGAAGTGCTAACTGTTGTTGATATCAGACACAATGGCGCTGCAGACGTAACCTTTAACTGCAAGTACTTCACGGGCAACGGACCTTTCTATGTTCTTCACTATGTTGGTAAGAATTGGGAAGATCGTAGCCAGTATGATAAGGAAGCATGGCAGCTGATTCAGGTTACCAAGAATGCGAATGGAACTTTTACCTTCCATTCTGATTCCTACTCTCCTTTCGCTTTCATCTCTGGAACTGCTGGCGCAGCCGTTGTAGCTCCTAAGACTGGTGAAGTTATTGCTATTTCTGCAATCCTTGCTCTCATTATGATGGCAGGTGCAGTTGTTTGCGCAAAGAAGGCTCGCCTTCAGAAATAATGAAAGAACGGTTATCGTTCTTTATGATTAATCATGCATGATTAGTTAAGTATTTTTGTATTTTGTATTATTATTATTTCTTTTTGACATGTGGTTTTCTTGCGGAGCCATGTCGGGGCAACCTGGCATGACCCCGCTGGATAAAAAGAAAGGCAATGAAGGTGTAAACAGACCGAATTGGTCGACGTAGGAACTCATTTTCCTAAACATTCCAGAGAGGGAACGCCACCGGCTGAAAGCTTCCCAGGTAAAGATGAGTTTTCGAATTTCCCACCGGAGCTGCTTCGATGAAGATCCTAGGATTGTTAATTGAAGCCGGAAGCAACCGTTATCAGCGTATGAGTGCCTGATGGAGCGAAGAAGCAAAAGTCAGGAATTAGGGTGGTACCGCGTAGAAGATATATTTACGTCCCTTACACAGAGGATTGTGTAAAGGGCTTTTTTAGTTTAAAAAACAGAAAGGATGGAAATTCGGATGAGTGAGTCATTTGGTGAAATCAAGCAAGAGATTATGGATGGCATCGGACAGCTGGCTAGTTCCAAGGCTGTGTATGAATTCAAAAAGCAGTTTTTGGATTCTAAGGCCGGAAAAATTGGACTTTTAATGAAGGAGATGAAGAATATTGCTCCGGAGGAGAGGGCTAATTTTGGTAAGCGCGTCAATGAATTAAAGGAGTGGGCACAGCAGCGTTTTACGGAGCTGGATGAAATGATGCGTGCCAAGGAGCTGGAGCTTCGTTACGAGTCAGAAAAGATTGACGTGACGGAACCTGCGGAAGAGATGAAGGCTGGAAACCTACATCCCATTACACAGATGAGAAATGAAATTATCGATGTTTTCTCAGGCATGGGCTTTGAAGTCGTTGAAAATAAAGAAATAGAGAATGACTATTATAATTTTACGGCGCTGAATACGCCGAAGGATCATCCTGCAAGAGACATGCAGGACACCTTCTATCTTTCGCCGGAGTTTCTTCTGGCAACGCAGACTTCAGCTGCCCAAATTCATACCATGGAGGCAAAGAAACCGCCCATTAAGATTCTTTGCCCTGGTAAGGTGTTCCGTTCCGATGACGATGCAACACATTCTCCCATGTTCCATCAGATGGAGGGACTTGTAGTTGATAAAAAGATCACGCTTTGCGATCTTAAGGGAACTCTGGATGCCTTTGTCCAGAAAATCTACGGAGAAGGTACGACGACAAGGCTTCGCCCGTCTTATTTCCCGTTTACCGAGCCGTCAGTAGAGGTTGACGTTAGCTGCTTTGAGTGTGGCGGTAAGGGCTGTAAGCTTTGTAAGGGGACTGGATGGATTGAGATTCTTGGAGCGGGCGTTGTCAACCGCAAGGTGCTTCAAAACTGTGGCATTAATCCTGACGAATATAGTGGACTGGCCTTTGGTATCGGACTGGAGCGTGCAACCATGCTGAAGTATGGCATTAACAATATTAAGCTCTTGTTTGAGTCCGACATAAAAGTGCTCGAACAGATTGACAATAATTAGTGGATGGGAGGAGAAAGTCATGTTAGTACCTTTGAGCTGGTTAAAGGAATACGTAGACATTAACGTAAGTGCGCAGGAGCTCGAAAAGAAGCTGTTCTCCTGTGGCTTTGAAGTAGAAGAATTAAATGAAGTTGGCAAGGACGTCAGCAATGTCGTGGTTGGTTACGTGGAGGAGTGTGAGCCCATTCCCGATACGCATTTGCATGTATGTAAGGTGAATGCCGGAAGCCATGGAAGCTTTCAGGTCTGCTGTGGTGCGGACAACGTAAAAGCAGGCGGCAAGTATCCCGTAGCACTCGTGGGTGCAACCGTATACGCGACGGCAAAGGATCATAAGACAGTAGAAGGCGTTATGACGATTAAAAAGGGCAAGCTTCGCGGCTATGAGTCCGAGGGCATGCTTTGTTCTGGCGTAGAGCTTGGCGTTTCTGAGGACATGTTCCCTGGCGCAGGCTACAATGGCCTTTTGGTTCTGCCCGAGGATGCTGAGATTGGCGCAGACGTAAAGCCGATTCTGGGCCTTGACGATTACATTTTCGATGTTTCGATCACCGCAAACCGGCCTGACTGCCAGAGCATTCTTGGCCTCGCAAGAGAGGTGGCTGCCGTATTGGATCAGCCCTTAAAGGAGCCCTCCTATGAGTATCATGAGACGGAGGTGAAAAAGGATGGTTTTGCCGTTACCGTCTCAGCACCCGACTTGTGTCCCCGCTACATTGGTCATTATGTCTATGACGTGACCATTGGAGAGTCGCCGCTTTGGATGAAGCGCAGACTTGCATTGGTGGGACAGGCATCCATCTCCAACATCGTTGACATCACGAATTATGTCATGCTGGAGCAGGGACAGCCCATGCATGCCTTTGATTCTGAGTATATTGAGGGCAACGAGATTATTGTTCGCCGCGCAGGGGACGGAGAGAAGATTACGACTCTTGATGAACAGGAATATGTCTTGAATTCCAATCACCTTGTCATTTGTGATGGGAAGAAGGCCGTGGCGCTTGCAGGCGTAATGGGTGGTCTCAATTCTGAGATTCGTGATACGACCAAGGCTGTATTGTTTGAGTCTGCTAAATTTGCGCGTGATAATATTCGGAAAACCTCCAGAGCTCTGGGAAAAAGAACGGATGCAAGCGCTAAATATGAAAAGGGCGTAGATGAGTATTCCACCGTACATGCCATGAAGAGGGCACTTCATTTGATTGAGGAGCTTGGCTGTGGTAAGGTATCTTCGACGCACGTGGACGTCAATACGGGCAATTCCATTCAGCCGCGTGAGATGAAGGTCAGCTTAAAGAAAGTCAATGACGTTCTTGGCATTGAAGTTCCCGAAACGGCAGTTCTTCACATCATGAAGAATTTGAATTTTGATCCTGCCATTTCGGGGGATGAGCTCACCATTCAGGTCCCTGCCTACCGTGAGGACATGGATTCCTATCCCGACGTTGCCGAGGAAGTGATCCGCATGTATGGCTATGAGCATGTCATCCCTACCTTCATGCCAGGCGCCGCAGTTACCACGGGCGGCATGAACGCAAAACAACGCAGGGAACTGAAGCTGAAAAAGGATCTGTGTACGACTGGAGCATATGAGTGTATTCATTATTCCTTCTTCTCCCCTTCAGATCTCGATCTTTTGAGACTCCCGGAGGATGCACCTGAGCGACGGGCCATTCGGATTTTGAACCCGATAAATGAGGAGCTTTCCCTGATGAGGACGACGCTGGCGGCTTCCATGTTAAATGCCATCAGTCGCAACCAAAAGAAAGGAAATCTATCTGGAAGGTTGTATGAGATTGGCAAGAAATTCATCGCAAAAGAGCTACCGCTCACGGAATATCCTGATGAGCGTGAGACCTTATGTATCGGCGTATTTGGCGAAAAAGAAAGCTTCTTTACGTTAAAGGGCATGGCGGAGAAGGTTGCAGAGAGCCTCTATGTAAGCTTTGAGTATATACCTGCGAAGAAGACTTTCCTGCATCCTTATCAGACCGCAAAGATTGTTTGTGGCGATACAGAGGTAGGCTGGATGGGTAAGGTCGCTTATCCCGTGGCAGAGCAGCTGGATCTTAGGACGGATGCGTTCCTTCTGGAGATAGACCTTAAGACCTTGGGACAGCTTCCTTGCGGGAAGGCAAGCTTTGAACCCCTGCCGAAGTTCCCGACAGAGACCCGCGATCTGGCTCTCGTGATGGATAAGGCTCTGACCTGTGGGCAGATTGAGGACTGCATTCGTAAGTCCTGCCAGTACGTGAAGGGAATCAAGCTCTTCGATAAATATGAGGGTGCGCCGATTCCACCGACCAAGAAGAGTATGGCATTTACCGTGGACTTTGTGCCTGGACAGGAGCCGTTCGAGGCGGATTCCGTGGATCATTTCGTAAAGAAGATTCTGAAGAACTTGAAAAATCAGCTTGACGTGGATCTGCGTAGCTAATTTTGCTTTTTCTAAAATATAAACCCTTCTCGTAGTGATTATGATGACATTGTATAGGCGCTTGTCGTACTATGAAATGACATAATCACTACGAGAGTTTTTTGTTTTAAAGAATGGTTTGTTTTCATTGGGCTGGGATGAAATAGGGTTTGCTAAATTGGCTGAGATATAGTATAATAATTTGGGATTTTTCAAGAGATTTGATGGAATTAGGGGTTAGGGATGGAAGAAAAGACAGGCTGGAAGAGAATAGGGAAGCCGGAGTTGTTATGCCCCGGGATTCATTTTTTGTTGTCTTTTTTTTATGAGTGGCTGATTCTTCTCCTCAAACCTGAAGTGATCACGGTAGCGGCTTACGCCAAGGATCCCTCGATCAGCGACGGCCTTGAAAGGGCGTTGGCGTACGGAATATCAAAGAGTATGGCCGGATTCTTTATTTTCCTCGGATGGCGACTTGCCTTTTATGTCGCAAAACATTGGAAAAACGACAGATCATTGCGACGCTTTTTTTTGTTTTATGCGATTGGCGGAGGAATGCTCCTGATCTTATGGCCGAACATTTTTGAGCGTAGCATTGACAATTACATGACCTATACCTATGCCATTCGTCTCTATCCAGAATATTGGCATAATATATACACGAGCTGTGTATATGCTGCCTGCTTAATGGTTTTGCCGCATCCCTTTGCCATTACCATGGTTCATTGGACGGTTTTTATTTTCCTTTTTGCTTATGTGTTTTATCGCATGAAGCGGGAAAAGAGCTTTCGAAAAGGAAGCCATTGTTTTTTATGTTGCCTGTTTTTGATTCCAGGTATTTTTCCTTTGATTACGGATCCTTTTCGAACGGAATTCTACGCCTTGCTATGTATCTATTTTGTGGCAACAGTATTGCTTGACGCCATAGGGCAAAAGGAGTACTCTACAAAGCGTATGCTTGCCATGGCGGTTTGCTGTGCATTTCTGGCAGTTTGGCGGACGGAAGGGGTTATTTTGGGTGGATTAGGATTTCTTGCGGTCGTACTTTTCCTGAGAAGAGATTCTCTGGTAAAGAAAACAGCATGGATTCTAGGCTTTATCGCTCTTTTTCTGCTGGTTTCCGCACCGCAAAAGCTTGGCAATCAAAAGTATTACGGGAGCGATTATTCGATTATGAATTCCTTTGCATCTCTCCGAAACATTTTGAATGCAAAGGATGCAAATCTAACCTATGATGGAGCAGACGCGGATCTTAGCGCCATAGAAGCCGTCGTTCCGATGGAAGCAATTCAGGCATATGGTGATGATGGCTACCGCCGTTACAATTCCATGAATGGAAATACAGACATCAATCAGTCCGTTACCTCCTATGCAGAGGGCGAGGCCTATGTCAAGGCATATTACAGGATCGTGCTACACAATCCGATCATCTACCTTCGCACGCAGTTTGGAATGCTCGCGCAGGCATTACGCATTCATGATTATGGCTATATTGTTCCTTATGATGGTGAGCTTTCCAGAGAGTATCCTGGATGGACGTTTCCAACCTGGCAATATGGCATGGATGATTTTTATGGCACGCTTTTAGTGAGAAAATGGTCTGATTTTGGACTTCGCAACAAGGTGAAGCAGACCTTCTATTATGCCAAGGACGTCACAGAACGGTTCCTGATAAGAATTCGTGTCATCCCGTTCCTTTTGATAGTGCTTCCGCTTGCGCTTCTTGTTATTTTCTTCAAGGAATGCGTAAGGATTTGGAGGAGGAAAGGGAGCGCGGAGAGAAGCTCGTGGTGCTTTGTATTTTTCATCGTGACATTGCTTGGACAATTTGCGGCGATTGTTTTGTTTATGCCCGTGGGTGCGGCAAATTATTTTCATGCGTTCCATTTTTGCTCGTTTATAGTATGTTTATTTTATTTTTGTTGGTTAAAGGACAGAAGCAATGGTGAAAGACAAGAAAGCTGAGTTAAAGCTTCAAAAATTTGAAAAAGTTGAATATTTGCTTCCGATCCTTCACTTTTTAGCCTCTTTTTTTTATGAATGGACGATTTTACAATTGCATCCTGCAAAATACACCGTGACGGCAGTTGCAAAGAGTGCAAAGTATAGTGATCAATTTGAGCGAGTGATGGCTTACGGCATTTCAAAGCTGTTTGCGGCGCTGATTATTTGGGGAAGCTGGAAGCTTTTCTTTTACGTGCTTCGCAACCTTCGAAGGAAATCCTCCATTCGACTGTTTTCCGTCTTTTTTGTCATTGGTGCCTTTGTTATTTTGCTGTTATGGCCCAATGGTTTTACCCACAGCATTGATAATTACGTGACCTTAACCTATGCCATTCGCCTATATCCCGAGTATTGGCATAGTGCCTATACCAGTATTTTGTTTACCGCATGTTTGATGGTCGTTCCGCATCCCTTTGCCATTTCATTTTTCCAATGGCTCGCATTTTCCTTTGTCCTGGGCTATTTGTTTGTAAGACTGGAGGCCATGAGCACTTGGAGAAAAGGCGTAAAGTGGTTTACTTTTTTGGTTTTTCTGATTCCGGAAGTTGTGATTTTGTTTAGCGATGCATATCGAACGGAGCTATATGCATTACTCTGCATGTTTTATATGACAAAGATCATCTTTGACATATTAGAACAGAAATGTCATTCCTCCATGGAATTAGTCGCCATGGCGCTATTAAGCGCATTTGTGGCCGTTTGGAGGACGGAGGGAATTCTGCTGGGCGGAATGGGATATCTGGCAATGCTGCTTTTTTCGAAGGAAAGCAGTATTAAGAAGGGACTTACGTGGTTTGCCGTATTTGTAGTTGCCTTCTTTATGATTTCCTTTCCACAAAAGGTGGGAAATGAAAAATATTATGGCAGTGATTACTCCATTATCAATTCCTTTTTTGTCCTGAAAAATGTTTTTAACAGAGCGGATGCAAATTTGAACTATGAGGGAGCGCAGGAAGACCTGGCAGCCATTGAGGCTGTAGTCCCCATAGAAGCCATACAGGCATATGGATTGGATGGCTATCGCCGATATAACTATGAGAATGGACATCAAGACATCAACCAGTCTCTGACGGACAGGGAGGCAGGAAAGGCATACGTAAAGGCTTTTTATCGCATTGTATTTCATAATCCCGTGATTTATGCGCAGACGCAGCTTGGCTTATTAAAAGTGGTTTTATGTCTTAGGACGGAGCCATACGTGGAAGGAAGCACCATCATTCTTTCCAGGGAATATCCAAACTGGAGATTTCAGGCTTGGGAGGACGGAAACGAGGATCTTCTAAGCTTCTTTGCGGTAAGGCGGTGGCAGGAGTGGAATCCGAGGAAACAATTTGCGGAAGGCTTTCTTGTCTGGACCTCCAAAATCGCGGATTGGAAGAAAAAGATTTATCTTTCTTCCTTGATGCTCATCGCCATTCCGCTCCTCAACTTTTGGATCCTAGTGCGGGATGCATGGAGTTTTCTAAAAAAACCAAAAGCTGAGAAGAACTTTATGGAATTATGTTTTGCCTTTTTGGCAATGATGCTGCTTGGGCAATTTGCGATTATTACGCTGGTGATGCCTGAGAGATCATTTAGTTATTTTTGTGCCGTGTATTTTTGCTCTTTTATCCTACAGCTTTGCTATTTTGGAAAGGCTGTTTCGAGGGAAAAATCTGAGCGGCCACAGGAGGTAGCATGAAGGTAGCACTTTGTCTGATTACTTGGAATGAAATAGAGGGCTGTAAGCATGACGTTCCGCAGATAGACAGATCGAAATTTGATGAGATTTATTGTATTGATGGCGGAAGTACGGACGGCACGATAGAGTACTTGGAGAGCCAAGGCATCCCGGTATATCGGCAAACTGCCAAAGGTCTGAATCAGGCCTGCAAGGATGGGGCGGATCATTGTCATTGTGATGCCTTTGTATTCTTTCATCCCAAGGGAAGCATTCCGGTGGAGGATGCATACAAATTTCGAAAGTTTTATGAGGACGGGTATGAATTTGTCGTTGGCAGCCGTATGATGAAGGGCGCACGCAATGAGGAGGATGACAAGCTGATTAAGCCAAGAAAATGGTTTGTGTTATGCCTGGGGCTTGCCGCAAAGATCCTTTTCAAGAGGGAAGGAAATACGGTCTGGGATACCTTACATGGTTTTCGCGGCATGACGGTGGATGCCTTCAAACGCTGTGAGATTACGGACATGTCACCGTCCATCGACATTGAAATGGTTTGTCGGAGCTATAAACTGCACCTAAAGCGAATTGAATTCCCAACAACGGAGCGTGTTCGCATTGCCGGAGAGAGCCATTTCAAGGCCTTTGCCACAGGAAAAAAGCTATTAAAGTATTTATGGTTTGAAATTCGCAGGGGCCTGAAATAAGCATGGAGCCCTCGTCATAGGCGAAACATAATGAAGTGATGAAAAAAAGCGGCACTGAATTTGGAGGATGCATGGAAAAGGTAACATACTTAATTCTTGGAGGCGGGCCTGCAGGCTTATCTATTGCCAATCTGATCAAGAGAAAATATCCGGAGACTTCTTTTTTGGTACTGGAAAAGGAAGGAGAAGCGGGCGGTCTTTGCCGTTCTGCCATGGTGGATGGAAGCCCCTTGGACATTGGTGGCGGCCATTTTCTGGACGTGCGCCGGCCAAAGGTCAATGAGTTTCTGTTTTCCTTTATGCCTGCGGAGGAATGGAACGTCTATGAGAGGGATTCCCGCATTCACATGGGAACTTATGAGATAGGCCATCCCTTTGAGGCGAACATTTGGCAGATGCCAGAGGAGGAGCAGGTACAATATCTGAAATCCATTGCCGTGGCGGGCTGTAATCTTGATCAGCCAAAGCCTGAAAAATTTGTGGACTGGATTATCTGGAAGCTTGGCAAGAAAATCGCC
>JAEEGG010012042.1_pt1 | contig 18738 bp, 17 predicted proteins | sample 9134161 | NCBI WGS metagenome assembly JAEEGG01 (sample SAMN16246543, study PRJNA631951) | gut metagenome | biome: gut microbiome; feature: rumen; material: CR-attached | host: Bos | place: Iran: Karaj | collected 2018-10 | reverse complement strand
TACTCGCCCTCACTGAAAAAGGTCAGGGCATTGAAACGGGGCTCGGCCTCCCCTGCCGCAAGGTCGCTGCAATCAAGGAGGCGGTAGAACATCTTCGCCATCGACTTGGCCGTTTCCGCACGGAGGAGGAAAACGCCCCGGGTGAAATGCTTGTAATGGAACAGCTGGGCGTCCCGGACGGAAGCAACGAAGGAGACGTTGGCTGTAAGGCTCTCCGGGACCTGCCCCCCGTTCATGGCAATGTTGTGGAGCAGCCGGCCGGCGATGCGTTCCAGGGGCATATAGCCCTTGGGGCAGGCCTGGAAATGGGCATGGCCAGGGACGGTTGTACCGCTGTAGGGACTATTGTAGAAGATGACGTAATCCGGGAACTGGACGGCGAGGTCCAGCATGTCCGGATACCGGTGCCAGATGGTCTGCGGGACATGGACGTCGCGGGTGATGACCAGATGGTTCGGGAAAATGGGCGCCCGGTTCACCAGGATGCGGTATTTCCGGCCCTTGCGGCCCTCGAACGGCAGGAAATGCTGACGGTCCAGATAATTCTCCTCGCACAGCGGGCAGCCGTGGTCGAAAACCGGCATCCGGCCGGGATTGGACTGGAGGGTGACGAGAATGCCGCCGATGGTCATCTGGCGGGTCTGGGCGCTTTTGAGAGCCCGGTACTTCGCCGCCACGGCCGGCCATACCGACAACTGGTCGTGTACGAATTTGTCGATGTCGATTGCCATAACTTCGTAAAGTTAGGCATTTTTCGGGGGAAATCCTACAGGAGGGCCAGCAGCATGCCCTGGATCCGGGCGTATTCCGCTTCGAAGTTCGGGGTCAGGAGGTTTTTGCCGATGGCGGCGGTCAGTTCATCCTGCGTCCACCACCGTCCTTCGGTCACTTCGTCATTGTCCGGCGCCAGGTCGGGATGGCCGACGGAAGCGAAAATGAACACGAACTCCCGGTCCCGTTCCGTCTCCCAGATATTGGTTTCCACGAAGACCGGATTGAATTCCGTGAGACCGAGTTCCTCGGCGGCTTCGCGATACAGGGCCTCCTCCGCCAGTTCGCCGTAGGTGACGTGACCGCCGACGGCCGTGTCCCAATAGCCCGGAAGAAGGTCCTTGGTCATTGACCGTTTTTGCAGGAAAATCCGGCCCAGGCGGTCAACCAGATGGAGATGGACCACCGGATGGAGGGGCTTGGCGCCGCTGTGGCACCAGGCCCGGGTGGCCTGTCCGTAAACCAGTCCGCTGGGTTCGATGAGCGGCAGCATCTCCTCGGACGAGACCGCGGGAAGACCGGGCGCGTCCACCGTGGGCCGGGGATAGACCGGCGCGGGTTCCAGGGGATAGACCAGTTCGAACATCAGGCGAACGAGATAAGGATGAGCAACTGGGCGACCAGCACGCGCAGGAACATGGACAGCGGGTAAACCGTGGCGTAATTCACGGAAGTATAATCACTTCCATACATACCCTGCGCAAAGGCCAAAGCCGTAGGATTGCAGCAGGAGCCGGCGATGAGACCGCAGACCTGGTAGAAATTCAGACGGACGAGCAGGCGGGCGATGACGAAAGTAAGGAACACCGGAACGATCGTGATGATCGCGCCGTACAGGATCCACCAGTAACCGCCGTTCACGATGGAGCTGACGAAGTTCTCGCCGGCGCCGAGGCCCACGGCCGCCAGGAACAGCGATATGCCGATTTCCCGGATCATCAGGTTGGCGCTCATCGTCGTGAAAGTCGTAATCTTGTACTTCGGGCCGAAATGGCCCAGGAGGATGGCGATGATGAGCGGACCGCCGGCCAGGCCCAGCTTGATGGGCTGCGGGATACCCGGGAAGCGGATGGGCAGGGAACCGAAGATGATACCGACCACGATGCCCAGGAAGATGGGCACGAGGTTGGGCTTGTCAAGGGCGCCGCTGGAATTGCCCACCTTCTCGGCCACGCGCTGGATGTTCTGTTCGGCGCCGATGCAGATCAGGGCGTCGCCCATCTGGAGATACAGGTCCGGACGGGCAACCAGTTCGACACCGGTACGGATGACACGGGTAACGCTCACTTCGTAGGCCTCGCGGAAATGCAGGTCCTTCAGTTTCTTGCCGGTCAGGGATGATTTCGTGACCGTCAGGCGGCGGGTCACCAGGTGATGGTCCATCCGGTCCCAGTCCTCCAGATGCAAGGGAACTTCCTGGCCGAAGAGGATGCGGAGTTTCTCCACCTCCTGGGGGGAGGTGACGATCAAGACCTTGTCTCCCTCCTCGAGCACGATGTCGCCGGTCGCGAAGAGGATTTCCTTTCCCTTCATGATGCGGGAGACGACAAACTCGCCGCTGAATTCATGCAGGATCTCAGACAGTTTCTTGCCGAAAATGGCCGGGTTCTCGACGGCCACATGCATCCGGCGGGGATGGGGTCCGGTATCGTCCTGGGCTTCCAGTTCCGCCAGTTCCTTGGCCGGATCGACCTTGAAGAGGCTCTTGCCCACGAGCAGGACCAGGATGACGCCGATGATGCCGATCGGATAGGTCACGGCATAGCCGGAAGCCAGTTCGGAAGCGGCTTTGGAAGCGACCACCGGGTCCATTCCGCCGGCCGAGGCCACATCGATATAAGTCTGCTGGGCGGCGCCGAGGCCCGGGGTATTGGTCACCGCACCGGACATCACGCCCACCATCGTCTTGAGGTCCACGCCCGTCACTGCGGAGATGCCCCAGGTCACGGCCACCGCAAGAAGGACGTTCACAAGGGCCAGGAGATTCATCTTCACACCCCCGGATTTGAGGGAATGGAAGAAACCGGGGCCCACTTGAAGGCCGATGGAAAAGACGAACAGGATGAGGCCGAACTCCTTGATGAAATGGAGCATTTCCGGATCGGCCCGGAAGCCGAAATGACTCATGAGGATGCCCATGAACAGGATCCAGGTGGCACCGATCGAGACGCCCTTGACCTTGAACCGTCCCAGATAAGTGCCGATGGCGATCACGAAGGCGAGCAACATGATCGTATGGGCGACGCCCTGACCGAGAAACAGATCTTTCATAGTTTAGAATACCATCTTGACGCAGAAGGCGGATTTCCCGTCCAAGCGTCCTTCCACGTACCAGACCGGCAGCCCGTCCTCCTCCGTCTTCAGCCGGAACAGCTGGACGGTGGCGCCAGGCGTGGTCTCCTTGTTGAAATTGATGTACACGTCCCGGACCCGGCGGGCCGAGGCGGCTTCATAGTCGATGCAATCCATCGCCCACACCATGTAGCGGGCGTTGTTCGTATGACCGATGATGTCCACGTCGGAGTACACGACCGTGTGCTCGCCGGCAGGTTCGGGCTCCGCTCCGCGGGGCATCGCGACCTTCGGGGCACGCTCAGGAATGGCGTCGTCCACTTCGCCGTCCACACCCAGCAAGTCCGTGAGTTCCTCGGGCCGGACCAGACGGCGCGTCCGCTCGTCGATGACCACCCAGGAACTGGTGCAGGTCACGAGGCGGTTGCCCTCGGCATCCCGAAGATAAAAATCACGGAGGTAGAACAGGCCGTCCGCGCCCTTGTGCCACGTGTAAAGCGTGACATCATCCCGCCATTTCGGCGGATTCCCGAAATGGAAATGCATCCGGGAAAGCACCCAGGCCACATGGTGGACATGCAGGTCGTCATAGCCGAATCCCAGTTCCTGGGCGGCCCAATAGGCGATTTCCTGGGCCATGTCCATGAAGGAGGCCGGTTTCAGGTAAAAAGACGCGTCCGTGTCATAACACGGCACGCAGATATCCTGGCAGAATTTATACCCTTCTCTTCTGACTTCGCTCATAAGCACACTAATAACGCAGAATCTGAAGCTCCTCCTTGGAATACAGCAGCGGATCCAGCAGCCCCGGCGCAATGCGGCTCAACAAGGCAAACAGCAGCAGCAACGCAACCACTACACCCAGCACGATCAGCAAAATCCGGAGCCACTTGCGAGTCTTGTCATTCCTGGCCTTCCTGACTTGAGCAGGACTCTCATCCACCACTTTTTCGTCATTTCCGGCTTGAGCGGGAATCTCTTCCGCCGGCTCGGGCTCCACAGGGGTAGGCTTGGGCTCCACAGGGGCAGGTTCGGGCTCGGGAGTAACCACCGGTTCCGGTATTGGCTCAGGCACCGGCTCGGGCTCGGGCACCGGTTCCGGTTCCGAGATCAGCTCCGCCAGGCCGGCGACGGCGGTCGCGACCTCTTCCGGCGTTTCCACATGCGTTTTCAGGGACAAAGGGGCCAGGCCGAGACCTTCCGGATAGATGTCCAGGTCCTCATCGGCCACGAAGAAGAAATGGTTTTCCCGCGTGGCGCGGAGACGTCCCAGACCCGGGAAGACGACCGTCTTCTTGACCTTCAGGACATCCTTCATCTCGGCAAGGAATTCCGTCAGGATGCGCGTAGCCATCGAGGCGTCAACTTCGGCATTGTCCCGGGCGTAGAGGTCCGCCAGGTAGGTGTCGTTCCCTTGCTTCGGGGAGAAATACATCCGGCGATAGGGAGGATTGATCGTGTAGCCTTTATCGGAGAAAGTGGAAGGCATCAGTTCGGCCACGAAGCAGCCGACCCCGGGCAGGGTCACGGCATCATGGTCAAGAATCGCCTCTTTGACCATCTTTGCAAGCAAATCGATATCCATCGCCGGTCAGTTTCAGATTCGAGTGCAAAGATAATCAAAAAAACTACAATTTTTGTTTGGAGATTCGAAAAAAGGTTGTACCTTTGCAATCCCGAAACAACACGGGGCATCGCGCAGCGGTGCACACATTCCTCAGTAGCTCAGTTGGTTAGAGCATCTGACTGTTAATCAGAGGGTCCTAGGTTCAAGTCCTAGCTGGGGAGCTTAAAACGCCTTTAGAGCAATCTAGGGGCGTTTTTCTTTGTTATTCTGCACCACAATTGCACCACAGAGCCATCGTCTTTTTAAGTTGACTATTTTTGGGCTAATAGGCGGGCAACTTCAAGGTGGTTGGTGGATAGAATTGGAAAACTACGGTGATATAAGTATCTTTGTTTCTGGTCCCAAAGAACACTTCATGAACAAGTCATTTAAAATCACCCTTATCACGCTGATGGTCATTTTGGGAGTTCCATTTCTCGTCCTTTGTGGCTATAGTTTTTTATTTGCAGATTTCTTCTCTGGCCCCAGTGAGAAGCAATGTGTCAAAACGGTAGAAGAATTCTTGGGCTATAAACTGGGAAGAACGTATGAGATTTTGGATTATGATGCCGACTATAGCCATCCTGATCGGCAACTTAGTTTTGAAGTGAAGCTTCCTCCCGCCAAATTCGAAGATGTAGTTGAGTTTTGTGAGAAGGAGGTTGATGCAAGAGAAGAAAAAACAACGTGGACCGAAGAGGCAGGATATACTTACATCGAAACCTTTTCACAGGATGGAAGTGGTTACATTAAATCTCTCCAAGTACTGTACGGACAAGATAGAGTGCATTATCAAGCCCTTAAAGTAAATATTGATAGTAACACGATTTCTTTTGATGGGATGGATCACTGATTATGATTAGCCAACCAATGTGCCTCACTTTGGCGCAATCTCTTGTTACCTTTGCGGTCACTATTCGTCAATCGCATGATAGTAAAAGAAGATATTCTAGCTCGCATTGACCAATGTAAGCCCCTCATCAAGAACTGGGAGGCGATGGAAGGCATTGACTTTGATTACCAGAATGTTCAGATTGACGGACTCCTGGTGGATAAGCAGGCAGATTCAAAAGGAGAAAAATGGGTTCTCTCGTTGATGACCACAATGCATACTATCATTAATAATGATGGACGGGATGATTATTCCGTTTGTTGGCGCTTCGAAGATTTATGGGGGAATCTTCCTTTCTTTTTGTTCAAAGGCCCCGACACCACCGGATCTTTGCAGTTGACATACGTGGATTACGATGAATTTGCAGTTGTCATTTTCAGACTGCTAAGTTCGGATCAAGGTGTCGTTTTTGAATTCTCTGAGCCTGATCAGGTAATTGTGGACTCAGTTCAGTTTCGACGGCATCAGACGTATTCAGAATTGTACCCGCATGATTATCCTGATGGAGAAGAATTGTTTTGATAATACTAATTTGTTGGTAACATGCATAGTTTAGACGATATTTATGCTATAATTCGTGCTGCGGAGAAATCTGAGGCAAAAGGTGAATATTTGCGTGCCTATCAGACTTATAGGATGGCAATTGATGCGGTAGATAACGATGACGATAGTTTTCCTTATGCCGGAATCAACCCTGCCCCTTATGATGCTGCACAGTATCGTGCAATCCGTTGCTGTGAAAGGCTATGGAACCTCTTGACCGACGAAGAAAAGGCATTTCTTGATGGTCGATGAGCCTATTACGTTCTTTTAATCTTTTTCCCCTCCGCCTCTACTAATAATTTTCAATTTGAACCATGGAATCTGTGTATTTGAGGTTAAGCGACTCTCTGGAGTCTTTGATATATAGCCGGAAAGAGCGCTGGTATCATAAGTATACAAATGTAGACTTACTTAATGAAGCTTGGGCTGAACGTAAAAAACTCCAGAAGAGGATTGATACCATTATTTCGAATAGCAAATCACCATCCGTTTATGGTGATATGAGTTTGGAGAGCAAAGGGATAAATGAAAAGAATCTCCAGGCATTGTCTGATCAACTTTGCCTTCTAAGCACGTTGGCCAAGTATAAACAAATAGTCTTGCAAGATAATGTTGATGAAGAATTATCCGGACTATTTAGATATAATTTACAAGAGAATGATAATCTGCCGCCTATTACATTAATCATCGGTTTCATACTGGGACTGATTTGTGATATCTTTTTGGTTGTGTATGCTGATATAGGTGGGTCTTTTTGGGATATCCTTTTTCTTATTATGTATCCATTCTTGTTTGCTGTGTCATGGTTCTTATTGATTCTCTTTTTATCTGCCTTCATTAGTTTTGTTTTCAATGCAGTTGTTGCACATACGTACAATAATCGTTATTGGATTTTGCTCAGCCAAGATACCGTAGCAAAAGGTATCAATGAGATTGAAGCCTATCAGAGGGATTCATTTTGGAATGAATATCGAAAAAAGAGATCTTCAACAAATAAAACCTGTAATAGTGAGAATAGAATCCAAGAGAATCGCATTGAATGTGTCGCTCCAACAATACAACAAAGATGGGATTTAGTCGAATTTGCAAAGCTCAAGGGCAAAATGCAGGTAGGCACATTTGAGGACAAAGAGACGGGGAAGACATTTAAGTCCAATATATTTACAGATAAAGATGGTAATAAATGCTATGTCTCTTTTAGTAGTAAACTTGGAGAACTGAATGCGGCTGATATCGTTCAAAAGAAAGATCAGTTGGAAGTTGTTCTGAATGAAGATGGACTCTATGTTTTGCAGGAGAAAGAGTAATCCTTGCAAGATCATCCCCATTTTTGTTTTAGAATTTGATTTAGCGGTCTTTTTTATCCGAAGAGTGTAAAAATACGGTCAACCCTTTCGAGTTGACCGTGGGCAGACGGGCCCTGCGTCATAGAGACGCTGTATTTCTTTTGCGAAGATAACAAAGAAGCAGCCACTCCAATTCTGAAGTGGCTGCGGTGTCCGGATTTCCCTTAGATGAAGCAATAGTAGCCTCATTTCCTGCGTGTTTCAATGCAAAGATACATTTTTACGGGAAAATACTTATTTTTGTATGATACGGCTATAACCCCTGATAGACATTGATAGCACATGGCAGCGATAAACGACCTCATCAGCCAGATAGATAACAAAGAATTGCGGGACCGAATCCTCTTGGAACTCGAAAAGATGAACAAGCAGAAGAAGTTCGGACTTGTCTTCGAGGAGCATCTTCCGGAATCGGTCAAGATGTTCGATACTCCCGTCAAGAAAGGATCCTTCGTTATGGAAAAGACCGGCGGGAAGAACGTGTATAAGGTCTTGTCTATCGCCGATAGAGTCGCCGAATGCATAGATACTACCACTCAGGAAGCAAGGTCACTTCCAATTTCCGAAATTGTATCTGTGGCTCTTTTCGGCACTCCCATCTATCCTTATTTGAAGCCCATTGACTCCATCTGTAATGCTCCGGGAAGCGATCTTTGGCATGCATTGATTGAGGCGGACAACTACCATGCGCTTCAGCTACTGGAGTATATGTATGCGGGAAAGGTTGATTGCATATATATAGATCCGCCGTACAATACCGGCGCCCGAGACTGGAAATACAATAACGACTATGTTGATGGCACAGATTCGTATCGGCATAGCAAGTGGTTGTCTTTTATGCAGCGGCGGCTTGCCCTTGCCAAAAAGCTTCTGAACCCTAGGGATTCCGTCCTCATTGTCACCATTGATGAGAAAGAGTATCTGCATTTGGGGTGTCTTCTAGAACAGATGTTCCCGGATGCGAGGATTCAGATGATTAGTGATGTCATCAGCTCACATGGTTCATGGCGTGATAAAACATTTGCCAGGTGCGATGAATTCTTGTACTATGTCTATATCGGTAATGCGGGTATTTGTTTTAATTCAGATGACATGCTTCATGCTCCTGAGGAAAAGAAAACTATTACATGGCATGGCCTGATAAGAAGTGGTAAAACCGGTAAGCGTTCTGCACGTCCAAATTTGTTTTACCCTATTTTTTTTAATAAAGAGACTGGATATTATGTTGGAATCGGTGAGCCTTTAAGTAAAGACATGGATAGAAACTTAGCCCCCGTACCTGATGGTTGCTTTGCTGTATTTCCAATTGGGGCGAATGGGGATGAGTGCGCATGGGGAGCAAGTTGTGAGACATTTTTGGAGAAAAAGAAAAAAGGGTATATAAAATTCGGCGAATGGACCCCTGGCTCCAATAAGCGTGCGGTGTATTTTCTCCAATCTGGCCCAGAAGAAGATATAAAAAATGGCGTAATTCCAGTTATTGGTATGGATCAAGAAGGAGCCGTGGTTTTAGGTGAGCATATTAAGGCGACTCAACCTATGACTGTTTGGAATAAATCCTCCCACACCGCAGGCATATATGGTAGTTCTTTATTGAAGAGTATTATTGGCGATAGATTTACCTTCCCAAAATCAGTTTATTCTGTACATGATGCTCTTAAGTTTGTTGTTGCGAATAAGCCAAATGCTGTTTTACTGGACTTCTTTGCAGGTTCCGGGACCACTCTTCACGCGGTTAACCTTTTAAATGAGGAAGACGGAGGACGGCGCCGCTGCATTATGGTAACAAATAATGAGGTTTCTGACGAAGAGTCAAAAAACTTGAAGGCGAGAGGATATCAACCTGGTGACGTAGAGTGGGAGCAGTTCGGTATTGCTCATTATGTCACTTGGCCACGAACGGTCTGCAGTATCAAGGGCGAGGATATCAACGGCAATCCTTTGAAGGGCAAATACATCAGCGATAAAGATATTCCAATGGCCGATGGATTCAAGGCCAACGCCATCTTCTTTAAGCTCGGTTTTCTTAACCATAATTCAGTTAAATTGGGGCGGCAGTTCTTTGAATTACTCCCTGTTCTTTGGATGAAGGCAGGCGCTATTGGCCCTTGTCCGGATATGAAGTCAGACAATCTCCCGGACTGGCTCATCTTGCCCGAGAATAAGTTTGCCGTCCTCATCGACGACAACCAGTATCATGCTTTCAAGCAAGAAATGGAGAAGATCAGCGGCATTGACACGCTCTATATCATAACTGACTTTGAACGGGAATACACCATCATGGCTGAAGAACTCGGTATTCGGAACACATTCCAACTATACCGGGATTACCTGGATAACTTTAGAATCAACCATAGCAGATAAGGCCTTATGAGAGTAGATTTATTATCCTTCCAGCAGAAAGCGCTCGGGCAGTTGCGCCTGAAGCTTAACAGTGCCATATCGAGCTACAGGAATGAACGGATTCCACAAATCCTTTCCTTTACTGCCCCTACCGGAGCCGGAAAGACCATTATCATGGCAGCCCTAGTGGAGAGTGTCTTCAACGGGGACGAACTTTATATCCATGCCTTGAACAAGACGGCCGTCTTCCCTGAGATGCCGGATGCCGTGTTCCTTTGGCTTTCCGATTCCCCAGAACTCAATGAGCAGTCCAAGGACAAGTTCGACTTGAAGGCTGACCGTCTCCGCCTTGGTCAGTGCGTGATTTTGGATGACAGTTTCAAGGGAGATCGACTGGAAGATGGACATATTTACTTCTTGAATACCCAGAAACTCGGCGTTAACAGCAACCTCACGAAGCATACCGATAATCGGCAGTATACCATATGGGAAGTGTTGAAGAATACGGTTGCAGAGAAAGGGGAACGCTTTGTTGTCATAATCGATGAGGCTCATCGTGGAGCTCAGGGAAGAGATGCATCCAGAGCTCAAACCATTATGCAGAAGTTCATCAAGGGCTCTCGGGAAGATGGGCTTCCCAAGATGCCAATCGTCATTGGTATGTCCGCGACTATTGAGCGATTCAACACTTTGGCCAGCAACACGGATTCTACCATTCTACCTATTCGCGTTTCCCCCGACGAGGTTCGTGCTTCTGGTCTTTTGAAGGATAGAATCATCATCAAGTATCCCGACGATGATGGTGCCAATAGAATGATTGCGGTTCTCCAGACGGCAGCTACAGAATGGAAAAGCAAGGTGGAACATTGGAATCTATTCTGTCAGGAGCAGCATCACGCCTATGTGAAGCCGGTTTTCATTGTCCAAGTCGAAAATGGGACTAAAGAAGTCTTAACCACAACAAACCTTGACGACTGCATCCAGAAGATTGAGGAAGCAACGGGTATCACATTCGAGAAGGGAGAGGTTATCCATACCTTTGGACAGACGACGGAAACATTGACGGCAAATGGTTTGGAAATACCTTATCTCGAGCCGTCAAAGATTTCTGACGACATGAAGGTGAAGGTAGTGTTCTTCAAGGAAAACCTTTCGACCGGTTGGGATTGCCCTAGAGCGGAGACGATGGTCTCCTTCAAACACGCCCAGGACTCCACTTATATCGCCCAGTTGCTTGGTCGTGTCATTCGCACCCCCATTCATGCGAGGGTGAATACGGACCCGACATTGAACGACGTCTATCTCTTCCTGCCGTTCTTCGACGCGGATACTGTCGATAATATCGTCAATGCATTGAACTCCTCTGAGACAGGCATGATTCCGGAGATTCTGGACGAGTCTCTTTCCGGAGGAGAGCTGAAAGTTGCAACGGTCCGACCCAATGATAACGGGGAGATTGTACCTTTGGTGGTGAAGCCTTACGAGCCTGAGAACGAGGATAATTTGTTCTCCAACCTCGAGACGGAGGACGAGCCTCCTACTTTGCGAGAACCGGCAGTACAATACGCTGTCCGTGCCGATGAAGTGTATAAAGTGGAATGGAAGGCTCCCACAACCAAGAAGGCGGAGCGGAAGTCACCTTCTGTCCGTCCATCCTCTGTTGTCAGCAAGGTTCCCAAGGAGAGAAAGTATAACCGAGAATCCATCATCCAGGCCATCAATCAGATGGACATGACCACCTGCAAGGTCCGTGAAATCAAGATGGAGACATACTTCGCATGTCTGCTGAATATGGCCGCCCTATTAACCAGGACCGCCCTGTATCCCAATGCGAAGAATGATATTCAGAAAGAAGTCGCAGGGATAATCCATGATTATGCGGAAAAGAAGCGGAAGGACGGCGAATATGATGAACTGTCCCTGAAGGTTCGTTCCTTTAAACTGCATTCTCGGTTTTATGATGCCTTTGGCAATCACATAGAGAAGTCGGATTCAACCTCCCTTTTGACGGATGATAGCAACCTGGATATGCAATTCCGGGCCGCAGATGCGACCCTTGGGAAGAAGGGGATCGGTGACGTGTACGGAAGGCTTTATGCTGAAGAGGATGATGACACTTCATATATGATTGATGTCATCCTCTTTGCAAACGATTCTGCTGCGATGGAGAATCTGAACTCTTTTGCGAAGAAACGTTTTCTTGAGCTTCATAAGAAGTTCAGGATGGTGGTCGCCAACCGCTGCACGGAGGCCGCCAAGGATGAGTACAAGAAGATCGTTTCCAATTCCGACGAGGTGACCTCCCATGTCTATCACCTTCCGTTGGATGTGAGTTATCTTTCCGATCCGAAGGGGAAGGAGTATCAGGACCATCTCTATGTGAACAATTCCACCCACTCCATTCAAATCAAGTTGGGCTCGAGTTGGGAAGAAAACCTCATTGACGAAGAGAGACGAGATCCTGATTTCCTGTGCTGGCTCAAGAATCCTCCCCGCAAGGAATGGTCTCTTGCTATCCCGTATGTGATGAATGGCATAAAAAAGACAGCCTATCCGGATTTCCTAGTTATCAAGCAGAATGATGACACCGGAATCTCGGTGGATGTGCTTGAACCTCACGATCCCACCAAGACGGACAATCTTCCGAAAGCCAAGGGGTTTGTTGAGTATGCCAAAGACAACATCCAGGTCAAGAGCATTCAGCTTATCCGTCAGCTCCCAGACAAAACTAAAGGGAGACCCCATCTCAAGCGTTTAGACTTGTCCGATTTCGAGGTGCAGGAAAAGATTGCTCTTGCGAATTCCGATGAAGACCTTTCTCGAATCTTTGAAGAGAAGGGGTTTGAAGCTAATTATTGTGGATTGTTTTAAAAAGCAGTTAGTTCATGGAAACAAAGAAAGTAACTATCCTCGAGTGGAGAGAGGATTCTAAGCAAGTTAAATTGAAAGAGGAAGAAACTGGAGATATCCTGTTTCTTGAGAACTGTGACCCTTCGAATGGTTGTATGTTAGAATTCGGCTCGGCATACAAGTTTCATACTCTTGGCCAGCTCGTGAGCCGAGAGGAGCAATTAGGCCCATGGGTCCTGCATTCAAATGACAAGCAAAAAGGGGTTTTATACCAGTACGGGCAGGTTTAGGCTAGATTACTTAGTCTTTCATTTTCTTTACCAAAGAAGGCTAACAACGACCAACTACGAGAGACTCGGAACTGACGACAGATCTTCGCATTGATTGTCAAAAAATGAAAACGATCACCCCGAAGGATGATCGTTTTTTAGTCCCCTAAAACATAGGCGTTGATTTTATCAATGCTACCTCAATTAAAGGTATTTATCCCATTCTTTTTGATCCTCCTGCTCTTTCTCGCTTTCTTTTGAAAGCCGGGAGGATAACAAAACACTATAGTAATACTTCTGGTTATTGCGAATAAACCCACCCTTGTCCTCCAAATAATAAACCTTTGCCAAATTTGAAGAAACCGGAACAAATTTAAGCTCTGTACTCCCAACTATCAATGCGTATTCAGTTTGTGAGAGAGGAGCCTCTTCAAAGTCCAAGAGGGATATTATCGATTTCTCGTCTGCCTTTGTAAACCTTCTTCCTTCCGCTAAATACCTGGCCTTTGCTTGCTCTATCTCTTCTTGGATCCATTTATCTCTTTTTTCTTGGTCATACTTGCGATAGTTTCCTCGCTTCTCTATTATCAAGTCTTCTAGAGATGCATTTGTAATCTCATCAGTTAACTCCAGAGAAGGCATAAACCGAGTGTCTACGGCAATCATATCTGAAGGCCTGTAGCTTTGAAACTCCTCTTCCGTCATAGACTGTTTCGTATGTGATGCGTTATTGCACCCAATGATGCAAAGAAACAGTCCAATAGTGGATAGTAGCCTTTTCATAGCCTCATTTCCTACTTATTAAAATAAGCGATAACAGCCACTATTGCTCCAATTATAGCAAGAGCTGCTACGATACTGGCAGCAACATCCGATAACACAGCCGCCAATACAATAATACCTATTGCTGTCGCTAACCCAGCAACTATACCCCATGTGGTTTCGCCCTTTGAACCGCTTACGAGTTGATGCACAAAATAACCACCTGCTAGACCAAAGATGCCAAGGACTAACCGACCGAGGTTTGCGAAACTACTTTCACATGCGGTAAGCAGAAACACACTTAACAGAAGAATGAAAAAGTTGGCAATGGTTCTATTCATTGTTATATATCTATAACCCGTTATATGTCTCAAAGAAACAAAAACCCTTACCAATTCAATCCGTTTCGGACGGTATGTGTTGGCTTATTTCTTTGTCAAAGACAAATATAAAAGAATAATGGAAACAATTTCGACTTTTTACTTATGAATGACCTATAAAACCGATATTGCTCTTGAAGAAAGGAGATGATCATGGCTCCATATACGGCAATAATCTCACAATCTCTTCTCCGCTCATTCCCTCCCCAGTGATTGATTGGAGGTTATCATAGATGCGTTCTATCGCCGTTTGAACTTCGGAGATGTATGATTCAATATATTGAAGCCGATCGCGGGCATCTTCAATCTCACTATTCATACTGTCCATATCATCATTCAAATAATCCGCAAATCTGTAATAGTCTAGGGCATTCCCTAAAGAATTATCGGTATATGTGAAGTCGGAATCAAAGGAATAAAGCTCTTGTTTAATGTTAGCTACTTCTTCTTTGATATCATCAAGAACATCATCTTGAACCCAAATGAAATACTTGTTATAATATTTTGCCCTCAAATACATCTCGTGCCTTGCTTTTTCTTCACGTTCTGCTCTGTATCTCGCGCAAGAAGCCATAGCTGTTGATACAACCAACAAAAAAATAACGGAGAAGAACGAGTGGGAATTCCAGATGCGTTTCATATTAATTGATGCTAATAATTCTCTATCTACAAAACTACGAAAAACGATTAATTCGACAAACCTAATATGAAGTGATTAGCTGTTGATATTCAAAAACAATCGAAATATAGGCCCCTGGATTTACTGGAAAAACTTACGCAAAGTGCTCCAGTTGTTCTCTTTTGAAAGTGACACCATGTCCTGTCGAAAATGACCCGCCTATCGTGAACATACCCTGGTCAGTTTCGAGAGGATTCTCCAGTATTGGAGGAGCGTGCAAGAATCTTCCTCCTCTTTCCTCCGAGCGCGTTGTACAAGTCTCGCTTGTACAGGAAGGCTTCAGCAGGAAGACGGTTCTTTGCTCATGTCTCGCGGTTTTGGCCGATAACGGATCGATTATGTCTGGCTTGAGCAGAATAGTCCGGCCAGACGTGTATTTCGTTGTACAAGCGAGCCTTGAACAACGTCTCGTCAGGGGCGCCATTATCGAGCTCCTGTAGAATGGGGCTCTCCGCGGAGCACGTTTACGCCCGTTTTCGTCATCTGCACCGTGCTGGAGCACGTGTGGGAGATCATTCCGAGGGGATAATGTCTTCTCCGCCGTGCTAAATCGCAGGGCCGGATTCAGGCACGGCAAAGCCGGGTTCAGGCATGAGCCTTCGCCTCGCTGGCCGGGATGGCCGGCCAGGGGTTCTCCAGGATTCCGGCCATCTGCTCCATCCGCGCATGCAGTTTGATGCGCATTCCGTCCACTTCTTCCTTCCGGCTGCGGGTCCGGTCCGGCAGGAGCGGCTCTCCCACGGTGAGGGTCATCAGCGGCTCTGACTTTTTGCCGAACAGCCGGTGCAGACCTTTCCGTTCGCGATAGGTGATTACAAAGGGGATGACGGGCACATTGTATTTATAGGCCATGGTGAAAGCGCCTTTCCGAAAGGGGCGGAGGGGCTTGTAGTAGTTCCAGCGCACCTCTTCCGGGAACACCAGGATCCAGTCTCCGCGGCGGTGGAACTCGTCAAAGGCTTCGTTGAACTTGCGCATACCCGCCACGGTTTCGGCCACGGGGATGCCGCCCATGTAGCGGAGCACCCAGCCGAAAATGCCGTTGAAGTGCTTGGCGTACATGGGAATCCACATCCGCCTGAACCAGCGCACGGCCCGGCACACGCTCAATGCATCAAAGATGTACGCATGGTTGCAGATGCATATAACGCCATTTTTCAACTGTTCTTTATAAGGCTTGAGAACCTGCTTGCCTTCGATCCGGAGACCGTACTTGATCCGGTTCCAGGGGGAGACCAGAAGCCATTTGGCCAGGCTGTTCAGCAGGCTGTTGCATTTGAATCGGAATGAATCGTCCAGGTAGGGATAGGTCTCGTCAAAGACATAGGTGTCAGGCGTATCGGTCGGTTTCTCCACCTTCACCAGGTGTGCATAGGGGTCGTCCTGGGGATAATCGATAACCTGGGGCGGAATGTACACGCCTTCTTTCAGTTTCAGACCGGGGTGCTGCGTTCTCATGGCAAAGGGTTCTGTGCATACAAAGCTATCAATTAATTCTTGCGATAACAAATCGGAGAACGACGATTTTCTGTGATAAAATCTACGAAAATATTTCTTAGTTTAAAAATATACGCTATATTTGCCCCTGGATCCATAAACAATGCGTTGAAAATGAAACAGAAACTAACGGCGAAAGAAGAGGAAATCATGAATATCTTCTGGCAGAAGGGCGAGCTCTGTATCCGGGAACTGGTCGATTCCTTCCCGGAACCCAGGCCGGGCTACACCACCGTCTCCAAACAGGTGGGCATTCTTGAGGAGAAGAAGTTCCTGCAGCGGCGTCCGATCGCCAATACTTTCCTGTACAAGCCGGTCATCAGCGAACGCGAGTACCACGGCATCACCATCGGGGACGTTGTGGACAAGTATTACGGCAAGTCTTACTCCAATCTCGTCCTTCATTTCGTGGAGGACAAGAAGATGGACCTGGACGAACTCAAAGAAATCATCGACCTGATCGAGCGCAACGACAAATAAGGCCATTCTCATGTTGAACTTTTTCATTTACGAAGCCAAGGTGTCGCTGCTCCTGGCGGTGTTCTACATCTGCTACCGGGTGCTGCTCAGCCACGAAACCTTCCATCGGCTGAACCGTATCGTCCTGACCGGCAGTGTGATCGTGTCTTTCCTCCTGCCGTTTTGCGTTCTGACCGTCCATCGGACCGTGATGGTGCCCGCCGGTACGGCTGTCTATGACATGCCTTCCGAGACGACGATACCGCCGGTTTTGCCGCAGGACCCGCAGAATCTGCCGGCCTTTGCGGCGGAGACTGCCGCATCCGCCCCGCAAAGCGGATGGCTGCTGACCATACTGGCCTTCATTTATTTCGCCGGAGTCGCGTTCTGCTTCGTCAGAATTGTCATGGAACTGATTCACGTATCCCGGATCATCCGTTCCGGGGAGATTCTCCCGCAGCAGGACGGCCTGTCCCTGGTCATTGTCGACCGGGACCTGGCTCCGTTCAGCTGGATGAGATGGACCGTCCTCTCGCGGGAGGATTATGAAAGCGGTAACAGGCATATCCGGGAGCACGAGCGCGCGCATATACGCCTGGGACATGCCCGCGACCTGCTCGTCATGAACGTCCTGTCCGCGATGCAGTGGTTCAATCCGGTCATGCGGATGCTGAAGGAAGACCTGCGCGCCATTTATGAGTATGAGGCGGACGATGCGGTGCTCCGCGGCGGCGCAAACATCAGGGAATATCAATACTCGCTAATAAGAAAAGCTGTCAGTGCGAGCGGCTACTCCATCACCAACAGCTTTAATCACAGTATCCTTAAAAATCGTATTACTATGATGTCCAAACAAAAAAGCGGGACATGGTGCGGGCTGAGAGCCCTCTATGTCCTCCCGCTCATCGCAGCGGCCCTGGCCTGCAACACGCGGACCGTCACCAACTACAAAGTTAGTGAAAATTCTCAAACAAAAGGCGGAGAAATGACAGTTCCTTCGCTGGAAGAAGTAAATCTTTTCGTCACGCAGGCGGGAGACCATGTCGAATACACCGTCAACGGCGAAAAAGTCAGTCTGGACGCCATCGGGGAAAAAGTGCTGGAAGCACAGGGCGAAGGATTCGCCTATGTGAGCATCATCGGAGATCCGGCGTTGAAGTCCGGTGCCATCCAGCAGGTGAAGGACGAGCTCCGGAAGGTCAATTTCCTGAGAATCCAGTATGTAAGCGAACCGAATGTGAGTGTACAAAGGAAGCTCGAGCGGACGGAAGCGAAGAAAACGTTGTCTGATTTACCGGACATTATCGGAGACGGTGATGTTCAAATCCGCCTCAACGATTCTGACAGACTGTTGTATATGCGGGGCGGCAAGGATGCGCGAGCTGTCAATCAGGAGGATTTGTTTGCGCTGGCGAAGGAGGATGTTGAAAAGAACCCCGGTATTGCGTTCTTCTTTGTCATTGACAACAACTCCACCTATGGACCCTATTCTTCTGCCGTCCAGTCTGTCTATAACGCTTTCATCACCGTTCGGGAAGATATGGCCGTGAAGACCTATGGAAAACCGTTCGATGAATTGGAAGAAGCGCAACAGGACGAGTTGCGAGATAAGTGCTATGTGAAAATCACGGAAATCAGCAAATAGTTTCGTCTCACGACAACAAAGCGGACAAACCAGGCCTGGTTTGTCCGCTTTGCTGATCGGGGCGGAAACGAGCCGCCTTATTCGATATTCTTCCGCAGGTACATCCAGTTTTCCATCTGGCTGACGCCGGGCTTGGGGCCGGTGAACATCGTGGCGGACTTGACGTCGCCCTTGAGCCACCAGTTTAGCCAGGCAGTGGCCACTTTCGCATAGTCGCCGCCGAAGGGCTGCATATAGGTGCCGCCGTGGCCGATGCCGTCCAGGCTGGCCAGGAAGGCGGGCATTGCGCCCTGGAGCTGCTTGAAGTCGTCCAGGCCGTTCTCCCAGGCGATATCGGTCGAGCCGCCCAGGATCCAGATCACGGACTTCTGCTTCATCTTGTTCAGGCTGGCCTTGTCCTCGCC